>MDTD01002309.1_pt1 | contig 12525 bp, 9 predicted proteins | sample 811221 | NCBI WGS metagenome assembly MDTD01 (sample SAMN05326646, study PRJNA326480) | marine metagenome | isolation source: seawater | place: Pacific Ocean: South West | collected 2011 | reverse complement strand
GGGATCTATACCAAACTCCGGGAAGAGGACCTCATCCTGCATGTAGCTGGGGCTCAGGGTCTGATCGTAATCATAGATCAGAGCTATGGTGCTTTGTGGAACCGCCATGACACGAGGTTGTGAGGCAGAATGCAGCGCAGGCGTAACGAAACAAGGACAACTTCCGCCAAACCCAACGGGGAGTGCCCATTGCTTGGATTGCCCCCACAGGGAGGGGCTCCCCCAAAAGGTATGCATACCCTGAGCCCCGTGGCATCTCGAGGAGATAGCCCCTGTGAAACCACGACAATCAGCATTCCTCAGGAATAAAGGGAGTTGGCGACTACCGCCCTGATCCTACCCCAATCAGCCCATTTCGACGACAATTTGATTGTTTCGAGCCGTCTAATGAGAGTCCATCGGCCCATGCCCTCGCGTCATGGGACAGGCTGGAAGCAGCAAGATACCAATCTTCTGCCGACGCGGATTGTTACCCTGCTTTCCTGCAGCCTTCTGGTGGCCTCTTCGCCGCATGGCATTTGCGAAGAGATCGATCCACCCCCGCCGGAAGATGAATTATTGTCTATTCCAAAGGGAAGCAACCGCGGCAAGCCTCATGAGCCTCTTGTTGCCGCCCCATCCATTCCTCAAAATTTCCGGGTTACCGGTGAAGACTATGAAACGCGGTGGGATGCTCCCAGTGGACGTATTTTCTATGAAGGAAACATGCAGTGCCGCACTAATGATGGCATCCAGCTTTTTGCGAACCGCATCGTCATCGACCTGAATAGCAAGGTCGTAAGATTTACTGGAAACGTAACAATCTATCAGGGCTCAGTGCTCCATCGCGGAAATTCAGCAGCCTTCTGGTATGAGGAGGAAAGACTGGAAGGTGACGGACTTCGGGTGGGTATGGACCCAATGCTTCTCGAGGCTGACAAGTTCCGAATGGTCGAAAGAAACGGGCGCACCATATTCCTCGGTGAGGACGCTGGTGTTACTACTCACGACGTTGAGGATCCTGATTTCTGGCTTCGAGCTGCCAACACGACCGTGATTCCGGGAGACAAGGTTATTTTCCGTGACGTCAAACTCTACGCTGGTGACAAGCCAGTCTTCTGGCTTCCCTACCTCTCCCAGACTCTTGATGTAGGCCTCGGCTACCGATTTGTGCCAGGTGCCCGCTCCCATTGGGGGCCTTACCTCCTGAACCGCTACGGCTTCATGCTGGGTGGCGACAAAGACCACGTGACCGGAGAGAGCGACAACGCGTGGCTGCTCTCACAATGGCACCTCGACCTGCTATCGAAACGAGGAGCAGGAACCGGGATTGACCTCACCGATACCCGATTGGAGGAAAACCCGAACCTTGGGTGGCTCAAACTTTACCACATCCATGATTTTGATCCGACATTGGATCGCAGTGGAATTCCGCGTGAGAAGGTTACAGAAAATCGCTTCCGTGCACAGCTGCGGCATCGGTTTGAACTGGGGGACCTGATCACTGGTGGAAACAGCTACCTCGACCTGGACCTGACCTACCTCAGCGACCGATTTTACCTTGAGGACTACGACCCTGACGCATTTCTGATAGAGCCGACCCCGGACAATATCCTCGCTGTCACCCACCAGAGAGGGCGGAATCTAATGACCCTCTGGGGCAGGGTCCGTCCCAACTCCTTCTACCAGACTGATACCCGTCTCCCCGAGTTTGCGCTCGATCAGATCCGTCAACCATTTCTGAACTCCCCGTTACTCCACGAGGGGCAATTTGTGGCCGGGATCTACAATGAAATGCTGCCAGACTTTACACGTCGCGAGCTCACTGCAGAGGCAACGGCTCTTGATCCCGGTGACCCTCGAAGTGACGAGATCAGCACCATACTTGCCGAGCGGGGCTACACCCGCTTCCACTTCTGGCAGGAAGTGTCCCTGCCCGTGAGTCTTGATAACCGTATCAATCTGGTTCCCCGAGCAGGCGTGGGCACAACGGTTTACAGCACCGTGGACGGGCTCGGCGAAAGCGAAAAGCGGCGACACCTTTACCTGGGAATCGATGCGTCCTCGAAATTTTCTCAGCATTTCCCGGAAGTTCAGAGCAAAATACTAGGCCTCGATAGTCTTCTCCACGTCATCCAACCATATGTGGGATTTTCATGGATCGCGACTGACGAATTAGATTCAAGTTTCCCCCGCATTGATCGACTGACCGCAAGTACACGTCCTCGTCCACTCAATGTTGGTCGTTTTACTGCCATTGATGACCTCGCCGACTGGACCATCCTGCGCCTTGGGGTCCGGAATCAATTCCTCACAAGAAGAGACGGGGGATCCCATGAATGGTTGTCCGTCAACTCTTACCTCGACTGGTTTCAAGAAGATCCGGAATTTGATCGAGAATTCTCAAACCTTTATAATGAGATCTACTTTCACCCGGTCCCCTGGCTGGAAATGGGCCTTGAAACTCAATTTCCCCTCCTGAGCAAGGTCGGCGATTTCACCGAAATCGTCGGCTCCTTTCGCTATATGCCCAGTAAAAATCTTGAACTGACGCTGAGGCACCGCTTCCTGAACGACCACCCTATCCTGCAGGACTCAATTCGCTTTGAGTATGGAGCCTTCAATAGATTCAATGAGAAATGGAGCGTTGGCTTCAAACACCGTTGGGAATTTGACGACAAGGTTCTGGAGTATCAGCAATACTCTCTCCATCGCACCTTCGATAACTGGGTTGTCTCGCTCGGACTGTTTCACCGTGACAACCGGTATGAAGATGAATTCGGCGCCCTGATAGGCCTGACCCTTCGCGATTTCCCATCGATAAGCCTGCCTCTCAAGGCCGGAATCGAATGAGATGGAGGGAAATCCTTGGGATCGATCTAAAGCGCATTAGGAACAGGGTTCGCTGGAGAGGAGCCATTGGCTCCCTCGTCGCTTACTGGCGCTATGGGGGGCAACTCGTTCCTTTCAACGGCCTCGCTGCGATAAGTCGGGTAAATGGTCTTGATCTCCTTGAGAATCGCAAACGCTCTTTCCTGCTTTTTGTCACGGTAAAGCACCCGGATCCGACTACCGATCCGCTCTTCTTTCACAATCAGCTTTTTCCGCAAATGTGCCATGGCTTCTGCTTCCGAATTCATTCGCCATTCGTCGACAAGATTCAGGTTGGCTATCACTTTTTTCAAAATCGCATCACTCTCCAGGAGCTTTTCTTCAGTCAACACGACTTTATGCATACTCAATCCATCCACCTTCTCCACCTGATAGGAAAGCAGTGCCACCCGATCCTTGTTCAAGAACATCCACCCAAGAATACCACCACCTGCCAACCCGAGAACAATAACCAGGATAATGACAGCTATAACGGGCCTGGACATGGGTACTTCTAGCAAATCGTCTTCCCTCGCCAAGGGAATTTGCTAAACCTGTGCTACGGACGCAAATTGGGTAGAGATCCCCGTTGACCTTCTTCTCACGGGCAGCAACATCCTTCGCACCCACGCAAAAAGCATGCAATTTCCAGCAACCAACGCGTCCCTTCAGACTTTATCAAACGGGCTTCCTGTGATCATGCAGGTGGATTCCAATGCTCCGGTAGTGTCCGCTCAATGCTGGGTCGCAACCGGCAGCCAGCACGAAAATCAATTTGTTGGAAGTGGGATTTCGCACCTTCTCGAACACATGGTTTTCAAGGGCACCACCTCCTTCACAGGAGCGGAACTGGCCACTGCAGTGAATGCCAATGGAGGGCAATGGAACGCCTATACCTCCTTTGACAGAACCGTTTACTACATTGATGGACCCAGCGCATCCTGCGCTACCTTTATTCATGTTCTATTCGAATTAGTATTCCAGCCCCGTCTTCCTGCCAACGACTTCGAAACAGAGCGAGATGTCATCCGGCGAGAAATCGACATGGGCAAAGACGATCCAGACTCGGTAGCGAGTGAGCTTCTCTTTCGGACTTTTTTCCAGCATGACCATCGGAGACATCCCGTAATCGGGCACCGAAACTATTTTGACGCTCTGACCTTTGAGGATATGACAGCATATCACCGCGGGCGCTACTGCCCCTCTAATTGCTGTTTTGTTTTATCGGGTGACTTCGATCCTGCGGAGGCACTTGCAGCCCTCGAGGAGTTGAGTGGGAATGTCCCGTTCAGACCGCTTCAACAGAGCATCATATCCGGCGAACCACGGCAGATTGGGCAGCGCGAGGCACGGATGCCATTTCAAATTCCGGTGAGTAAAACAACCCTCGCATGGAAAACTCCCGGCCTTGATCATCCCGACTCTCCAGCTCTTGAATTACTCGCCGGAGTCCTTGGCGGGGGGCGTTCATCGTATCTCTATCGACGGTTTCACGAAAAAGAGGGCGTTGCCCATCATCTGGGGGCATGGGCGTGGAGTCCACCAGACGGCCCAGGCATGTTCAGCATCTCTGCAGAAGTGGATTTTGAAAAGCGGGACCAACTCGAGAAATCCATTCTTGAGGAGCTCACTCCCAACCTCGGAAGCAAACTTCAATCCGCACTGAATAAAGCACGCCGGCAGATTTTTTCACAACAGTTCAAGACCTTGGGAACAGCTTCAGGACGAGCCACTGACCTTGGCTCAAACTGGCACGAGGCAAGAAACCTTGATTTTACTCGCGACTACCTGACCAGCCTCGACCAAATTACCCCTGAAGATCTAGTCCGAGTCTCCCGGCACTATCTTTCTCCCGATCAGGCAACGATCACTTCCCTGGATCCAGAAAGAACATCACCGGTTGCCAGCACGCTTCGATCAGCGGGACAGAAACCAGAGATCACAACCCATCACCTGGAGAACGGCCTAACTCTTCTGCTGCGGCCAGATTCTCGGGTTCCCACGGTGAGTTTTCAGGGCGTATTCCACACCGGGCGCGCTGTAGAGAAGCCCGAAAATTGCGGTATCAATATCCTGCATGCTTCTCTCCTTACAAAGGGCACTCGCAATCATCCGGAGGGAGAATTTGCCGATAGAATCGAATCCCTCGGTGCGAATATCCGGGCAAGTGCTGGCAATAATACCAGCATCATCTCCTCGTTTTGCCTGCAGCCGGACCTCTTAAACATTCTTGGTCTGAGCGGTGAAGCTCTCTGTGCACCCACGTTCGAAGAAGGATCTATCGGACGAGAAAAGGAGATTCAGCGGGCAGACCTCCTTGAAAGCCTTCAAGACCCTTTGAAGACCTCCTTTCAGTTGCTCCGCGAAAATCTGTTCGGCTACCATGACTACGGACTACCTCGACTCGGAACCGAGGAATCGCTCAACCGTATCGATCGAGAGATGCTGGAGAAACATCATCAGCAATTCATCACTCGCCACAATGGCGTTCTTGCGGTCTTCGGAGATATCAACCCTGAAGCAACCATTGAGTGGTGCGAGCAAGCATTCGCCGGTCTCCCTCGCGGAGGAAAAAGCGAGGCAACAGTAACAGAACTATCTGAACCGGTTTCGTCAGAAATCACCCATTACCTGGACAAGGAGCAAACCGTCATTGCAATCGGGTATCCGGGAGCCCACATCACATCCCAAGACGTTCCCGCCCTTGAGGTGATTCACGAATATTGCTCAAATATGGCAGGGCCACTTTTCACCCGGATGCGGGAGGAACTGGGACTCGCATATTATGTGAATGCCACACAGTTCCTCGGGTTTGGAAAAGGCCTCTTCGCTTTTTATGTTGGCACCGCGCCCGACAAGGCAGCCCTAGCCCGGGAGGAGCTTCTCGCCCAAATTGAAAAACTTACCCAGGAAGGTATTCCGGACGCTGCACTGGATCATACCAAGACCAGTGTCCTCGCAGGAGATGCCCTAGAGAACCAAAGCAACCACTCCATGGCTCAGGTATGCGCGCTGAATACTCTTTTCGGCCTGGGCCCCCTTCATCATCTCGCACACGCCGAGAAAATTCAGACCCTGAGTCGCACAGATATCATGAAAACGGCCCAGAAATACTTCGGCCGGAAGCCGGTGGTTGTCAGCGTGGGACCGGGAATCCACTCGGATCAGGTCTAAAATTCTTCTCTAGGGCGATTGCCACATCGGTAACAACTCGCAATCAAGAAAAGAAAAGGTCACCATCTTTTCAGTCCGACATGGAAAATGACCAACGCTTCGCTGATTTCGTCCTCCTGCAGGCTCAGAATGCCGGAATGTTCCTCGGGAAAGTTCCAAACCCCGTCAGTGGCAAGATGGAAGTGAATGCCAAGGCGGCTCGCTCCGTACTCGATTCTCTCGAGATGCTGGAGCTGAAAACAACTGGTAACAGGACTCCTCAGGAGGACAAGCTACTCCAAACTGCCTTGCTCAATATCCGCACGCTCTATTCCGCTGTCGAGACGCAGGAAAGCAACGATCCCGACCAGCTTTAGCGGGTAAAAAATCCCGGGATTGAATCCAAACCCTGTTTGCGGCATTCTGCAGATACTACCGCTATGGTAAATTCCTTCAAAATACAGAACGTTGAAGTTGGTGGTCCAACCCCGTTCTTCATCCTTGGCCCTTGCGGTCTCGAAAATGAGGACTTTGCCTGGAGCATGGCACGAAGCTTGAAGGACATCTGCGAGAAACTGGATATTCCCTTTATCTTCAAAGCTTCCTACGATAAGGCCAACCGAACATCCGTTGATTCGTTTAGGGGCCCGGGGGTAAAGGTTGGATGTCGCATCCTTGGGGCCATCGGGAGGGATTTGAATGTTCCCGTGACAACTGATATTCATACCGCCAGAGAAGCTGAGATCGCCGCAGAATTTATTGACCTTCTTCAGGTTCCCGCATTTCTTTGTCGGCAAACTGATATCCTCGAATCCTGCGCTGCGACCGGGCGAGTGGTGAATGTGAAAAAGGGGCAGTTTCTTGCTCCCTCCGACTGCGTCAACATCGCCGGTAAACTAAAATCCTTTGGCTGCGATACGTTTCTCATCACAGAACGAGGAACTACATTTGGCTATAATAATCTCGTTGCTGACATGCGCTCCCTTTACTGGATCCGCGAGGAGGGAATCCCGGTTATTTTTGATGCCACTCACTCCGTGCAGCGCCCCGGCGGCATGGGCGCCACCACAGGCGGAGACGGAGAACTGGCACCAGTTCTCGCCCGCGCGGCAATGGCCACTGGTGTCGATGGAATCTTCATGGAAACGCACCGGACACCGGCGCAGGCTCTTTCAGACGGGCCAAATCAGGTGCCACTCGCACAGATCGAGAGCGTCCTGCATTCTCTTCTCAAGATTCATCGCGCACTCAATGCATGAGAAGAATAGCAAACGCTGGGCATAATTGGGGGCTCATGCGTGCCTTGGTTCTGCTGTTGGCAGCCTTTTTGCTGGGAACCGGAATCCAATATGCCTCCGCCCAAGGAGTTCTCGGAGCTAAATCCCAAGAACTGCCGTATGAGAAACTTGGCCCAATGATGAACAACCTTCCCGCTGGAAGCATGCTGCGGGAAGTCCGGATTCCAATCTTCGATAAGAGGCTTGAGCGAATGGCCCTTCTCCAATCCAGCTTTCTCAAGGTTATCACGAAGCGGGATTTGGTCGCCGAAAATATCACACTTCGCTACTTTCAGGACGACTCCATTCTCCTCCGGATGAGAATGAAGTCCGCGGACTTCTCACTGACAGACGGCGTGCTTAAGGCTCATCAGGCGGTCACCCTTGACACCGAAAAATTGGAAGGTTCGGGCACAGGCGGGGTATTCCATCTTGAATCTCGTTCCGGCTTCATCCGCGGGCCCGCATTCACCCGTTTCACCTCGGAAAGTCTGAAGCAACCAAAGCCTGCAGCTGGAGCAGAATCTTTGGCACGCTCCTCACCTTCCGAACTTAGCGCACTCGCAGCCGCCTTCACGGGACCCGAGGGACTCACCGCGAGAGAGAGCCGCATAATTGACAGCCTTCTGGGATCACGAACCAAATCCGTCATAGCCAACCGTGCTCCCACGCGGAACTTCATGACACAAAGTCGCCAGTTCATTGGGAGAGCTGACACTGACCTCCGTAGCTTTTCCAATACCGTAGAAATTTCTGAGGCAAGGCTCCTCGCAGGGTCGACATCTCAACCAGAGCCTCTTCTTTCAGGATTGAAGCATGGGGAAATCATGATCACAGCGGAAGGCGGCATCTTCCTCAATCCGCAACGTGGTCACATCTCGTATCTTCGTAATATTCAGATTCTCGACCCGCGCTTTACCGTGTCAGGAGGAGGACATCTCAAGGTCTTTTTTCCTCCGCGGGAACTTACCGAGTTCATCAAAGAATCAGATCAACCACCTGCCCTGAATGAGATCGATTTGGAAGAACGCGGGGGCCCGGTGCCTAGAGAATCCTTTTCCGAACTCGTTGATCCATATCTCTTCGTGATTTCTGGTGGAGTCCGGCTGGAAATCAATGATTCTTCCAGGATAAATTCTCCGATGGTAGCTACCGGCGAAACCGTCGTGATTGATCGCCGAAGCGGGGATATCGTTCTTCAGGGAGGAACGCCCTCCATCACGAGAGGGTCAGACTCGTTAACCGCAAAGGATCCAGACCTCTATCTCCGGATCTACGAAAACGGAGACATCTATGCGGAAGAGGGACCATGGACAACAATTGGTAATCTTGCTCAGGATAGAACATCTCCAGAAAATATTCTCTCTCCCAATAGCACTGTAGCCGCAGGTGGTGAGGACGCTGAATCGCTTGTGACAATCTCTTGTCACGGGGGCCTCTACCTTGACGCGAGCGAAGGAGAGGTCGTTTACCTGAAGGATATTCAGGTTGTTCATTCAAAATTTCACGTTGAGGCCGAGGATGAAATAAAGATTTTCCTCGGGAAAAATTCAACGAAGACCTCCGGAATTGAGGCTTTCTCGGACATTGAACATATCGTCGCCAGTGGCAGGGTTCGATTGACTCAGCAGGACCCGGACAAAGGGGGCGATCCCGTCAAGGCGACAGCCGAACATGTCATTGTAGATGTAAAGGGATCCAATATTATCCTCAAGGGGGGAACTCCTTTCCTTGGAATTGGCGACAACTTCCTACGTGCTGGCACACCGGAACTCTACCTGCGTATTTACCAAAATGGCAGCCTCTTCGCAGAGCCTGGACCTTGGATGACCACCGGAAAACTCTCAGAAAATTCTTCAGCGGGAGAACAAGCGAAGAATCAGAAGGAATATATTACCATCACATGCGAGGGTGGAGTTTCCTTCGATTCGCTCAAGGGACAAATCATGTACTTCGGTGAGATTGTCGCAGAAGAGCCTCGATTTCGTCTCCGTTGTGATAAGAGCATGCGTATCACCCTGAGCGCAAAGGACGGGACAAATGACAAGTCTCTCGAAGGCCCGGAAGCCTTCTCGGATGTTGACAAGATTGTCGCACTCGGGAATGTGATGATATCACGAATACCTGAGGTTGGTGCGCAACCAGTAGTGGCAAGATCTGCGGCTGTAACCTACGAAGCAGCCACTGGAACTCTCGCGCTCCGCGGTGGACGCCCAGCCATTCGTCAAGGCAAGAGCTATTTCGCAGCGCAGGAAGACGGCCTTTATATCCTCTTCCATGCGAATGGGAGCTTTGAACTATCGCGCGGAGCATGGGAACAATTCTTCGATCTTCAGGATAAAAACTTTGAGAAACTTCGACAGAAGGGAGATGATCAATAGGTCACGATATCGTGGAGAATCAACGCCATCATACTGCGGGAGCGCCTGAATCCTTGGAGACAGGCAATCCCGTTCTACAAGCTGAAGGCCTGCGTAAGGTCTACAGTGGCCGCCCCGTGGTGGAGAGTGTCAGCCTAACCGTTTCACCGGGTGAGGTTGTTGGACTCCTTGGACCTAACGGAGCTGGTAAGACCACAACATTCTATATGATTGCAGGCCTCGTCCCGCCGGATTCTGGTCAAGTCTTGATGGGACATCGCAATGTGACACGAATGCCGATGCATAAGCGTGCCCGGCACGGACTCGGTTATCTTCCGCAGGAGGAATCCATATTTCGTAAGCTTAGCGTCGAACAAAACCTTCTGGCTGTTCTAGAGACCAGACGCGATCTCAGCCGGAAAGAGCGTAGAGAACGCTGCGAGCAATTACTTGAACAATTTGGGATTACAGAAGTTAGGAACGCCTCCGCTCTTACTCTCTCCGGTGGAGAAAAAAGGCGCCTCTCCATAGCACGGTCTCTTTGCACGGATCCCAGCCTCCTAATGCTCGACGAACCGTTCAGTGGTGTCGATCCCATAGCGGTCCTCGACATCCAAAAGATCATCCAGAAGCTCCGTAGTGATTACGGCATTTCCCTGCTGATAACCGATCATAACGTCCGGGAGACTCTTCAGATTGTAGATCGAGCTTACCTCCTTCTCGAAGGACGTGTCGTTCTTGATGGCGCTTCCAAAGAACTCGCTGATGATCCTGTCGCCCGGCGTCATTACCTCGGCGAAAACTTTTCCATGTAGCGTGCACAAAGTCCTGTCCGCAAACCGGCAGGCAAGAATCGCAGGATTCAGACCCGGTGAGTTGCGCGATTGGACTATAGAGCTCTGAGGGGACTCCCCTGAGAGCACATCCACCGGGAAGTGACAAGTGGCGCAAATAACGTTTTATGAACCGGCCTGGTGATCAGATGCAGGCTTCCGCCCCGCCCATCAGGACCCGCAATCCTCTCCAAGTTGCTGTTTAAAGCACGAAATCTGGAGCTCTCTCGTGATTTTCAAAAATGAGATTTCGAATTCTGTTGGAAGTATTAGCCTGTCGGCATGGCATCCAGGGTGAAAAAGATCACCTCTATCAGCGTTCGGGATTTTTATGAGCGGCACCACGAGGCCCTCAAACTCGGCTTGGTAGGTGACTCGGAAGGAGGATTCGAAAGGTCCATCCGCGAACCAGCTCCTAATCGCCCGGGACTGGCACTTGCTGGGTTCTTCACCTATTTCGCCAACAAAAGAATTCAGGTAGTTGGCAACTCAGAGGTCTCCTATCTTAAGAAGCTGGCTCCCGAGCTGCGCTCCAAACGTTTTCGCCAACTCTGTGAAAGGCGAATTCCATGCATTGTCACTTCGAGGGACCACGTCCTGCCTGATGACCTTCTAGCTATTGCAGCGGAACACGAGCTCACCATTTTCCGGACACCAATGGTGACCATGCAGTTCCTGAACATGGCCTCGATCCTTCTTGAACAGGAGTTCTCTGAATCTATCTCCATGCATGGCTGCATGGTTGACTACCGCGGGGTCGGCATCCTGATTATCGGAACTAGCGGCTCCGGGAAGAGTGAAACCGCGATAGGCCTTCTCGAACGAGGAGGTGCCCTAGTAGCTGATGATATGGTGCGGTTTCAGCGTCATGGCGACGAACTCATTGCTTCCTGCCCTGATTTAGCGAGGGGATACCTCGAGATGCGTGGAATCGGCATCATCAACGCTGCCAACCTCTTTGGTCTTTCCGCCATTCGTCCAGAAAAACGTCTTGATCTTGTTGTCACCCTCAAGGGCGAAAGCGACCTGAATAAGGTGGACCGGGTTGGTCTGCACCGTGAGAGCCACGAGCTCCTTGGTCAATCTGTCCCCCATGTGGAAATTCCCGTTGCAGCTGGTAGAGATACTGCCAGACTCGTCGCGGTCGCAGCTCTCGACCTGCAGTTACGCCGCCTTGGCTACGATATGGCTGATGAATTCAATCAGCGACTGCTGGCTAAAATGCAGGGAAACGATCCTGTGATCTGATACCACGACGATGCTCCGCAATTTGCCTCTGGTTTTCATGGGAGCATGGCCACAGAGCGAATAAATCCATGGGCACTTCATGCGTGGCAGGAAATTTGCCTTCCCACCATGCCGATGAGCCTCCTACAATCCCTCCACGGAAGTTTTTCCCATGCTGAGCAAAGAAGTAACAGTTTCCAATAAACTCGGAATTCACGCCCGACCAGCAGCTCAATTCGTGAAGACTGCCAGTCAGTTTGAAGCCGAGATACGTGTGGAAAAGGATGGCGAGGAGATTAACGGGAAGAGCATTATGGGTCTGATGATGCTGGCCGCAGGACACGGATCGGTCCTCAAGCTGATTGCGGAAGGGCCAGATGCAGAAGAAGCTTTGCAGGCCTTGGAAGATTTGGTGGCTCGTAATTTTGGAGAATCCTGAAGATTTCAGGATGAATACAATCAACTGAAGGCGAGGCATTGACCACCTTCGGCCCTCTGGCCAAACTCAGGCCGATGAGCGGAGCCGCAAAGGAGATGATATACGTGGGCACACCTGTCTCCCGCGGGATCGTTTTTGGGCCTGTTCACGTGATCGCGCGAGGATTTGCAGCTCCGGAGGTTTTCCCGATCGCAAATACAGCTCGCGAAACCGAGCGATTCAAGGATGCACTCGCCCGTACCCGCAAGCAACTTGAGGGGCTCCGGAAACATATGGAATCCCTCTCGGGCAATGAAGAGGGCCGTATCTTTGAGGCCCATATGCTGGTTTTGGAGGATCCAGTGGTTCTCACCGGCGTCCCCAAGGCGATTGAGGAGCGGGGGCAG
>MDTD01147859.1_pt1 | contig 12526 bp, 12 predicted proteins | sample 811221 | NCBI WGS metagenome assembly MDTD01 (sample SAMN05326646, study PRJNA326480) | marine metagenome | isolation source: seawater | place: Pacific Ocean: South West | collected 2011 | reverse complement strand
TGTCGATCAGTAGTTGATCTGGCCCAGTTGGGCACCGACCTGTGTTTCTTCGGTGATCTGGTTGTAGCCGGCGTAGAAGATGAGATCGAAGTCGGGGAAGGATCGGGTCACCGAACCGCTGACGGATCGGAAGTCGTCCCGTTCGAAGTCCCATTGCGGGACGGCCGAGATGCGGTACTTGTCGGAGATCTCGTACGTGCCGCCGAAGGCGAGCAGCTTCGTTTCCGTGTCGTTCACGTACCGGTATTCGAGGAACGTGTTGAACTGCGGGCTGTGGTTCAGTTCCAGTCCGGTGGACGCCCGCATGAACTGGTCCGCATCGAGATCCCAGATCCCCTCTCCGATGAAGGCGAGGCTGTCACTGAACTGCCAGGTGTAGCTGCCCTCGACAAAGTTGCCCAGTTGCGAGTATCCGGGTTCCCAGTCGAAGTACTGGGGGGTGGGGAAGCGGCTCTCCTCGGAGTCGGTGCTGAGCACCAGCGATGCATCGACGGTGAGCCAGTCGACGTCGTACCACCGACCGGGACCGCCTCGTTGCGTCTGGAGGGTGTTGCGAAGACCGAAGCGGACCAGTCCGCCGGTCGAAAGATTGTCGAAGAGCGGATCGTAGATGGGGATCTCCAAATCGTCGTAGTTGGATCCCGAGTACCAGGCGACGAAGTAGGGTTCGATCAGGTGCCGGAGCCGATGCAGATCGAACAGATCGCTGCTGACGTCGTTGAAGACCCGCTGGAGCACCGTGTTCACCTTGACACCGCCGCTGCCGTAGTACTGATGCTTCGAATCCTCCGCCCCGTCGGCGGTGTCGTCCTCGAAGTAGGCCACGATCTGGCCCATGGCGAAGGGGGTGATGTTGAAGGCGCCCCATTGCATGGGCATGGAGATGTTCTGACGGGTCGCGACCCGGTTCACCCACGACTGGCGGAGGCCCTGGTAGCGGGCGGCCTCGGACAGCGGTTGATTCGCGAGGAACGGGCCGCCGGCGGGATTCTGGAAGGTGGACGTCCGCAGGCCGTTGCTGGCCGGGGTTCCGTCGGGCACCACGATCTGCATGCGGGATGCGTTGTACTGGCTGGACCACGTCAAGGTGTCGCCGAACAGCGAATCTCCGAACCGGCGGTACGTCAGCTCCGGAAACTTGTTGACCTGGTAGCCGGGGGATGCCATGAGCCAGCTGTTGGAAATGAAGTCGTTCAGGGCGTACTTCGCCAGAGCGGTGAATGCGGTGTTGCCGGATTCACGCTTGATGTACAGGCTGGTTTCGAACTCCCTGCGATCCTCGTACCACTCGTTGCGCCATGCGCTGATGTAGGTCGCATCCGACATGTAGGACAACTGACTTTGGAGCAGCCACGCATCGCTGAGCTGCAGCGTCTGTTCCCAGAGTGCCGCGTAGCGGTATTCCTCGGGGACCTCCATCGTGATGCCGGTGTCGGTGCGCTGGGTTCCGCTGTCCTTGATGCCGTAGAGATCGAGGGCCATCTGGTTGTCGGCGGTGTTGACCTCCCAGTCGATCCCCGCGCCGAATCCCCGTTCCGAATAGCCGTCGAGGTTGAGTTCCAGATCCCAGCCATCCGGCCGGTCCACTCCGGCGAGCGAGAAGACGTCCCAGCTCGTCTCGACGATTGCGCCCTCGTATTCCCCGTAGCCGCCACGAACACCGCTCAGGGGGATGCTGGTGATGGATCCACGGTATCTCGGCCACCAGACGATGGGCAGGCCACCGGCCTCCAGGGTGTTGTTCCTCGAATCGATGGTCAGTTCGCCCGCTTCCAGGTCACCGTTGTCCGTGAGTCCGCCGGGCACCTTGTCGACGACCACCGAACTGGCACCGATCGCCAGGGTCGGGGTGGCGAACGACGAGGAGGACACCTTGACCTGCTGTGCACTCCACTGGTTCTCGGCGATCTGCCGCATCTCGGCGGCACGTGCGAAGACCGGAAGGGCTCTCTTGCGATCGTAGGTTCGGAGCACGGCGTCGAGCATGATGGCCTGATCGGTCTGGAAGTCGTAGTACATCCGTGGCGATCGAACCACGTAGTCGTCCTTGTCGGATTCCGCCTTGACGGCACCTTCCAGGTAGACGCCCCGGATTTCATCCATGCCCAGTTGTCGGGACGCAAGATCTCGGACCGATCCGGGATCCATGAACACGACGGCCCGTTCGGCGGACAAGCGAATGTTGCTCTGGCCCGAACCGGGGCGATAGTCGAGCACCACGTCTCCGTCGGTGATGAGGAGATTCTCGTCGTCGCCCGTCTCGAGTTTGACCTTGCGTGCGGAGAAGGAGACGACGCCGCCCGGTCGGCGCAGCCAGGGACGCGAGGCGCGTGGCGTGGGGCCCGTCGCGAGGTGCTCACCGGGAAGCGAACCGCCGGGCGTGGGCACGAACTCGGGGACTTCCGCCGGTCCGAGTACCTTCGGATACTGGGCCAGGGCGGCGGTTCCCGTCTGCAGGCTGCCGAGGTAATCGGCCAGTCGTTCTTCCGCACGCCGCACCAGACTGGTGTTGGGTGCGGGCTTTTCGATCATCAGCGCGACATTCAGATTGGCCTGCCCGCGTGCGCTGCCGACAACCAGTAGGTTGCGGCCCTTGGGACCTCGGCCCGCTTCACTGGTCGGGCTCCAGGCATCCGGAATCCAGACTGCGATCTGGTTGATCAGTCCGTCCGCACTGGGAATGCGGTTGAGCCACACCATGGCGGTTTCACCCTCGAAGGAGAATCCCGCGATCTGGATGAGGACATCCCCCTGCAGCAGCAGTCGCTTGGTGTCGTCGACGGTCCATGCGTTTGCACGCATGGCGTTGAGATTGATGTTTCCCGTTCGTGGTTCGACCGGCAGCACGATCCTGCTGAGACGGTCTCCCGAGAACGACCGGGGCGACGAGACGTTCGCCTGCACGGACGAGGCCGCGACGGCCATCAGGAAGAGGGCCAGCACCGTCAGGCGGGACAGGGGATGGTGGGAGGATCCCGTTACCGTTCGCACGGTTGGATCATACCGCCTCATCGACTTCGGCGAACATGGCCTCGACGAACACCTCCGGTTCGAAGGAGGCGAGATCCTCGGGCCGCTCCCCGAGGCCGACGAGCTTCACGGGGATCTCGAGTTCGTCCCAGATCGCGACCACGATGCCTCCCCGGGCGGTTCCATCGAGTTTGGTCAGGAAAATGCCGTCGACTTCGATGGCATCGTTGAACTGGCGGGCCTGCACGAGGGCATTCTGCCCCTGGGTGGCATCCAGCACGAGCAGCACCTCGTGGGGGGCCCCGGGGCACTGGCGGTCGAGAATGCTTCGGATCTTCTCCAACTGCCGCATCAGTCCGTCCTCGGTGTGCATTCGTCCGGCGGTGTCCACCAGGAGGACGTCCATCTCGCGGGCCTTGGCGGCATCGATGGCGTCGAAGACCACCGATGCGGGATCGGCGCCGTCGTGGCCGCGGACGATGTCAACATCCAGACGCGTCGCCCAGGTGGCCAGCTGGTCCGCCGCGGCGGCACGGAAGGTGTCGCCCGCGGCCAGCATCACGCGTTGCCCGTCCTCCTTCATCGAGGCCGCCAGTTTGGCGATGCTGGTTGTCTTGCCGACTCCGTTGACGCCGGCCACCAGAATCACGGTGGGGCCGTCCGGTGCGGATCGCAGGGCCAGTTCTGCGCCGTCGAACCGTGCCACGAGCTGGGATTTGAGGAACGCGATGACGTCCTCGCCGCGTTGCTTCTGTCCCTGCTTGATGCCGGTGCGGAGCGTATCCACGATCGTGCGGGTCGACATGACGCCCACGTCGCTGCGCAGCAGGTGTGATTCGATTTCGCCGAGGAGCGTCTCGTCGAGCTCCCGTCCCCGCAGTTTCGCCACCAGGCCGGTGCCGAGGACCGCATTGGTGCGGCCGAGGCCGCGTTTCAGGGCTCCGAGGGTGCTGGAGAACAGGCCCATGTTCAGCCCTCCACGTCGGCGTTGGGCGTGGGAAGCTCGTCGGAGACTGCTTCGCGATCTCCATGGTAGATCCGGTCCAGGACGCCGTTGACGAAGAGCGATGATTGGGTGGTGCTGTATTCCCGAGCGAGTTCGACCGCTTCGTTGATGGCGAGCTTGGGGGGTGTCCGATCGGTGGTGATCTCGAACCAGCCCATTCGGAGCAGGTTCCGGTCGATGATCGGCTGCCGATGCGTTGGCCATTCCGGGGTGAGGGCGGCGATGCACTCGTCGGCCTCCTTCTGTTGCATCCAGATGGAACACGCCAGGTCGTAGCCGAGCTGCCGCTCGCCCTCCTCGCCGATTCCGGCCGGCCGGTCGTCGTCGTCCGAGTGGTCGAGGCTGGAGCGAAGGTCCGGGTCGTCGATCGTTGCGCCGCAGTCCAGCTGGTACAGGACCGTCAGTGCATTGCGGCGGGTGTTTCGGGTGATCTTCATGTCGTGGCTTCCGGGCGATCGAGCGAGCGGATCGTGGCGGCGGCGTCGATTGCGGCCAGCATGGATTCCCGACCCTTGTTGCCGACGTCGCCGCCCGCGCGGGCAAGGGCCTGCTCCATCGAGCTGCAGGTCAGCACCCCGAAGGCGACGGGCGTGGAGGTCCGGACCGCCAGACGGGCCAGGGCGTCGGAGACGCCGCGGTTGATGTATCGGTCGTGCGACGTCTCTCCGGCGATGACGCAGCCGATGGCGACCACCGCATCGAACGTCTCCGATGCCCGAAGCAGACCGCTGCAGAGCACGGGGAGTTCCCACGTTCCGGGGGATTCGATGTGCAGCAGCCGGTCGGGATCTCCGCCGCATTCCCGGAAGGCGTCGCTGGCTCCGTTCCGCAGGGCGGTGGTGACCTCCGCGTAGTATCGGCTGGTGACGACGCCGATGCGCATGTCGCTGGCGTCGAGAGTGGTCGGGCTGATGGGCTGGTGCTTCATGGGGGCGTGTCCGGATCCTTGATGGTACAAGGGGATAACCGGTGGCCGCAATGGCCACGGCTCGAGGTCCGCCCATGCGTCCGATGTTCGAACGAGTCATGACCACGCTCCAACTGACGCGAATCAGTGTCGCTTTTGGTGCCGTGAGCGATCTCTGGTTCATGATCGTGCTGCTCTGGATGCTGCACGAGGACTCCTTCGACGGCGTCGTCGTCGAGTGGAGCGGTACCACGGGGCTGACCTGGCTGCCGCTGGCTCTGGTGGCCGGTCTGGTGATCGCCCTGGGGCTCTTCGCCTACGGCGCATCGTTGAACGACGTTCTGGACGTCCGCCGGGATGCCGCCTTCCGATTGCAGCGTCCGATCGCCACCGGTCGCATCGCCCCCGGTCAGGCGGTGGTGATCACCGGGTGTGCGTTGCTGACCGCGATGGTGGGGGCCATGGGGCTGGGAACCTGGTCCGTCTGGATGACCATGCTGGTGGCCGTGATGCTGCTCTTCTACAACGCCGCCGGACGGTATCTGCCCGCGGTCGGGATTGTGACCATCGGGCTGGTGCACGCAACGCACATGCTCATTCCCGATCCCGGCTTTCCCGTCCTGCTTCCGATCTGGCTGAGCATGACCCATGCAATGTTCGTGGCACTGGGGATTTCGTTGCTGGAAGACAAGCGTCCCCGGATCACCCGGTATGCCCTGGTGGGAATCGTCGCCGGTTGGATCTTCTGGAGTGCGGTTCTGGGATGGCTCAGTTGGCACCGAATCGGTGGCCTCTGGCCGGATCGACTCCCGATGTGGAGTCTGGCCTGGCCGGCGGCGGCCGCTCTCGGTGGGCTGCTGGTTCTTCGGTGGAAGCAACGCACCGCACGCGATCGACGGGCGGGAGCGGAGAAGCTTCGTCGCTACGGAGCCCTCTGGCACTGCATGTACGGGTCGGCCTGGTTTGCCGCGTTGGGGATGATGCTGCCGGCTCTCTGCTTCGGCGTGCTTGCCATCATCGGATTCGTGGTGATGACCGTGCTTCGGGAGGCCGTCGGGCTCACGGGTCGTCCCCTCGACTTCCGCTGATCGTGCGGCAAGTCTCTGGTTTCCAACCGGTTCCGGACGTCCCATGAAAAAGCAACATCGCCGAAAAGGTCTCTCCTCCAAAACCTCTCCGGCGATGCCTATCTTCAAACTACAGGTGACCCGGCGGCAATCCAAGAACTACTTTGCGGATTGGTGGACCTAAATCCCGTCTGATGGCCGGGCGAAGGCCGCCTGGGTCCGAAAATGGCGGATTCGAGTTTCCTTAACATTGTTTATGATTCGATTGCAGCCAATGTTGCCCCAATCCAACGGCCTTGATTCAGGCTCGTACCACGTCGGTCGATGGGTAGGGCATGACCAACATCCGCCAAATGAACAGGGATCTGGTGGCAGGCTTGCAAGGCCTGGATCAGGTTGAATTCGGACTGAGATGCCTTTCCGCTCCCGAGCGGGATCTGGGGATGGATCTGACGGTTGCCTTGCGGGACATGATGTCTTGTCGCATCGATCGACTGGGGTTCGAACTCGAGTCGGAGAACGACGGGCCGGCACTGGAGCACGGATTTGTCGATCGCGTCGAACATGACTTGCGTGCCATGGCCCGGAAGGCTCGACTGCGAGGCGTTCGACTGACCTGTCAGCTCACGTCCTCCCTCCGTGCCGTTCCCTTCAGTGCCGGAGGTTCCATCCTGCTGGGATTGGTCGAGCAGGCGCTGTCGGCGCCGGTCGGGACCGGTTCGGAACGCACCGTCTCGGTGACGGCGACCATCGACGCCCAGCAGCGTCTGGTCATCAGCATCGAGGATTCGGCCCAGGCGGGTCGGGAGTGCTATTCGATCCGAGACCTGGGGCGATGGCGTCGGCACATCGGTGAACTCGGCGGCGAACTTCGCCTGCGTGGGGTTCCGTTCGGCAGCGGCACCACCATCCAGGCCATGCTGCCCGTCGAGCATCAGGCGGCATGATCAAATCACCATCGGCCATCGCGATCGTCCAGTGTCCGGCGTCCGGACTCGAGGATTCGACCGAACGTGTCCTGCGTGCATCGTCGGATGTGCTGTTGACGGTCCGGTCGGTGGACGAGATCGAATCGCATCTCGCCGCACTGCGGGGTGCTCCGTGCATGATCTTCGTCGACGGCTCGGCGGGAGTGGACTACGGCCGGCTGCGTGGTGTCCGGGAGACCGGACCGCACCACGCTCTGGTCGCGATGGTCCAGGATCCCGGTGTTGATGCCGTCGTCGATGCACTGCGATTCGGATTCGTCGACGTGCTTGAACTGCGGGCCGGGGCGTCGCGATGGCGTCTGGCGGCGGATCGGGCGGCGGCGGGTCTGGCTCGTGCGGATCGGCACGAGGGGATCCAGGACGGGATGCCGCTGCGTGAAGCGCTCCTGGTTCCAGAACGACGAATCATCCTGGCCGCCTTGGACGCGAACGACTGGAATCGCCGGGACACGGCCCGCCAGCTTCAGATCGACCGGACGACGCTCTACAAGAAGATGAAGCAGTTCCGCATCGCGGCCTGATCAGGGATCCACCGGATCGTGCCCGGCGAGCAGGTCCGGGAAGCCTTCGACCTGATCCTGATCCGGTGTGACGCCCAGGTAGGCGAGGGCATGGTCCATCACATCCCGTACCACGGGACCGGCCACCCGACCGCCGTAGTAGGGGCCGATCCGCTTGTCGGGATCCTCGATCACGCACAGCACGACCAGTCGCGGCGACTCGAGCGGTGCTCCGGCGATGAACGACGAGATGTAGCGATCCTCGTGGTATCCGCCACCGGTCGCCTTGGGCAGTTGGGCCGTCCCCGACTTGCCGAACAGGCGATACCAATCGGATCTGCAGCGTTGTCCGGTTCCGTCCGTCATGACCTTTCGCATCGTCATGCGGGTGATTCGCGCGATGCCGGGGTCCAGTACCTGGTGCTGCACCAGCGGAGGCACGTGGTGTTCACCGTGTGCAAGCAGATGCAGAGCCGGCAGATTGCCGTCGGTTGCGAATGCGCTGAAGGCACGCACCATCTGCAACGGCGTGACGCCAATCTCGTGTCCCAGGGAAACGGACACCTGGGTGTAGGAACTCCAGTCGCCGCTGCTCGTGACGAGGCCGGCCGTCTCACCCGGCAATCCGCAGTTGGTGCGGGTTCCGAACCCGAACCGGTTGATGCATGCCTGCATCGAGCCGGTGTCCAGACGCTCGGCCACGATGGCCATCCCGCTGTTCATGGACTTGACCAGCACCTTTTCCCAACTGGACTTTCCGTAGTAGTGGACGTCCCGGATCCGTCGTCCGCTCCGGGTTCGGTGGGGGGTGCCGTTGGGGGTGGGGAGGATTTCCGACGGGGTGACCACGCCCTGTTGCGTGGCGTACGCCCACACGAAGGGCTTGAAGGTGGATCCCGGTTCGTAGGGGTCGGTTGCGCACCGGTTGCGGGCGAGTCTGGGATCGACGGGCGCTGCCTCGGGGGCGGGATCGCCCTCCCGCGGAGGGCGATCCGAGTTCACCAGATCCGCGATGGCCAGCAGCTCCCCGGTTGCGGGATCGAGGACCACGACGCGTCCACCCGCGGCGTTGCGGGCGACGATTTCCGCCTCCAGCCGTTGTTCGACGTGCCGCTGGATGACCATGTCGATCGTCAGTCGGCAGTCGGCTCCATCCTCGTGCGGCGTGAAGGTATCGGGGCTGATCCACAGGGGACGACGCCGCACGTCGCGAAGGTAGGTCATCCGACCCTCGGTTCCCGCCAGGTCCTCGTCCAGAAGATGCTCGGCGCCTCCCAGGCCGGTGTGTTCGAATCCGACCAGACCGATGAGCTGGGCACCGGTTCCATCCTGCGGGTAGTGCCGGACCAGACGCGGTTCCAATCCGACTCCGTCGAGTCCGCTGCGTCGAATGCGGTCGACCTGCCACGGCTCGAGGATGCCGCTGACGGGTACGAAGCGGGAACCGTGCCGAGGGGCCACACGCCGATCGACATCCACGGGGTCCAGTCCGATCAGATTCTTGAGATCAACCCCGATGGTGGCGAGATCCTTGACGGTTCCGGGGTCGACGAAGGCGCGGTGACCCAGCGTGGTCGTGGCGATGACGCGGCCGCGACGGTCCAGCAGGTCGCCGCGGCGTGCCGGTTCGACCCGGGTCGAGAACGGTGATCCGGCGGCAGCGGACAGTCGCAGGTCCGGGGTGAGTTTCAGTTGGACGACGCGGCCGATGCAGGCCAGCATGACGACGGCGATTCCGGTCAGCAGCAGGGTCGTCCAGCTGTCGAGCCGGTGCTGCTGCCAGGTTCGCGGAGGAGGGACGTCGTTCACGGTCGGGCCTGTTCGCCGGTGGGAACGACCGTCCAGGGGCGGTTGATGGCGAGCCATCGATTCGGATCCTCGGCCAGCCATTCCTTGAGAGCCGGCGCACGGCATGCTTCCGCGATGCGTTGGCGGGTGGTCCACATGGTCCGCCGCTGCTCCATCAGCAGGCGGTGCGTATCGACCATCTCATGCACGATCGCCAGTCGTTGCTGACGGAATCCAAGCAGCGCCAGTGCGATGCAGGTGGCGGCGAGGATGATGGTCATGAGCTTTGCGAACACGTGGCGTTTCCCGGGTCAGCTGGAGGATCGTGGGTAGCGGAGTTCCATGCCGACCTGCAGGGCGTCGATGTTGCCGATCACATCGCGATTCATCTCGAACAACCGTCCCGTATCCCGTGAGCTCCCCAGAAGCTTCTGTGCGAGCTGGGACAGGGTGTCTCCGGGCTTGACGGTGTAGACCTCGAGCGAGTCCGGCTCGTCCTCCGCAATCGCTGCCGGTGGCGTGATCGGGGCCGGTTGTCCCATGGTGATGGTCAGCTCGGCGACGTCACCGGGGGGCGACGTCGGCATCAGGAGTCGGGTGCCGGGAACGAGCCGATCGGGATCGGGCAGGTTGTTGTGGGCGGCCAGGGTGATCGCCATGGAGTCGTCGCCGTACCAGGAGCGGGCGATGGTCCGCAGCGTCTCGCCTTCCTCCACGACATGCAGGGGGTGCGTGGATTTCGTGGGAAGAGCGGTCGGATGATCCTCCGGGCCGGCAAGACGAGGTCCGACCGGGCCGAACTCGACCAGCGGCGTGTCCTCGTCCTCGTCGACCAGCGGGTCGATGGCCCTCGCAAGGTCGGCGGTGACCAGGCGGTTGGCTTCGGAGAGATGGTCCGAGATCAGCACCCCGACGAAGAGTACGAGACCGAATCCAATGATCAGAGCAAGTTTGTTTTCACGACTCATCGTTGCCAGCGTCCCTGCCGGCCGCGGGTGCGGCGTTCCCGAATCCCCTCACCCGAGAGCGGGGGTGTGTGACGCCTTGCGGTCCCTGCGGTGTGCATCCATGCATCACCGGGCGGGAGGCGCCCCTGATCAGGTCAGTTGCACGGCTCTGAGCTTGGCGGATCGACTCCGTCGATTGGCCCGTTCCTCCTCCGCCGTGGCCCGGACCGGGCCTTTGGCGAGGTGGGTGACGAGCGACCGCCGCTGCAGGTCCGCGAATGCCTTCTTGACCGGGCGGTCTTCGAGGCTGTGGAAGCTGATGATGCCGATTCTGGCACCCTGGCTGAGCCATCCACCGGAGGTTGCGGCCTCCGCCCCGTGGGTGATGGCGGCCAGGAGGGCATCCAGAGCCACCAGTTCATCATTTACCGCGATCCGAAGAGCCATGAAGGTTCTGGTCGCAGGTTCCATTCGTGATGTCGCCGCCCGGCGACCGTAGGCTTCGCGAACGATTCGCGTCAATTGACCCGTAGTTTCAATCGGTTGCTCATCCCGGGCCCGTACAACTTTTTGCGCGATCCGCCGGGCCAGAGGCTCCTCGCCCAGGCTGTGGATGATGTCCGCGAGTTCCGCCTCCGAGGTGGTGGCCACCAGATCGGCGGCGGAACGGCCGCTACTGGTGTCGAAACGCATGTCCAGTGGTCCGTCGTGGCTGAAACTCATCCCCCGATCCGGATTGTCCATCTGGGTGGAGGCAAAACCGAGATCGGCCAGCACCAGATCCGCACGAACGTCCAGGTCTTCGAGGGTGCGATGGACGAGTCCGAAGCTGCCGTGGATCGCGTGGATCGTGACGCCCGTGTCCGCAGCCTCGACCCGCTGCCGTGCCGCCTGCAGATTGCTCTCGTCAAGGTCCAGCAGCACCAGCGTTCCTTCGGGTCCCAGCACCCTGGCCAGGGCTTCGGCGTGACCACCCCGGCCGGCCGTGCAGTCGACGGCCACCTGACCGGGAGACGGTGCGAGCAGGTCCATGCACTCATCGAGGAGGACGGGAATGTGTCTGGGATCCGTCATGACGTCAGTAGGATACGGGGGTGGAACAACCGACGCCGTCCATGCGGGTTCCGACCCCGAACGCCACGGCCTGTCTGGTGCTGGGCATTCTGAGCCTGGTGCTCGGCGGGTGCTTCGTGGTCGGCCTCGTGCTGGGGATCATGGGCATTCTCTACGCCCGCAAGGGACGGCGGGATCTGGCGGCGAATCCGCACCACGATGGCGAGGGCATGATCACCGGTGGACTGGTCTGCAGCATCATCGGTGTCGTAGTCGGCACGCTGCAGATGCTCTTCTTCGCCGGATACGTGGTGTTGATGCTGGTGCTGGCGATGATCGAGGAACCGATCGGCTCCTGACCGATCACATGTCCAGCAGCAGTCGCTCGGGGTGCTCGATGCACTGCTTCAGATGCACGAGGAAGCCGACCGCCTCGGCGCCGTCCACGATGCGGTGGTCGTAGCTGAGGGCCAGGTACATCATGGGACGCAGGGCGATCTGTCCGGGATTGTCCGGATCCTCGATCGGGCGGTTCTGGATGCGGTGCAGTCCGAGGATGCCGGACTGGGGGGGATTCAGGATCGGCGTGGACATCATCGACCCGTAGACGCCGCCGTTGGAGATCGTGAAGGTGCCGCCGGTCATGTCGTCGATCCCGAGTCGCCCTTCCCGTGCCTTGCCGGCGAGATCCATGATCGTGGTCTCGATCTCGGAGAAGGACCGGCGATCCGCATTGCGGATCACGGGAACGACGAGCCCCTTGTCGGTTCCGACGGCCACCGACATGTCGACGTAGTCGTGTTCGACGACCTCGTCGCCTTCGATGAAGGCGTTCACCAGCGGGTACTTGTGCAGGGCCGAGACCGCGGCCCGGATGAAGAACGACATGAATCCGAGCTTCACTCCGAAGCGGTCGTTGAACTCCTCCTTGTGGGCGTTCCGCAGTGCGATGACGTGCGACATGTCCGCCTCGTTGAAGGTCGTCAGCATCGCGGCGGTCCGCTGGGCGAGGACGAGCCGTTCGGCGATGCGCTGCCGCAGCTTGGTCATCCGGGTTCGACGTTCGCCGCGGCCGGTGACCGGTTCGATCGGGGCCGGTGGTGCAGCGGGGACGGGGACCTCCGTCGGGGAAGCGAGCACATCGGCCTTGGTGATCTTGCCGTGCAGCCCGGAGCCTTCGACCGCATCCAGTGTCACGCCGCGGTCGGCGGCGACCTTCCGGGCCAGCGGTGTCGCCTTGACCGGTGCAGCCGAGGTCGTCTCCGTGGCGACCTCGACCCGGGTGGCCGGGGTCGTCGG
>MDTD01033707.1_pt1 | contig 12526 bp, 8 predicted proteins | sample 811221 | NCBI WGS metagenome assembly MDTD01 (sample SAMN05326646, study PRJNA326480) | marine metagenome | isolation source: seawater | place: Pacific Ocean: South West | collected 2011 | reverse complement strand
TTTCGAACTCCCGCTACCAAGCCAATTGCTCATACTTCGCGACGTTGGTTATGCTGTGGTACCGGTCGTCACCAATCCGAACCGCCATATACAAGAAGATGCTATGAACCCACCAACTGCCCAACACGAGGTCGCCGACGACGTGCTCGACGCCATCGACTATTGCTATGAGCAAGGCTGGACCGACGGCCTGCCGGTAGTGCCACCGGAGGCCAGCCGGGTCGAGGCGATGCTGCAAATGGAGGGACGGCCCCCAGCAACTGTTATCGCCCATCACCCGGCCACACAAATCGATCTGACCCTACAGGGCGCAGCGGTCAACGCGGTCATGGCGGGATGTTTACCCGAATACTTCCCCGTGGTGGTCGCGGCATTTGAAGCCATGGCAAAAAAACCCTTTAACTTCCACGGCAGTACCGCCAGTACCGGTGGCTCCGCGCCACTGTTAGTGGTCAGCGGCCCGATTGTCGATGACATCGGCATGAACGCCGGGGTCAATTTATTCGGCCCTGGCAACCGGGCTAACGCCACCATCGGTCGCGCGGTACGACTTATCATTTTGAACATATTCCGTATGACCCCCGGCATTGCAGACAAATCCACCCAGGGCAACCCCGGTAAATACAGTTTTTGTATTGCAGAGCGGGCAGATAAAACGCCGTGGCAATGCTTGAACGAAGAACTCGGGTATCCAAAAGAAATCAGCTCCGTGACCGTTTTCGCTGGAGGCGGGTTCGTCAATGTCGAGAATCACGGCGGCCAGAGCGCCGAGGCTGTGCTGGAAACCATCGCCGACGCCATGGCCAACTGCGGTTGCATTAGCATCGGCCAAAGTGCGGTAATTCTGTCTCCGGAACATGCCGAAATCGTCGCCAACAGCAACTTCAGCAAAGCCGACACTTGCCAGTTTTTGTTCGAGCATGCGTCGCGTACCGAGACCACGTTAAGACGGATCGGAAAATTCAGCCCGCGCGAATATGCCTTGCAGGCACGGGAAGACTGTCACCGCGGATTGAGCGCAGATGACATATTACTGGTGGTCGGCGGCGGCGACGCCGGCGGTCACTCGTCCTTTATTCCCTCATGGAGCCGCACCCGCGCATCGATGATGCAAAGCGAGGCCATCGGAGTGTGCGTCGATTGCTGATTGCAGTCCGAGCCTCTATCACCCCAATTAAGGAGACCACTATGCAACTCATAGATCCCACGGCGACAAACCCAACTCAAGATAATCAGCTCGCGCCACGTTTGGGCGCGCTAGCGAACATGCGCATTGGACTGTTATGCAACGGTAAAGCCAATGCACGGCCACTGTTGTTGAAGACCGCCGAGCTTTTCCGTGTCCATGATAAGTGCACGGTGCTTAACGATATGGTGTTTAAAACCAACGCCAGTGCGCCAGCAGAAGACGGTGTGATCGCGAGCTTGGCAGCTCGCAGTGACATCCTGATCACCGCCAACGGCGACTGAGGTTCTTGTTCGACGTGCAGTTTGCATGACGGCATCAGCTACGAACAATTCGGCAAACCCGCCGTGGTGCTGTGCACAACGCCATTTGAAGTGACCGCAAAGAATATCGCGCGCATGCTCGGGCTGCCCGACTACCCGTTTGCGCTGCTGCAGCATCCCCTGGGCAGCTGTACTGAAGAGCAGATCGATGGCCGCGCCGCAGACGCCTACCGGCAAGCAAAACAGATTTTACTGGCCACAAACTAGACGCAGCTGCGTCTGCAGTTGTTGGTCTATAGGCCTGCGGCTTGCCAGCTGTCGCTAATTATGGACTCAAGCATCGGAAACTGCTGGCGGTAGGACTGATCTAAACGCGACGTTGACTGGTCGATACTCAGAGTCGCTTGGCCCGGCCCGTAAGCTGGCCACGCTTGCGCCGCCATTTCAGGGCTACCTGAGCTGGCAAACGCCACCCAGGCCTTGCGCATAAACTCAGCGGTTTTATCGTATTCGGCAAAACCCGCGAGCAACGAAAAGGGCAAGCCGTTACCAAACACCATTAAATCGAGGGTATGAGCGGCACCAATAAATGGCGACGACCACTCGAACAGATAGACATAAGTCCCCTTCTCAGAATAACGCCGATGGCCCTCGGCAATACGCAGAGCGGGCATTCGAAACCACATATCACCAACAGCGGCGTTGAAACAGCCCTGGGCGTCTAGATCCGGCCGTAGTTGTTGGTACCGAGCCAGCACCTCAGACCGCCGCGCACCGGCTGCTGCAAAAACCTGCTGGGCACGACGCTCAAATTGACTGCCCTCAAGATCCATGAACAAAGCAAACAAATTCATTTCGTCGCGGCACGTGCCGATCAAATAATCAATGTCCGAGCCGATTCCAGCGTGCGTTGCGTCGACCGGATGCACAGGCATGTGCTCATTCAGTACCGGCAGATAGATCTGCGGCTGCTCCCACTCCACACGCGCTTGCAGACCCGAATATATGTCGACAAATTGGCGCCAGGGCACTTGCCGCAGAGCATCCAGATCACCCGGTCGCACGTTAACCTGATTTGTGACATGGCGGGCAATGGCCGTAGCAGTGCTCGGTCGTTGAACCGCGTGCCCGCCGCTTTGCAAGATTGCTTTGTGCACTAAACCAGCACACTGCGGTGTTGCAATAGCCGCCTGAGTTGCCACAGCGCCGCCAGATTCGCCAAACAAAGTGACGTTATTGGGGTTGCCACCAAAGGCGTGAATGTTGTCGGCTACCCACTGCAATGCACAGATAAGATCCTGCACACCAAGATTCCCCGGACCAACGCCGTCACCAAACAGTTCTTCCAGATATAAAAACCCCTCGGCGCCTAAGCGGCGATTACAGGTCACCAACACCACGCCTTCACGAGCGAAATAGCCGCCGTCATACAGCGCATTCGCGCCGCTGCCGGAGATCTGCCCACCCCCGTGAGCCCAAACCATAACGGGCAGATCCCGCGCGCTCGGATCGGGCGACCAGATGTTTAAATTTAAGCAATCTTCACCCTCGAGCAGGGCATCCGATGCCAAGCCACCTGTCTGTGGGCATATCTGGCCATAGCTGCAAGCCTGCAATACGCCCGACCACAACTCGCGTCGCACCGGGGCAGACCAACGCCGCTCGCCGAAGGGCGGCTGTGCATATGGAATGCCCAGAAAACGATGGACTCCTTCTACGATCTGGCCTTGCAGCTTACCGGCCGGCGCAGCGATCACCGCGGATTTTACAGGCGTTGGCGCACTGCAGCCGCCTCCCAGCAAGGTCGCAGCCGCGCTGCCAAGAATGAATTCTCGTCGGTTCATACTTATCGCTGTTTTCCCACTCTGACCGCTCGCAGACTATCAGGTGGATCGCCCTGCCGCCTCCGGCGGCCTGGGGGTGTTAAGAAAGGTCGCAACAAAGTGCACTAATATCACCAGCGCAAGGTCGCCAGACTGCGCCAGCAAGCGACTCAGGCCGATGCCGCCCAAGGCCGTCACAACACAGTGACTGAACTTCCAACGCAGAGAAAAGTAATGAATGGCTCCGAAAATAAAGTTGCTGATCAGTACGCCCGCCACCGGCCCAAGATACGGTTCCAGCACAACCGGCAAATACAACCTGAAGGCGATTTCTTCAACCACAGAGATATAAAACAGGTAACCCACCCACAGCGACTGCCGACCGCCCAGGCCGTAATCACGCCATTTCAAGTATCCGACAAAGGCACTTAAAATCGTCAACACTGCAAGCAGGAAGACACCGGGGCTCTGCTGGACGGCAGATAGCGCATCCTCGAGTGCTGTCCCATTTTGGGTCAGCAGTAACATCAGAGCGGCGCAGCCCATCAACGCACCGTGCCGGTAAAGCACCTGTGCGAAGGTGGTCACGGGGGTCGTCTGGGGACTGTGATCTCGCTGCAATCGACCCATAATTGTTGTGCCTCCAAAGTTGGGCGTTCTTGCGCGCCCTGGTCTCGGCTGGACCAAAACACCCGAGCGCGACCGCAGAAGACAACTTGACCAACGCAGCAATTTCAACTGCTGGCTTCGCGGCGGCGAATTTTAACCATGAAACACCGTTCGATGCGCCTTATATTCTTAGACCACTTGATCCCTTGACCCGTTCATTAGCACACCCTACATTGCCGCAGGCGTGGCTTAGCCTTAGCCGCTTATTCTTTTGTCTACGAGGGGTCCGATGAGTTCAAGGGTTTTATCTCGACTGCTCACAGCTGCACTGCTGCTGTGTTTTACTAAACAGGCGCACAGCGCGGACCCAGAATTCGAGCCCAAGTTTCCGCGTACAATGTCTTGGAGCGCCTATAACCTCGGCACCACCGGCTACAATCAGGCTGTGGCGATAGGTAAAGCCCTGAAAGACAACTACAACGTCAACCTGCGCGTACTCCCTGGCAAAAACGACGTATCCCGGCTGCTACCCCTACAGCGCGGTCGGGTACAGTTTTCTGCCAATGGCGTCGCCACCTATTTTGGCCAAGAAGGCGTGTTCCAGTTCGCCGGCAAAATCTGGGGGCCGTTGCCGTTGCGACTGGTCATGGCGTCGCATGGCGACAGCAACCAAGCACTGGGCGTCGCCAACGATTTAGGTATAACCAGTTACGCTGATTTGCGCGGCAAACGGGTTCCCTATGTGAGAGGCGCGCCGGCGCTGAATGTGACCACCGAGGCCTTTCTCGCCTGCGGAGGACTAACTTGGGACGATGTGCAACGGGTCGATTTTCCGGGCTACAACGCCATGTGGACAGGCATCGTGAACGGTCAGGTCGATGCGGCCTACGCCACAACGGTCTCTGGCCCTACGCGAAAGCTCGAAGCTTCACCACGGGGTATATTTTGGCCTGCCGCGCCCCATAACGATGAGGGCTGTTGGCAACGCATGGCCAATGTAGTGCCATTTATGCAAAAACATGTGGCAACGCGCGGTGCGGCAATCTCCGAGGATAACCCGCACGAGGGCGCGACTTATCCTTACCCCATGCTCATCACCCTAGCCGGGCAAAACGAACAACTGGTGCACGACTTAGCCAAGGCAATTCATATTCATTACGACGAATACAAAAATGCAGATCCGGGCAGCATCGGTTGGGCTATGGATCGTCAGAATTTTCAATGGGTAGTACCGTTTCACGAAGGTGCCGTACGCTACTTTAAATCCATCGGGGTATGGAGCGACGCGGCCGACGCACACAACATTCGATTGATCCAGCGCCAAAGCGTGTTGGCGACCGCTTGGCAGGCGCATCAAGCCGAAGACCCGGAAGACTTCAGCGCGACGTGGATGACGCGCCGCGCCGCCGCACTGGACGCGGCCGGGTTCGATCCAATCTGGCGTTAGCCCCCCTCAAACCACGAACGGCGCATGCAAACCCTACCGCTCCCCAGCCTTCGCGGCGTCGTCGCCACTCTGGCCGTCTTGGCACTGCTGCTGGCCATGGACACTTTGCGCCTATTTGGCGATCAGCAGTGGCTGCACGGTATTATCGGTATAGAAACCCAGTATTTTTATGCATTAGCGGCTCTGCTGGCACCGTGGGCATTCATCATCTATCCAACCAAGTCATGGATCGACTGGCCCCTAGTCGCTTTAAGCATCGCGATTTTATGCGGATTTTTTATCACCGCCGAGCAAGCCTTGGATGAGGCTTGGGAGTTCGCCGCTCCCGAGTTGGCCGTCTATGGGGCCATTACCTTGTGGGTCGTTCTATTGGAAGCATTGAGGCGCGCGGCGGGTTGGCCGCTGTGTATTATCGCCGGCATATTTTCCGTATTGCCGGTCATAACAGAATACATGCCGGGGCCTCTGAACGGCCTGCCGTCCACCTGGGCAGAAACCGCGTCTTACCACTTTCTTTCTATCGAAAGTGTATTCGGTCTGCCGTTCCGCGCCTTTGCCGAACTGGTGATCGGCTTCGTGGTCTTCGGCGTGGTGCTGCAACACACCGGCGGTGGTCAATTTTTTCTCGACCTTGCCTTTGCGCTGCTGGGCAGGCAACGCGGCGGGCCCGCCAAGGTCGCTATCGTTTCGAGCGGCTTGATGGGCTCGATGAGCGGCAGCGTCGTCACCAATGTGCTCACCACCGGCCAACTGACAATTCCGGCAATGCGCAAATCTGGCATGGCACCCCATGTTGCTGGCGGCGTAGAGGCATGCGCTTCCACCGGCGGCGTCCTATTGCCACCGATCATGGGCTCCACTGCTTTTGTTATGGCAACGTTACTGGACATCGCCTATATCGATGTCGCCGCCGCCGCAGCACTACCGGCGGCGCTCTACTTCGCGAGCCTTTATTTACAAATTGACGCCTATGCAGGACGCGAAGGCGTTACCGGCTTGGCAGCGGAGGACACACCGAATGTACGTAAAACACTCGCTGAAGGCTGGTTTTATTTGGGCGCGTTTGCGCTGCTGATTTTCTTATTGATTTTCCTGCAACGTGAATCCATCGCTCCGTATTACGCTACCGCAGCTCTGTTGCTGCTGAATCAATTCTCGGGCGCTCATCGTCTTAGTATCGGCGCCGCCATAGATCTGATGTACGCCGTTGGTAAGTTATTGATCGAACTCGTCGTCGTGCTCGCCGGGGTGGGGCTGATCGTCGGTTCGTTGTCCTTGACTGGATTAAGCGGCACCTTGGTGAATGACCTACTAAGTTTGGCCGGTGACGACATCGGCCTACTGCTGTTGATGGGCGCGGCCACCAGCTTTGTACTCGGTATCGGCATGACGGTAACAGCGGCCTATATATTTTTGGCAGTCGTTCTAGCGCCTGCGCTGGTGAGTCAAAATCTCGACCCTCTAAGCGTGCATCTTTTTATCTTGTATTGGGCAATGCTGTCCTACATTACGCCTCCCGTTGCCCTCGGCGCCTACGCCGCGGCTTCTATTGCTGAATCTAATCCGCTACGAACCGGGTTCGCCGCGATGCGCATGGGCAGCATCATCTACATTATTCCGTTTATTTTCGTACTCGACGTGGCGTTTATTCTGCAAGGGGCTTGGTACGCTTCGTTGCAGGCCTTTGCAGAAGCGTTGTTCGGCGCATGGCTAATTTGCGCCGGGCTGCAAGGCTACCTGGCGGGATTAGGTAATCTGCACACAAGGTTAACCCGTTGGCTGGTTGCCTTGGGCGGACTGGCGATTGCGTTGCCGCAACTAAATTGGGTAGTGGAAGCGCCCCCGTCCAACCTCGTGGGTTTGGCCGTCGGCGCAGTTCTCATAGGTTCGGCCCTGATCAGCCACCGTCTGCGCAGCCGCACCCATTCTCGAAGCTCATGATAACCGACGCTTTATGAAACTGCTGTTCGGACATGACGGCCTCCCGCTGTTCTCATCTAAACGCGTTGCTGGCAATTTTATTGTGTTGGTGCTGTGTTCTCAGTTCGCTTTTTCCGTGCTCGCTATGAAAGGCGCGTTACTGCCGCAAATGCTAGAGCTGTGGCAGATCTCGAAGACCCAATTTGGTCTGCTGATGTCAATCTACGGCATTGTCCATAACGTCTTTTATTTGGCCTTGGCCTGGGCTCAAGATCGTTTTTCACCGCGCCTGCTGATTCCAGTCAATATGGTACTCGGGGGCGTGACAACATTTTTTCTTGGCCAGACCAACGACTTCCTAACCCTGTGCTTTTTGTTCGTCATGTTGTCTTTATGGTGTGAGGGTGCATTTTGGCCGGCGGTGTTGTCCAGCGTTCGCAAGTCGACCTCAGACAGCAACCAAGGCAAAATTTTTGGCCTGCTTGAGGGCGGACGCGGCGGCATCGAACTGCTGCAGAACACGCTCACCGTGGGCCTCTACACTTTTCTCGGCTACAGCCTGCTGGGGTTAGAAATAGCCTTTATGGTTAATGCCGGAGTCATGATCATTCTCGGCATCGCTGCGTGGTTTATGCTGCCCAAGGCAACCCTGCTGAAATCCGGTGACGATCGGGGCGCCGCTAATCGTGAGGTTCTCGCGGGCATGTCGATGACACTGCGCCTGCCTGAGGTATGGCTGGCGGGCTTCGCTGGCTTCACCGTCTACCTCGCCTATACCTCTATGCCGTTTTTTCTGACCTATCTGCAAGATCTCCACGCGCTGCCAGTATTGGCTATTTCTATCTTTGGCATTGTTTCGACATCCGCGGGGCGGATTGGCATCGCGCTGCCTTCAGGCTTTATTGCCGATCGTTTCTTTGGCGGCGCCAGCGGCGGCCTGCGCTCTGGCTTACTGGGAGTAGCGATCATCGCAGCTTTCACCATCGCGCTGACCCTCAGTGGTGGCGGCGCCTGGACCGCCATGGTGCTGATGAGCATGCTCTCCGTGCTGTTCTTTTTTATGCGCGCTCTGTACTTCGCTCCTTTTGGCGAAATGGGCTTACCGCCGCGATTTTCCGGCTCCGTGATTGCTGTAGCGGCGTTCATTATTTATCTGCCGTCTTCTTTCGCCTATTTGTTATGGGGGTTTATTCTTGACTACCTCCCGGGCGCTGCGGGGTATGCCCTAATGTTCGGTACCCTTGGTGTGATGGCGGTAGCCGGCGCCTGGGTTGCGCACCGTTTGCACACCCGTATTTTGGGAGGCACCGCAGTTCGTATCAGCGCGCGCCTCGCAGCGATCGACGCGAAATTGGGTCTGGTCGGCGATGAAAAAACCCTCAGCGCCTTGGTGGATGAACAACAGCAGTAACGCTGCCCAACTTCTTTTTGCCTAACGACTTGGCCGAGGGTTCTGGACTTTACGCCGCGAGTTTAAACTTACCTTGCATAACGAATGAGTGCCCCGGAAATGTGCAGAAGAACGTGTAATCGCCGCCAACGGCCAGATCGGCAACAGAAAATTCCACGCTCGTGGACTCGCCACCGCCAATGATGGCCGTCGCCGCGATGACTCTTGCGTCGCCGCTCTTAACGTAAGCGCTGGCGGCACCGGCGCTCATCCCATCCCCAGCCACACCTTGCACATCAGCAGTTTTGGCAAGCACCCAATTATGACCCATAACCTGGGCATTCATTTTACCCACATGATTGAGGGTTACCATAACGCTGGAGCACGACGCCGAGGCGGTTATTTCCGCAACATCAAATTTCAGTAAGTCGCCTGCGCCGACGGTAAATTCGCAATCTGCTGCCAACACAGGTTGAGCGACCACCGAGGTGAAAAGCAGGGCCATGATACGAAGCAAATTTCTCATAGTTAATCCTTTGATTTGACACACGATCAGCCAGCGCGTCGTTGCTACGCAGGCCTGAGCTACCGCCACACTACACCTGGCAGGGTTGCAACACAGGCCCCCTACCGCAAGTATTTAGCGCGTCCAGTTCTTGTCGAAGGCGAGCTGCAAATACCGCGCCCTCCGAGCGCGTGCGCGGCGCAGGATGTACTCAATCAGTAAAGGTCCAAGTCTCAATTTCATCTATCTCATCTCGCTGCAGTTGCAATGTGAAATATTCACCCGTCAACCATATGGGATAGTGATTTGTCGCCAGCGGCGAGCCCGCGCGACCCCCGTTACCTCCGGCAATGACGAAGCGTGCCCGACTCGTGTCCCCCAAATCCACCACTAACCGATAAGCAGGGCCGTGGTAAACCCGGCAGGCGATCTCGCCGCTCCCATTGGCAGCATCACCCGGCCCTTTGCCCATATGCATGGCCATACCCAGTGTAGTGGCACTACCACCGATTTCGTCGGGACCAACGGTCATTGCGGCCCAGGCGGGATGCTCCTGCAACCGGTGCGCGAACGCTACCTGATGTAAATCCCCCCAACGCCAGCGTTGCGGATCGTCACCGAGGCTTTGCTTTACCCGCATCACCACACCCGCCATTTCCGCACAGATTGTTTGGTTCAGTAATTCGGCATGAGGCGCCCAAGGCGACCCGGGTTGCATAAAACTGGCAATATCGAAGCGATTGAGTCCCGGTGCCGCCGCAGGCAGCAACTTGATGAGATCATCCTGCAGCGCTGCGTGCATAAACTTACGCGGCCAAAATCGATCTAAAAAGGGGTAATACAGGCATGCTGCCGCAGAATCCGCTGTAGCCCGCAAATCCCAGGATCCAAGTACCTCCATCGCGAGCTGAACATCGGGCTCGTCACTGCTCCCCAACACACGCAACAACTCGGGGACCATCTGTCGAGCCCGCAGGTCAGTGAGATCGAGCTGCATCTGACAAAAATCCGCAACGCTGAATTTGGATTTTTCCCCTAACAATTCGCGAATGCGGTCTGCGCGTGCACTATGAGCTGGGAAATTGTGGATATAAAAATCCCCAGCTTCACCCATGGTGTCATTATTGGCCGTCAGACTGGTGCCGTCCGCAGGATTGCGTTCTACAGTCAGTTGCTCGGCCGTCGATAATTCGAAGTCGTGTTCCCGCTGCCAGCCGGCCAGCGGTACCGATCCCGTAACACCGCAGCGCACGGGCGTTGTCGTCGCGATGTAGCGCTGCAAATTACTGGCTTTGTCGACACAGATAATATTGTTCACGAGCGGGCAAACATCGTTTTCAAACATCAAATCACCGAACTCTTGCGCCGAGTTCGCAGTGGGCAACAGCGCTAATGCACCGGCAGAGGTTGGAACATCACGCAGCGACCAGTACAGGCTGGTTTGGAAGTCTTCGGGAACCGTGCTCGCTAAGCCCAACTCCTGCATAAGCGGTTCGAGCAGTACTCCATGTTGGGTGCTTTGAATTTCTATCTGACGACGCTGGCCACCTTTAACTTCTATCGACTCAGTTCTTTTCTCGATCGGCCGCCAACCGTCTGCTGAGCGGTATTGGGCGCGCTCCACCTGCTCTACAAACAAGTCATAGCAGTCGATAAACCCTGTTGTAAGCCCCCATGCCAGTTGATTCGTGAAGCCCATCATAAAGTACGGCACGCCTGGAAACGCTGCACCAAAGGCGTCCCAGTCGCCCGCATGCAAGTGCACATAAAAGAATGTATTGGGAATGGTATGCGGCTGGTGCGGGTCTGTAGCCAACATCGGATAACCGCTTTGCGATCGCTCGGCGGTGACCGCCCAGTTATTGCTGCCGGAGAAGTCGGGCACCCTGACTTCGGGGTAAGCCAACTCGATCATCTTCGGATCAATACGCTGCAACGGCTCCTTCAGCAGCTGAATCTGCGCGCTGTCCTGAGACGACAGGTGTAGCACATGATCACGAAAGTAGTCCACGCCGTGAGTGGCCATCAGGCGGCCCAACAGCAGTTTTTCGGTCCAGCTTTTATGCTGAAACCACGAGGTGAAACGATACCGCGCGGCAATGTCGTCCAGCGAAAACAGGCGCGGTTCCGCGCCGGCGTGGACAAACTCTGGCGGCACCTCGTCCAGTGCACTAACGTATGCATTCAACCCGTCCAGATAGGCGCTGGCCACCCAGTCGCCGGGACTTACCGGTCTTGATGTCAGGCCGCCATGGACATTGAACGCTCTTTGCATGGCGTCTTGCGCCACAAATCGTTCACCCAGCAGCGCCGCCGCCTGACCGTTTGCATAGGCGCAGCTGAGATGGATCTGCCACAGCCGCTCGTACCCAGCCGCATAGCCCATGCCGCGATAGGCATCAGCCACCGTCTGCGCCCAAACATGCGCAACGCCTAAGTTATCCCAGGACAGCTCAAACCCGGCGTCGGCGCCTTTAATTACTCGCTGCATGACTTACCCCTAGCTGCTATGACACACGGCTGGCCTACTCACGCAATAACAGCGTGCGCAGTTGTGGATCGCTAACGATTTCTGCTTCGGTAAACGGAAAATCGATCCACTGGCTCGCCGAATACAAGTCGGTGAGATCCCGATAATGCGGCGAATCTGATTCGGGCGACTGACTGTATGTCAGCATACCCTGCGCTTTCACCGTGCCCGATGCGTCCCAACCAACGGTTTGTATATAGCTGTTGCCATGAAAAACACCCGCGTAGCCCTTATCTGGCAGCAAATTAGTGCGGATCATACTGAACATACCCGCCCAACCTTCGCCACCGGGAATCGGTATGTTGGTGCCATTGCGCTGGACGTACTGAATATCGCCCAGACGCGCATCCAGCGGTATGTTTGCCTCGGTCAAGCGTTTAGCCGCGCCAAGCAGAGCCTGCCGGACTTGGCCACGCACCTCGACATTGGCAATGTTGACACCCATAGGCGTATGCATAGGGTCCGCGACGTCAAATGCTTCAGCATACAGGCCGTCAATCTGGCGTGCGTCGCGCCAGAATTCGCGCCACACATGACCACCCTTAGCATCCACCTGCATCGTTCGATCCCAGTCTTGTAATGCCCCACACACCAGCCGCAGTTCCGCGTCGCCTTCACACAATTGCAAAACATCATCTAACAACTGTTCAGCGCCATAATTGCGTTGGTTGTAGAGCATGCTCTGCAAATCTTCCACACCTAATTTTTGCTTTCGCGCGCGTAATTCCGCCAACTGAGTAAGTCCAGCCCGGGTTCGTAAACTGCGCGCGGTACGTTCAGTACCGATCACCGACGAATAACCCTCGAGAGGCGCGTCGGCATTGCTCAGCCAATAGCTGTCATTAGAGTTAGA
>MDTD01015448.1_pt1 | contig 12526 bp, 9 predicted proteins | sample 811221 | NCBI WGS metagenome assembly MDTD01 (sample SAMN05326646, study PRJNA326480) | marine metagenome | isolation source: seawater | place: Pacific Ocean: South West | collected 2011 | reverse complement strand
TTTTGTAGTTGACTCTTCGCGGAAGCTTCCAACTCGGGTACTAACTTCTAAAATATTATTTATGTCCTCACTTTCAATTATAGGTTTATCATGTATTAACAGGATTCTCTCTAAGGTGTTTTCTAACTCTCTAACATTTCCCGGCCAGTCATAATTTGTAAGAGTTTGCATCCCCTCATGCGATATGAAATCAACAGAAATTTTATGTTTTTTCTTTAGGTCCTTTAAAATGGTTAGAGTAGTAGGTATCACATCTTCCTTTCTTTGTCTTAAAGGGGGTACGGTAATAGGAAAAACATTTATCCTGTGGTATAGGTCTTGGCGAAATGAGCCCTCTTTAATTCTATCTTCCAGACTCTGATTTGTTGCTGAAATAATCCTGACATCCACTTTTATGGTTTCGGCACCTCCAACCCGTTCTATCTCACCACTTTCCAAAACTCGTAAAATTTTTGCTTGCAGAGATGGACTCATATCTCCAATCTCATCTAAAAAGATACTCCCAGAATTAGCTGCTAAAAACTTTCCATCTGTTCTTTCAATTGCACCTGTAAATGCGCCCTTTTCATGTCCAAAAAGTTCAGATTCTAATAAATCAGATGGTATAGCTGGACAGTTTACAGCTATGTTGGGGCGGTCCCTCCGTAAACTTATACGGTGCAAAGTACTCGCTATGAGATTTTTACCTGTGCCGCTTTCACCATACAATATCGTTGTTACATCTTTACTTTTTATTTGTGACATGAGATGATATAGATCTAACATTTTTTGAGAATAACCAACAACTTTTTCAAAACCCCTACCTGTGAAATGCCGTAAAGCAGTTCTTGGAACTTGCTTCTTAAAATCGTGAAATCTTTTTGCACATTTCAATAAGGTGAATAATTCTTCGCCACTGTATTTATCTGGCTCGTAATATCCAAAAAGGCCCATACCAACATCCGCTAACAATGTTTTACGTCGTTCTGTAGAATTTACAATGCTTATTAAAGGTATAGATGCATTGGTGGAAAACAACTCTTGGATTAATCTTGAGGGAGTCATCAATGGCAATTTATCTTCGATAATCACGCTATCAAAATCACCAGTTTGAATAGCGCTAAGGGCAATCATCCCATTTTGGACATAGTCTAAATTCACGTCCATATTAGAAAGCATGGAAATATTTTGATTTTTCCCACCTACATAAAGAACATTCATCACATTACAATTTTTGTTGTTCCCAAGGTCTCATACACCTCGGATATAGTTGTATCACCTCTTTGAACTTTAAGGATACCATCTTCAAGTAGAGTTGACATTCCATTTTTTCTTGCCTGCTCGCGAATCTTGTATCCAGGCTCCTGGTTTAGAACAAGCTCAGATATTTTTCTATCCATCAATAATAATTCGTATATACCTACTCTTCCTTTAAAACCTGTATTCCTACAGGATAAGCACCCCTTACCTTTGAAAGTTTTTATTGAATCTTTGGGCCCTAAACCAATCATTTTTAATTCCTTTTGAGTAGGTTCATAGGGTTCTTTACATTCAGCACAAACCCTTCTTACAAGTCTCTGTGCAAGAATCCCTTTTACAGTAGAAGCAATTAAAAATGGCTCAACATTCCAATTCAATAAGCGCGTAAATCCAGAAGCTGCATCATTGGTGTGAATTGTACTAAAAACGAGGTGTCCTGTAAGTGCTGCTCGTATTCCAAGCTCAACCGTCTCCTCATCTCGAACCTCACCAACCATTATCACATCTGGATCCTGCCTTAGAATAGATCGTAAAGCGGATGCAAAAGTAACTCCTGATTTTGGATTGATTTGTGCTTGATTGATATTTTCTAAGTCATATTCTATGGGATCTTCAACCGTTACAATATTCACGTCTGGTGCCTCAAGTTTATTAAGCGTCGAATACAACGTCGTTGTTTTTCCACTACCGGTCGGACCTGAAACCAATATGATACCCTCACCTCCTATTAACATACTGTTAAATCTGTCTTCACATCCAGGCTCGAAGCCAAGGCCTGAAAATGAATGAAGAGAATCTGAGATGTTTAATAAACGTAAAACTGTTTTTTCGCCATAAAGAGTGGGATAAGTCGATATCCGTAGATCAAGTCTTCCCTTATTTGAATTAAATAAAATTCGCCCATCTTGCGGTTTTCTTGTTTCAGCAATGTCCATATTTGCCATTATTTTTAATCTAGAGACCATTGCAGTATGAATATTGCTTGGCAAAGATTGGAAATCTTGCAATCTTCCATCAATTCTAAAGCGTACTCGTATATCTTCCTCACGTGGTTCGATATGAATGTCTGAGCAACCATATTTTTGACTTTGCGAAATGATGCTGTCTACAAGTTCAACGATTCTTGTTTCATCAAAATAATCTGAAATATCCTGAGCCTCATTATTAGAGGAATTAACTCCGACAAACCCTGATATACCGTAATACAAATCAATAGCACTTTCAATTTCAGATTCTAAAGCAATAACTGGCTCAATCTTTAGACCTGTGCTTTCTCTGGCAGCATTAATTGGTTCAGAATCTAGAGGGTCACCCATTGCGATATTAATTGTATTGTTGATCCGAAAAAGTGGTAGAATTTTTTTTGTGCGAATAAAACTTTCTGAAAATAAATTCATCAAGGTTTTATCTGCCTCAAAATATCGTAGTTGTATATTAGGAATTTTTAATTGATAACTGATATACTGGTTTAATTCTGATTGATTTAGGATTCCTTTATCAACAAAAATTTGACCTATGTACCCCTCTTTTTCTCTTTGAAAAGTCAGAGCATTTTGTAGTTGATCTTCATCAACTTTTCCTGCTTGAAGTAGCATATTGCCTAAAAGTGTTTTTCCTTGGATATCCATTCTAAAACATAGTTGTATAATACCAGTTTAAAATATAGTTACCACCATATGGATTTTTCGTGAAAAGTGCGATCAATGTACCCGCAGCAAGATATGGCCCAAAAGGTATTTTTGCATTTTTTTCCATCCATTTACCTCCTACCATTATAAAAATAAAAATTGCACTAATTGCAAAACTCAAATAGAGAGCTAGTATGGAGTATTCGACTCCAAGGAAACCGCCTAAGACAAGTCCTAGTTTCACATCACCAAAACCAATGCTCTCTTTTTTTAAAATGAATTGACCAAGAAGCCCAATTCCAAATAAAAACCCGGCAAAAACAAATGCTCCAGATGCAGCATCTTGCCAGTCAATAGATATCCAATGCAAAGCAAGACCCGTAAAAAGAAGTAATAGTCCAAACAATACAAATCCATTGGGAATAATTAAATGATCAATATCTACAAAAGTTATTGCAACCAGCAGATATGTCAAAACTAAATGAATGAAAAATTCAGCTTTGAGGCCATAGATGACATATAATGTGACAGATAGAATTGCAGTAATTAATTCAACAAAGGCATATCGGCTAGGATATTCTGCATTACAGTTTCTGCATTTCCCGCCCAGGAGGAAATATCCTAAAATAGGTACATTATCTTTTAGTGGAATACGTTTTTTGCATGAAAAACAGTGTGATGCCGGTCTTATTACACTCATCTTTTTTGGAACACGATAGATCACAACATTTAGGAAGCTACCAATACAAGCACCTAGAATAAATATGAATGCATAAATAACGGGATCCTGTATCATCATTGTTGCGGTGTTAAAATTTTCAGATGATCAACTAATTGAGAAAATTTAAAAGGCTTCTGCAGAATATTATCGGCTCCACTTGCCTTATGCATCTCCTCAACTATGTTTAGTTCATTTTTTGTTATTAGAGTAATTACAATATCTTTATAGCGTTCATCATACTTTAATAGGCGGGACATTCTAAAACCGTTGATATTGGATAATAAAGTTTCAGAAACAATGAAATCTGGATGCTCCTTACAGGCACGAATGTATCCTTCATAACCATCTCGAGCTGTTATCACATACATGCCTAATTTTTTGAAACGCTTAGATAAATGTTCCAATACCGCACTATCATTCTCAACTAAAAGAACTGATTGTTTACTATTATTTTGCATAAATACTACTGATATTTCACTATTTTTGTGAAATATCAAAAACCTCGAATTTGTCAAAATTAATAAAAAATATCTATATGTGTCACATTATTTTACAATTATTAAAGAAACTGTTTCAATATGATACATTTTAAAATTTTTTTTGCAGGAGCTGGTTTATTAATTTTAATATAATCGATGCATTCAGTATTTAATACAAACCCACCTTCTTTTACAATAGATGAAGTAGACGATGTCCTACACCATCATTTGGAATTACAAAGTATTTCTGATTTAAAAGAACTCTATAGCGATAGAGATCAAAATTTTTTATTTTCAAATAATTCAAAGAAATATATCCTTAAAATATTCAACCACGCTGAAGATATTTCCGTAATTAAACTTCAATTAGATGCGGTTAATTATATTTCAAAGAAAAGCGTAAATATACTTCTTCCAAACATAAAAGAAGGTTTTGTTGAAATTCGCAAGAATGGAAAAATATTCCGAGCTATAGTTTACGAATACATCGAAGGATATTTTTTCTATGAAAAAATTTCAGATGAACAGCAGTATCAAAAATTGGGAAAATTTATCGGAAAAATCAGCAGTGCACTTGTAGGATTTCAAAACTCTGGATCTAAAAGAATTTTTGAATGGGATGTACAAAACATCGACCTTATTCATCAACGAATTAAATATATCAATTCAAGAAATGATAAAAACATTGTGAAACATTTCCTTAATGAATATGAAAATAATGTAATTCCAAACAAACATAAATTAAGGATGTCTATTATTCACAATGACTGTAACGACCATAATATAATTGTAAATGAAAAAAAAAATTTATTAGGAATAATTGATTTTGGTGATATGGTATACTCATTCCAAGTACTTGAACCGGCCGTTTGTATGGCATACTTAGCATTAAATAAAAAAAATATAAGAGATGTGTTATTTACTTTTCTGAAAGGGTACCAATCTTATTTTTCTCTTCAAAAGATTGAAATAAAATGTATTATATATATGGTTTGTATTCGCCTGTGTATTACCGTTACAATGGCAGCCTGGAGAAAATCAATATTCCCAAACAATACATATCTTACAATATCTGAATCATCTGCATGGGAAACTTTGAAATATTTTAAAAATGAAAACCTAAATGAATGGACTAACCACTTATTAAAAATCCATGATCAAGAAAAGCATCTTACAAAAGCTTAGGAAGGACTATCTCAGTCCTTCTTTGAGCCTTTCCTATGAAGAACCACTTCATATTGTTAAAGGGGTAGCACAGTATTTATATGATAAGGATGGCAAAAAATATCTAGATGCCATAAATAATATCCAGCATGTCGGGCACTGTCATCCAAGAATAATAGAAGCTGCATATATCCAATCAAAAAAATTAAATACAAATACTCGCTATCTTGATGAAGTAATAGTGAATTATGCTAAAGCAATAACTTCAAAGTTACCAAATGATCTTAATATTTGTTTTTTTACAAATTCTGGAAGTGAATCGAACGACTTAGCACTCAGGCTAGCAAGAAATTACACCCATAATCCAGAAACAATTGTTTTAGATGGAGCGTACCATGGACATCTTATATCATTAATTGAAATAAGTCCATATAAGTATAATAGCCCTGGAGGGAGTGGGTGTTCTGACTTTGTTCATGCAATCCCAATGCCAGACTCATTTAGAGGTAAATATAGGGGGTTGGACACTGGAGGAAAATATGCTAATGAACTAAAAAAAATCCTCAATGAGATAAAATCAAACGTAAGAAAACCTGCCACATTCATTGCTGAATCAGTTATGGGCTGTGGTGGACAAATTATTCCCCCTAAAACTTTTTTTAAAAAAGCATATCAAATGATAAAGAACTCAGGCGGGATATGTATCGCTGATGAAGTCCAGATTGGTTTTGGAAGACTTGGACAAAATTTCTGGGGTTTTGAATTTCAGGATATTAAACCAGACATTATCACTCTTGGAAAATCTATTGGCAATGGGCATCCATTATCCATGGTAATTACAAATAAAAAAATTGCAGATAGATTTAATAATGGCATGGAATACTTTAATTCTTTTGGAGGGAACCCCGTGTCATGTGCAATTGGACATGAAGTGCTAAATGTGATCAAAGAAGAACGACTACAGCAAAACGCACATAAGGTTGGAACCTTTTTGAAAAAGATGCTCACAGAATTAAAACATCGGTACAGCATTATAGGTGATGTTCGAGGTGAGGGTCTGTTCTTGGGAGTTGAACTTATCAAAGATAAAAAAACCCTTGATCCTGAAAAAGATAAAACCCACTACTTAGTTAACCAGATGAAAAAAAAAGGAGTTCTTCTAAGTGCTGACGGACCCGATCATAATGTAATAAAAATAAAGCCACCATTAGTTTTTAATAAAGATAATGCAACTTTTTTAGTTGAAACGATGGATTTAATATTAAAAAAAGTATAGTAAAAGATTTTAAAAGTTAGTGGGTAATACTTATCTCTTATTTTCATTAAATTATCGAGTGATGAACTGTGAAGATGTATTGATTCATAATAAATATGAAAGTCTTTGTTCAACAATTTAATAATTCTGAGGTTTCTGAATGACAAATCTAATGGTGATTATCCTAATTATTGGAATAATATCTGCTATATTTGGTTTTCTTTTTATTTTTGCACCTGCAATAATACTGAAAGCAGAAGAGAAAGCTAACAAACTATACATGACTGATATGGTTCTAATAAAAAATAGAATCCCACTTGGGATTTCCATGCTAACCGCATCCGCTTTCCTAGCATATGTTTATATGACTGGACCACTAAAAGATATTATCTTTTTAATTATTGCAGTCACCGCAGGGATTTTTGGAACTCTACTTTTGATGTCACCGAAAACCATATTAGTCGCCGAACGAAAAGCAAATCAGCTCTACATGACTGATGCGTTTTTTCTGAAACATCGTATTATTTTAGGTTTAATGCTTATAGGAGCATCCATGTTTATGATAAGCACCTATTTTACTTTTTCTTAATCTAGAAGGAATTATCCTTGAATCTATTTGATTCAATTGGGCTTAAAGCCGATCCTTTTTCAACGTCTCCAAACGTTGATTTATTTTATCCTGCTGTTGAACACCGCCAGTGTTTAGAAGGATTAGAATTAGCTATTCGTATGAGACGCGGTCTATCAGTAGTAAAAGGTGGAATTGGAGTCGGAAAAACCACAATCAGTCGTAAACTGATACAAAATTTCAAAGATGAATCTGACGATTATGACTTTTATTTGATCCTCGATCCAAAATTTGAATCCGAAATTATTTTGCTAAAACACATCATCGAATTATTTGGAATTAATGAATCAGCTGATTCAGTTCAAGATTGTCGTAATATTATTGAAAACTTTCTTCTGAAAGTAGGTGTAGAACAAGGGAAAACATTAGTATTAATTATAGATGAAGGACAAAATCTCCCTGGGGAAATGCTGGATGTCTTCAGAACTCTTTTGAACTTTGAGACAGATGATTTTAAGCTACTTCAACTAATAATATTTGGCCAACCCGAAATGGGTAAAATGATCCATAAATATCCAAATTTTGAAGATAGGATCTCATTTGATTTTGAAATTGGACCCATAAACCTTGAAGATATGAAAGGAATGATTGATCACAGGATTCAAATCACTGGAGGAGTTGCGGGAAGTTGGTTTACAGAAAAATCCATCCTAAAAATTCATAAAAATACACAGGGATACCCTAGAAAAATAACACAGCTTTGCCATCAAATTCTTTTAGCAATGATTAGTGAAGAACAGAATGAAATTAATGAGGAAATGGTTCAAAGAGTTATATCAGGAAAAGTTGATACCGGAGGACTTTTAAAACAAAAAAAGAAAAACTATAATCAAATTGCAGTAAACAAGCTCTTGGATGTAATACGAAAAGATGACCCCGATAAAGACAGTGTCCCTAGCTCCACAATCCAAGATGATGATGATGATGATGATTGGATAGGTGCATCACCAACAGATAAAGATACTGTACCAAAAGAAATTGAACCTGTAATTATTGAGTCTGATACCGCTAAGAAAGAGATAAATCTTGAGCGAAAAGAAAAAGAATTATTGGCCAATTCAAAAATTGAAGAAGATTCAAATAATACATTTTCATCTCTAACTCTTGATGAAAAAATTAGTGGTGATTTTTTACCTAATCAGGGAAAGTACCCCCGTGGAGTCACTCCTAGCATATTAAACCAGTTGCCCATTGATAAAACATTCATTGGTCTGCATATTGATCAAGGCAGAATTTTTGCAACAGTAATTCAAGAGAAAAATGCAGTAAAAACGTTATTATCTCACAATTCAACATCAACCCATGGTAAGTATATAGATCCGCAAGATGATCCTGATGAATTTATAAATATATGTTCTAATTTAATTGATCTGTGTATTGATGATCTTTTGGATTACGGGGATTTGTATAAACCCGCAATTAAATATCTTGATAATAAGGCTCCTATAGCGCTGACCATTAATCATGATCAAATATTGCTTCTATTAGTCAAGGTACCGAAAGAAAATCAAAAAGAAAAAGATAAGATTATCGAATGGACAATTAGCAAAGATCTCAATTTCCCTATTGAAGATTGCATTATTAATACTAAAAAAGGAAGAAATGATAATTTTTTGGTGGGGATAGGTGAAAAATCAGCTTTAGACAATATATCTAAACCACTTGTGCAAGATGGATGGAGTATTCGAAAATTATTACCAATTAACCAGGTCATCTATAATGCCTTTATTTGGAATTATCCCGAAAAAAGGAAAAAAAATATAATCATCATACATGTGGGAGAAAAAACTGGAAGCATATTAGGGTCTGATAAGTCTGGATTACGAGTAGTTCGCCCTCTTTTTATTGGTTTTGAAAGCTTACGAGATGCCTTAAGGGATAATGGTTTTTCAGATGAAAAATTCAAAGATATACCATCTTATCAAGTTCCCGCATCTTTTTTAAAAATGTTTGGGCAGACTGTAGAAAAAGGGGAATACGATGACGTTTTCAGAGCAGTATTTGAAAATTGGAGGCAGGAAATAGAACGCACCATCAATGGAATACGAAAAGACTTTAAAATCGTAGATGGAACTGAGATATTACTTAGTGGTTCTATTGGAGAAATAAGGTATTTAGATAAGTTTATTGAAGGTATTACAGGGCTAAACACTGCTTACCTTAATCCAATAAGAAATCTTTTAATGCCACCAGAGTTCGAATTGAGCTCTATTGAGTCTCATCCTTCATTATTTGCTCCAGCTATTGGGTCTGCACTCAACATCCAACAATCTGTAAATATTCTTCCCAAAGATCTTAAACAAGAGGAGACTCTTAGATGGATTAACCGAGCAGGAGTTGTTTTAAGTAGTGTTGCACTGACTGTTTTTTTTGCATTATCAATATCAACAAAACTTAGTATTGAATCTTTACAATCTGAGATAAAACCATTGAGATTAGAAAATAATAAATTTGGAAATGTAGAAAGCAATCACCGATTGTTGAACAGTAATAAATCTAATGTAGAGGAACAAATAGAAATTTTAAAGTATGACACCGATTACTTTAATCGAATTCTTGCAATAAGCAAATTTCTAAGTTATTACACTCCAAAGGAAGTATTAATTGAGGAACTTAACTTTCAAGAAGGCTGGGATGTAAAGGGATATAAAAAAGTAGGACGAGATTTAGTCAAAGTTGTGAAGAAAGAAGACACTCATTTAAGAATTGTAAGATTAGCAGGAACCGTACAATCTAACACAGCTCTTTTATCATCCCATTTTCGCAATTTTTTATCCTCTCTTGAGGAGTCTGGACTATTTCAAAACATAGAGATTATGAATGAATCATCTCAAGAAGAATTAGGTAAAGATAAAATTCAATTTGAATTAAAGTGCGTAATCTGATGCACCAGTTTTTTAAAAATCAAAAGAATTTGTTCATACTAATATTTGGCAGCATTCTTTTAGGTTTCATCATTTGGTACAGTCTAATACAAAAAAATCTATCTCAAGAATATGAAAATATTTCCCGCTCAAAAAATCAACTTGATCGGGATATTACAAAATATCGAAATATGCAATCTCAGATTTATAATCTAGAAAACGAATGGGCTAGTCTAAACACTAATTTCAAAAACACGATGCAGAAGATACCAAATAAGAATCTTTTTGAGAACGTAGCTGATTATTTATACTCAATGATTATAAACCATGGACTTAAAATTGATAATTTTTCTCCTTCCAATACTGCAATTGATAAAAAAACAATTTTTATACCAGACTCTGGCGATGAACTATTGGTTGAAAAAATTCCTGTTGATATTATTCTTCAAGGATCATTCATTAATTTCGGACAACTGTTGGAATCCATGCTATCGAGTCAATATAGGTTAACAGTTTCTGACATAGGAATTAGTAAAAGTAGCGGGTCCTACTCCCAAACAATAAAACTAATTTCGTATATATATGTACAATCAATCAAAAATAAAAATAGGGTTAAACCTTCGAGCGTTGTTTCTACTGAAGATCCGAGCGAGAAAAAAACCATAACTGAATCAAAAATATCCGAAAAAGAAATCAAAGAGGCTGTCAAATCAATTGATAAAAACATTAAAATTTCCGACTCCTTAAAAGATGTACCTGAAATGTGGCTTGAGCCTGCGACTGAACCGATCGATAACTCATCACAAATTGAATTATCAAATAACATAATAAAAAATAGTGGCACTAAAAAAATAACAAATAAAAAGAAGAAAGAAGAATTAGTTTCAAAGAAAGAAAAATCGCCACCCTTAGTTCCAAAAAAGGAAGAGGATGCGCCCAAACCGGTATCAAACCTTGATAAACTTGAAGATTTTTATGATATTACAGTATTGCAAAGTAAAACCTGCGAAAAAGTAAAAAACAATTTACCAATTAATCCAAGAAATCGATTTCCCTTTGATTTTGGAAAGGTCTACTGCCATTCGTTACTAAATAATAACTCAGGAAAACACCTGGATATTTATCATATTTGGTATATGAATGGAAATCTTAAGGCGAAAGTTCGTATTCGAGTTCGCGCAGGAAAAGAAATACCTGCGATATCACATCGTGCGATTGAAAGCTCAGATGTTGGTATGTGGAAAGTAGAAATATGGGATAGTGATAAAAAGATTTTAGATACTGTAATTTTTGAAGTAGTTTAGGGCCAAAATATCCATGACCCGTCGACTAAAAATATTATCATTTTTTCTGCTTCTATCCATCGTGTATGCTGTGTATGACTACGTAGAGAGAAATAAAGATGAGCGGCCGGCGTACGCAAAAAAGAAAGAAACCAAGAAACGAGCACGTACAGCTGGGGTAAGCAAACAAAGAGCGATAGACCACCAAAAAAAGATGGAGGCCATAGCAGCACGGGCAAAACCTAAAGAAAAAATAATTGCTAATGATGATTTTCTACCTCTATCAGAAAATATAGAAAATCTAAGTGGATGGTCACGTAATCCCTTTGTGAAGCCGAAAAAAAAGGCACCAGTTACAACCACTAAGTTTTTAGATCAAAGAAAAGAAAAAATTCAAGTCGAGGAAAAAAATCTCATAAACACCCTAGATGGATTAATTATTGAAACTGCAGTTCGAATGGGCCAAAGAGCTTTTGTTACTATTAATGGACAAACCTTCACAGAAGGGGATCTGATAAATGACGCTGTTATTGAAAAAATTGAGAGAGAAAAAATCACTTTCAAAATTGGAGACACTAGAATTATCAAAGATGTTGGCACCTAAAATTACATCTATAGTCTTTTATTTTTTTCTTGCAGTGGCATGGGGAAACCAGCTAGATCAATTTAATCCGCTCGATCGAGATGGAAATCGTTTTGATCTTAGTCAAAAAATGTCCATTAACATGCAAGATTCTGATATAAAGAATGTTCTTATGTTAATTGGTGAACTAGCTGGATTAAATATTGTGGTAAGTCCTACTGTAAAAGATACCATAACAGCTAATCTCGAAAATGTTTCTGTAAAAGCCGCTCTAGATGTAATCCTAAAACCGCATGGCTACAGTTATTTTGCGCAGGAAAATATAATTATAGTTAAGGGCACTGATAGTGATATTGTTAGAGAGCTCGAGACAATAGTTTTAAAATTAAAGTACATAAGCGCCGAGGATTTATTTGGGCCTCTTGAAACGGTTTTCTCCCCTCAAGGAAAAGCGCAAGCTTTCACACCGATTGTTACTGCTGGAGGAGTAACTCCTGGTATATCAAACATGGTAATTGTCTCAGACGTTCAAGAAAATATTCCTCAAATAATTAGCATGATTGAGAAACTTGATAAAGCTATATCCAATGTAAATATTGCAGTGAAATTTATTGAGTCTGGTGTAGATACAGCAAAAGGGAGCGGAATTGATTGGTCAAAAACCAATCCTATCCAGTTAGGT
>MDTD01131015.1_pt1 | contig 12527 bp, 13 predicted proteins | sample 811221 | NCBI WGS metagenome assembly MDTD01 (sample SAMN05326646, study PRJNA326480) | marine metagenome | isolation source: seawater | place: Pacific Ocean: South West | collected 2011 | reverse complement strand
GGTCGAAGAATGCCGCGGCGCCGTCGTGCAGCGGAACGTTGAGACCGCGCGAGAGATCCGGCTCGCTGATCGCCGAGGCCAGCGAGAAACGGATCGTCAGGTCGAGGCGGTGCTCGAACAGGATGGATGTCAGTTCCCTGATCGCGGAAGCGGGAATGTCGGCGCGGCTGACCAGGATGCGCTCGACGGCCGCCGTCGGTGTCTGACCGCCGGGCACGGGCAGGGCGCCGGTGAAGGCGCCCACAGGCATCGTCTCCGGCCTGAGGAAGGGCCGCTTCAAGGCGATGGCCGCGGCCTGCTCTATGGGAATGTAGCGCAGTTTCAGCGATTTCAGCTGTGCATCCTCGAACATGCGCAGCAGCGTCTCGTCGCGCAACGATCGAACGGTGAAGAGCGCGTCGAAGCGCCCTGACAGCAGGCCTGCGCTTGCTTCCTCGAACGGGACGGCGCGCCAGTTGTAGTTGGTGACCGGCAGGTCGTAGTGATCGGCCAGCACCCAGAAGGAACGGAACGCATCGGTACCGAATTGCGGGATTGCGATCCGCAGCCGCGGCAGATCGGCGACCGAACGCGCCGGCGCATCGGCCCGCACCACGATCTGGAAATAGTCGGGGAAGAGACCGGCGATCATGCGGACATCCGAGACCACCGGCGTATCGGCACGGATAACCGCAAGATCGATCTGGCGGCTGTTGAGCCGTGCAATGTTTTCCGACGGATCGCGCGTTGCACGCACGGCCAGCCGCAGCGTCTGGCTGTGGCGTGCGACGACATCGGCGACATGACGCATCAGGACATCGGAATCCGACCCGAAAGGACCCGAACCCACTGTCAGGACAACAGGCTGCCGGTCACGGTTGATCCACCACCATCCGGTAATCCCGGCCGCCGCGATGGCCAGGGCCAGCAGGACCAGCCCGAGGGAGACGGCGCGGGTGCGCGCCGAGGTCCGGTTGGCCTCAAGCGGCCGGCGGCCGGCTGCTTCGCGATTGCGTGTCGGCGCATTCAGTGCCCGCTCTCCCCCGGCCATTCAATTTAGAATAGCATGATATATTGGAGAACGAGGAGCGGAAAGCCGCGTCCGGGCGCGATCGCGTCAAAAAAGCGGGCGCGGCCTACCAGACGCCGGGAACGAGCCTCTTCGTCCGCGCGGCATAGGCGCGCCATTCCTCGCCGAAGGCTTCCTCCATCATGCGCTCTTCCGGTCCGATGCGGGTGAAGAACAGAAAGCCGAAGCAGACGATGCCGGACAGCCCGGCTATCCAGTTGGCCAGCAGCAGCGCCTGGGCAATCGCCATCAGCCAGAACGCCGTGTACATGGGATGACGCACCCGGGCATAGACGCCGCTGGTCACCAGCTTGTGCCCCTCCTTCAGTTGCAGGGACACGCTCCACATGCGGCCGAGCGCCTTGTGGGTGAGCCGGAACATCACCAGTGCGGCCGTCGCGACGAATACGCCGGGCCAGAAGGCAAGGGCCCATGCGGGCCGGTCGGCAAAGGAAGGAAAACCGGTCAGCGCGTAGATGGCGGGAATGACGCCGATCCCGGTGATCGAGAGCGCGAGCCGCATCCGCTCGGCGCCGGGCTTGCGATCCACCGAGAGCTTCATCTTCTTGACGCGGCGCTCATGGGGATAGCGCAGGATATACCAGCCAACGCCCAGGATGCCCCAGACGATGCGGCCCAGGATGTAGTAGCTCATGCGCTGCCCTCCCCGGCGCCGGCCAGGCTTTCCGGCAGCCCGCCGCGCGCCACGACATCGGCGAAGGGAACGGGCCCCGCCGTGATCATGTGAAACGAATAGGGTGAGCGCCGCTCGACGCCATAGACGAACTGGCGATGGACCCGGTAGATGTCGCGGCGGATCGCCTTGTAGGTCTCCGGCGATAACTGGCTGCGGAACCGGACCCTGGACGTACGCTGCCTTTCCGTTGCCTTGTCGGAAAACATCCGGGCCGGATCGGATCCGTAACAATGCAGCGGATCGGTCAGCGACTGGACGTCGAGCCAGCGCGTATCGTTGCCGACAATGACACCGACCGCGTCACGGAAATGCCGGCCGGCCGGATGCAGGGCGAACTTCAGGAGACTGGAGCCGCAGGTGAGCAGCCCGGCCCGTTTCGCCTCCGGCACGGTCTCAAGCAGGTCCGCCAGCGTCAGGACCGCGCTGGGCGCGCCGAAGCTGTGCGCCGCGACAAGGATCTCGTCGGCCTGGCTCTCGGCGACACGCTTGCGCGCATCGGCCATGACATGGGCGAGCTTGGCTTCCACGTCGGGATTCCGCTGGCGCACGAAATCGCGCGAAAACGTCCAGTCATCGATGAACAGCATCAGGTGCAGGCGCTTGCCCGCGCGCCAGAACACCACGGCAACCAGCGCCAGAACGATGAGCCAGCCGGCAATCGAAGGCATGCCGGGCCAGACGAGACCGGCAAGGCCGGCCAGGGCCGCTCCCGCCAGCAGGGCCACGGCCAGAAGGATGAGCGGATAAAGCACGAAGACGAGATAGCGCCAGGCGACCCGGCCATAGCGGAAGAAGGCACCTGACAGGATGTAGTCGCCATAGCCCTGAAGGCCGGTGAGGATGCGCGCGAGGAACGGTCGCTCGTCATACATGGAATTCAGCGCCGCCAGTCCGTAGACGACCATCGCCGTCTCGGTGCGCCAGCCCTCGCCCTCGGCCACCACGTCGAACACGCCGGTATCGACCGGGCCCCGCTCGACCCGCGCCTCGCCGACATGCAGCTTGGCGCCATATAGCGGGGCGGCCTTCTGCCCTTCGCGCTCGAAGCGGCGGCGATGCGCCTCGACCGGAACAGGCTCGAAGCCGGGAAAGCTCAGCACGAGGCGGGTTTTCACCGGCTCCGACATGGCAGGTCTCCTGATCCGGTTCCTCTTTCGCGGTTTCAGCCCTGGCGGCGGCGCTTGGCCAGCGTGCGCAGGCGCAGCGCGTTGAGCCGGATGAAGCCCGCGGCGTCCTTCTGGTCATAGGCGCCGTGATCGTCCTCGAAGGTCACCAGTTCATCGGAGTAGAGCGACTTCGGCGACCGGCGGCCGGTGACCATGACATTGCCCTTGTAGAGCTTGAGCCGGACCTGGCCTTCCACATCCTCCTGGCTCTTGTCGATCAGCGCCTGAAGCATCTCGCGCTCCGGCGAGAACCAGAACCCGTTATAGATCAGCTCCGCATAGCGCGGCATCAGTTCATCCTTGAGATGGGCGGCGCCACGGTCGAGCGTGATCGATTCGATGGCCCGGTGCGCGGCCAGCAGGATGGTGCCGCCCGGCGTCTCGTAGACACCGCGCGACTTCATGCCGACGAAGCGGTTCTCGACCAGGTCGATACGGCCGATGCCGTTGTCGCGGGCCAGATCGTTGAGCGCGGCCAGAAGCGTGGCCGGGCTCATCGCCTCGCCGTTCAGGGCAACGGCATCGCCGCGCTTGAAGTCGATGGTGATCTCGGTCGGCGTGTCGGGCGCGTCCATCGGCGAGATGGTGCGCATGTGCACATATTCCGGCGCCTCGACCCACGGGTCTTCCAGAACCTTGCCCTCCGAAGACGAGTGCAGCAGGTTGGCGTCCACCGAGAACGGGGCCTCGCCATGCTTGTCCTTGGGCACCGGGATCTGGTGCATCTGCGCGAAATTGATGAGGTCGGTGCGCGACTTGAACGACCAGTCGCGCCACGGCGCGATCACCTTGATGTCGGGGTTAAGCGCGTAGGCGGACAGTTCGAAGCGGACCTGGTCATTGCCCTTGCCCGTCGCGCCATGCGCGATGGCGTCGGCGCCGGTCTCCTCGGCGATCTCGACGAGGCGCTTGGAGATCAGCGGGCGCGCGATGGAGGTACCCAGCAGGTAGATGCCCTCATATTGCGCATTGGCGCGGAACATCGGGAAGACGAAGTCGCGCACGAATTCCTCGCGCAGGTCCTCGATGTAGATGTCCTTGATGCCCAGCATTTCGGCCTTGCGGCGTGCCGGCTCAAGTTCCTCGCCCTGGCCCAGATCCGCGGTGAAGGTGACAACCTCAGCGCCGATTTCGGTTTGCAGCCATTTCAGGATGATGGAGGTATCCAGCCCGCCGGAATAGGCCAGAACCACTTTCTTGACGTCTTTCCACTTTTCCATGTCGCCGGTTTCTTCGATCTGTTGTGTTGCCTGGCTTCCTGCCCGGACCTGCCGGACCGTTCGCGCGCCTTTTAGACGAGAAAACAGCGGCTGGTAAGACCCCGCGGACAATGCCCGCCCGGTGCCGGACAAAATGGCGCGACAGCGATGGCGCCAGCCGGGATTGAACCTGGGGAGAATGGCCGCCGGGCGTCATTCATGTCATGCTTCCGCCCGAATCGGAGCAGAGGGCGCTCGTGCGGAGCGGCCGTCTGCAAACCGGTCCGCACATTGATGTCTAAGGGGGGCGGCATGGGCACGAAACCGTTACCATTGCGGTATGATTGCGAAGCATCGATCACCAAGGCGTTAGCGGCGCTGCAGCGGGAAGGGGTTCACCGGGACGACCTGGAGACAACGCTCATCGCGTTGGCTCCTGTCGATCTTGATCTGCTGGCAATTGTGCTTCGCCGTTTCGACATGGCGGGTGGAACGGCCTGCGGGAATTCGCTGGCGGCCTGATCCTGCTGCGAAAAGCAGGCCCGGGGGCTTGCCAAGACCTCCGGACTTGTCCCATCACTCCGTGCGTGGCGGTTGCCGGACATGAAACCCGGGCCGCCGGTTCCGCACGTTCAGGTGTTGCATGGATTTCGTTCCGGAGTTCCCAGTTCTCGCCACCTTCTCCGTGGCCTGCATCGTCCTGGCCATCACGCCGGGCCCCGACATGTCGCTTTTCCTGTCGCGCGCCATTTCGCAAGGGCGCGGCGCTGGATTGGCATGCATGGCCGGGGCGCTCACCGGCATCGTGGTCCATACCGCCATGGTGGCGCTCGGCCTGTCGGCGCTCATCGTCGCCGCGCCGGTTGCCTTCAACGCCCTGAAACTCGTCGGCGCGGGCTATCTCGCCTGGCTGGCCTTCGATGCGATCCGCAACGGTTCCTCCCTCAACCTGAAGGCCGGACCCACGCGCGTCAGGTCCGTGAAGGCGAACTTCCTGACCGGCCTGGGCGTCAACCTGCTGAACCCGAAGATCATACTGTTCTTCATGACCTTCCTGCCGCAATTCGTTTCCGCCAGCGATCCGCACGCCATCGGCAAGTTCTTCTTCCTTGGCCTGATGTTCAACGTGATCTCGCTGCCGATCATCGTGCCGATGATCCTCGCAGCCCATTCCATGGCCGATTTCCTGAAGCGCAAGCCGCTCGTCACGCGGGTGATCGACTGGATTTTCGCCGGCGTCTTTTCCGCCTTCGCCTTCAGGATCCTGATGACGCCGGGCCGTTGATGATGCGCCGGAGCGTGCGACCCGCGCTGCGCCCGGCGAGCAGCCAGTAGACGAAGCCGCCGACCGTGCCGGAGGCCGCTCCGACGGCAAAAGCCTTCGTCGTCGGATCGGCTGCCTGCAATGTGTACATCCAGACAGCGATACCGCCGGTGACGGTTCCCGCAACCAGGTGAAAGACCAGGCCGCGCAAAGAGAAATACTCGCTGACCAGGGCGATGGCGAAGAATGGAACGAGGGCCAGCGACCCTGCGGTCGCCGTGACGATGACCGCCAGCGGCAGGATGGTGAACCAGTGCTCGGAAAAGCTCTCGCTGCTGCCCGGATCGAGGATTCCGGAAAGCGCCAGCGTGAAGAACAGGCCTGCCGCCGCCAGCGCCACAATGAAAGACAGCGTCATGCCCGCAAGGCGCAGGAGGAAGGCGGCGACGTCGGACATTCCCGCGCCGGCCTATTCGCCGTGACCGGCGATCATCATGGCTTCCAGCGCCAGGCGCTCGGACTTGCGCAACCGCTCCGATTCGCTTTTCAGCTGCCCGCAGGCCGCCAGGATGTCGCGCCCGCGCGGAGTACGGATCGGTGAGGCATAACCGTTTGCGTTGATGAAGTCGGCAAACTTTTCGATCTGCTCCCAGTCCGAGCACGCGTAGCTGGAACCGGGCCAGGGATTGAACGGGATCAGGTTGATCTTCGCGGGAATGCCCTTGAGCAGTTGCACGAGGCGCTTGGCATCCTCGAAACTGTCATTGACGCCCTTGAGCATGACGTATTCGAAGGTGATGCGCCGCGCGTTCGACAGGCCGGGGTAGTCGCGGCAGGCCTGCATGAGCTTTTCGAGCGGATACTTCTTGTTGATCGGCACAAGCACGTCACGCAATTCGTCGGTCGTGGCATGCAGCGAGATGGCGAGCATGACGCCGATCTCCTCGCCGGTGCGGTAGATTTCCGGCACAACACCCGAAGTGGACAGCGTGATGCGCCGCTTCGACAGTGACAGCCCGTCGCCGTCCGAGGCGATCAGCAGCGCGGTCTTCACTTCCTCGAAATTGTACAGCGGTTCGCCCATGCCCATCATGACGATATTGGTCACCTTGCGTTCGGTGACCGGCACGATGGCCCCTTCCGGCGTGTCATGGCCGGGGAAATCGCCGAGCCGGTCGCGCGCGACCAGCAATTGCGACAGGATCTCGCCGGCTGTCAGGTTGCGCACCAGCTTCTGCGTTCCGGTATGGCAGAACGAACAGGTCAGCGTGCAGCCGACCTGGCTGGAAATGCACAGCGTGCCGCGCCCTTCCTCCGGAATGTAGACGGTTTCCACCTCGACCGGCCTGCCGGCACCGCGCGGCGGGAAGCGCAGCAGCCATTTGCGCGTACCATCGGCCGAAATCTGTTCCTCGACGATCTCCGGCCGGCCGATTTCGAAATGGTCCGCCAGCTTCGCACGCAGGTCCTTGGATATGTTGAACATGTGCGCGAAATCCGACACGCCGCGCACATAGAGCCAGTGCCAGAGCTGGCTGACGCGCATGCGCACCTGCCGCTCGGGAATGCCGATGGAGTTGAGCGCCTCGGCCATGGCATCGCGGCTCATGCCGACAAGCGACGGCTTGGCGTTTTCCCGCACACGCCCGGACAGGGCGGCGCGCGATTCATGGCTGGTCAGGTCGATGGACAGCGTCATTGTGGTCCGGATCCGTTGTAGTGCCTGCTGCGCAGGCGTGTCGCGTCAGGTCGTGCGCGCCAGTCTTTTCTGGCGAGCGCCATAGCACAGGCGCCGCCGCATGGCCAGAATAGCAATGCCGCGACGCAGAAAGGCCGGGCTGATGCCCGACCCTGCGCATGGCGCCCCATTGCGTGGTTACTTGCAGCTCGAAATCGATTCCAGCGCCGCCGTGATGCCGGACAGCGAGAACATGTAATGGGTATCGTTGCCGCGCCCGGACACCGCGTCCACCTTCATCTTTGCGCCGGCCTTCATGGCGGCGACAAGCTGCGGTTCCTCCGCGGCGTTCTCCAGCCAGCCCGATTTGCCGCGCACGAACATGGTGAAGGCCTTGCCGTCAATCGTCACCTGCACCTTCGATCCCTCCTTCATTGCGTAGGAGGTGATGAACTGCGGTTCGTAGGCCACGTTCTCGCCAGGCTTCATGGAAACGAAGAAATAGATGTCGCCATGATCCAGGCTGGACGGCTCCTTCGATTCCGGTACCGACAGGACATAGCACACCTTGCCCTGGTTGCTGTCATAGGCGTAGGTGCCCCACGCGGTATGCTGCGACAGCTTGACCGGGCTTTGCGCTTGTGCCGGCAGCACAGCTGCAAGGAGGGTCAGTGTCGCCAGGGTTGTCTTCAATCCGTGCATTGCCGCCATTTCCATTCTTCCCAGTTGCTGACCTGCGGACGCATGTCTGCTCTGTTTGCCTGCAATTTGAAGGAAACGGGGTTACCAAAATGTAAAGAACATCGCGATCGTCACCGAAAAGCGGCAACACCGCCTGTCCTGCCAGGCCCCCACGCTTCCCGCGTCCAGCCACGAGCATAACAAACCCGAGAAAACGGCAAGAGTTAGGCTTGGACGGCCGCGCCCGTTTGCGGCAGGGTCTGGGGCGTTGAAAGGCCTGTTCACCAAAATTGCGTCTTGCCGTGGCGGTCCAAGCGGTTAGTTTGGACGCAGGGCGGACGCGTGGCGAAACCGTCTGCAAGAGAAGCGGAAGAACCGGTCGCGCAACCGTGAGTGATGCAGAAGAATTTGCCCGGCTTGCCGGACTGGTCGCGGAAAACCGGGACAAGGATGCGTTCGCGCGCCTGTTCCGGCATTTCGCGCCGCGGATCAACGCCTACCTGCAGAAACTGGGGCTTGATGCCGCCCAGGCCGAAGAGATGGCCCAGGATGTCATGGCCGTGCTCTGGCACAAGGCAGGCCTGTTCGACCCCTCCAAGTCATCGCTGTCGACCTGGCTTTTCCGGATCGCGCGCAACCGCCGCATCGACGCGATTCGCCGTGACCGGTCACACCTCATCGATCCCGACGACCCGCTCCTGCACCCGGAAGCCCCCGAACAGGCCAATGAGCAACTCGATGCCGCCGAACGCGACGGCCGCGTGCGCGCGGTCCTGACCGTGCTGCCGCCGGAACAGCGCAAGCTGATCCAGATGGCCTTTTTCCTCGGCATGACGCATACGCAGATCGCCGATGCCGAAGGCTTGCCGATGGGAACGGTGAAATCGCGGATCAGGCTGGCCTTCAACCGGCTGCGCAAGGCACTCGATGAGGAAGAGGCGTCCGGCTGAGCGCCACGCCGGCGATCAGGCGTCGATCTCGATTCCGGCCTTGCCGCTTCCTTGCCTCACTTCATCTTCGATGTCGGGATGCTCCCGCAATGCCCGCTTCGCGGCTTCGCGATGGGCCGGCGTGATATGCGAGCGAACCATGGCAAAGGCCGCGGTCAGAACCGCCACATCATCGGAAAACCCGATCAGGGCGAGCAGGTCCGGCACGGTGTCGAGCGGAAAGACGAAATAGGCCAGCGCGCCAAGCAGGATGCCGCGCACCTTCATCGGCGTCTTCGGATCCATGGCGCAGAAATAGGCGGCAACGACCTCGTCCATGAAGGGAATCTGGCGCGCCGCGCGCCGTGCAGTGGACCAGAAACGGGCGCGCACGCGCTCGGCCCGGCGGTTCTGCTGGTCTTCGCTGCCGGGCTCCAGGATCTCGCCGATCTTTGCTTCGTCCATCGGTCTCACTCCCGTGACTGACAGACCTTCATGTGGGGACCGTGGCCATGCAGCGCAACCCGCGGCCCGCCGGACGGGTACGTCAGAACGCGTTCATCCGGGTTGCCAGCATGATGTCGAGTTCGGTGATTCCGCCGGAATCATGCGTGGTCAGCCGCACCGAGACGCGGTTGTAGACATTCGTCCATTCCGGATGGTGATCGAGTTTCTCGGCTTCCAGTGCCGCACGCGCCATGAAACCGAACGCGGCGGAGAAATCGTCGAAACGGAAAGTCCTCGATATCGCCTTGCCGTCGTCCTCGCGGTGCCAGCCCTCCAGGTCGATCAGGGCCAGGTCGATCTCGCTGTCCGCGAGAAGCGGTCTTGCCATGGCGCTCACCTCCTCATTCGTCACGTGTATTTCTTGCCGCAATCCCGGCTCGGTCCGCCCCAGCCACAGCATGACCTGTGATGCCTGCGGACTGGAACGGCCGGCTTCAGCGGCCCGTCCAGGCGGCCATGCTCATCGACAGGTTGGAATGGCGCAGCGGATGCGTGGCCGCACCGGACAGCGGCCAGGCCTCCTCGACGACATAGGGCCCGCCACCCACCGAATCGCGGGACGACATCAGCACGAAACGGCTGGCCTTGAAGGGCGTGGCTGCGAAATTGCCCCGCGCCGACAGCCATGCGGCCACGTCGCCGGGCTTGGCGTTCTTCAGCCGGGCGACCGTGACATGGGGCACGAACTTGCGCGCATCCGGCGGCAGGCCGAGGCGCTGGCAGCGCCGCTCGATCTCCGCCTGCAGGGCCGACAGATCCGGTGACGCGGCGACATTCACGTGAATGGAATGGGGTTTCTTCGAACCGAAGGCGCCCACGCCGGCCAGTTGAAGCTGGAAGGCCGGCCGGTGGATGCGGTCGAGTTCGTTGACGATCATGTCGGCGACATGGTGCTCGACATCGCCGAAGAACCGCAGCGTGATGTGGTAGTTTTCCACGTCGATCCAGCGGGCGCCCGGCAATCCCCCGCGCAGGAGCGACACGGACATGGCCGCATCGCGCGGTATTTCGAGGGCGGTGAAAAGTCGCGGCATGGCTCCCTCCCCGAATCGGTCGTCTGTGTCCAGCGAATCATCGAAAGGCGCCGAGGGCAAGGCGTTTGTTCCGCATCGCTGATTTTGCAGTGCAAAAATCGTTATGCTGCACCGCAATATGGATATATGCTCCCTCTGCCCGGCTGATTCCATCGCAGATGCATGAAGGGCCGGAGCGCCATGACGGTAAACCCGGCGCAAGGAGACGGCAGTGACGGGCAATCACCACCATCCAACGGCTACCGCGGTGACAATGCCGCAAGCGCCTTGCCCGCATCGGGGCGGCCTGCCCCGAAAACCGCATCCGGCCCGGGCGCGCCCAGATCGCTGGCCGTGTCCCTGAGGATAGAGCGCAGATGCGTGGCGGAAAGACCCGGCCGCGCCTGTAGCAGCAGTGCGGCAAGGCCTGTCACATGCGCGGTGGCAAGCGACGTTCCGGAAACGACGCCGAAGCCTCTTCCCGGTGCCAGCGCCAGGATATCGACGCCCGGTGCGGCAAGTTCGAGATGGTCCCCGCGATTGGCGCGCTCATAGACACGGTCGGCCTCGTCGATGGCGGTCACGGCGATGGCGGATTCATAGGCAGCGGGAAAGAGCGGCCCGGCGTCCGGTCCGTCGTTTCCGGCAGCCGCCAGCACCACCATGCCGCGTCTTTCAGCACCCTTGAGAGCGCTTTCGAGCAGCGGATCGCGCGGACCGGCAAAGGAAAGGTTGAGAACCGACGCGTCGCGCGCCTCTGCCTCGTCGAGCCCCCGGCCAATCGTCCAGCTGTCGGAGACAGGGCGCCCTTCGCGGTCCTTGCCAAACACGCCGATGGCAAGGATGTCGGACGCCGGCGCGACACCCGCCAGCGTTCCGCGCGCAGCCAGGACCCCGGCGATTGACGTGCCGTGGGCATCGGCCTCACCCGTACCGGTCAGGTCGACGACGTTCAGTGCCGCCCCGGCCAGTTCCGGATGGTCGCGGTCGACCAGGGAATCGAGAACGGCGATGCGGACCCCCCGGCCGTCGTGATCGCGGCGCACCGGTTCGAGAGCGAGGCGCGCCAGCGCATATTGCGGCGCGGCAGCCCGGGCCTGGGCCTGCTGCAGGCGATAAAGGTAGTTTGGCTGGGCATAAACCACGACGGGGTCGGCTTCCAGCGCGGCGATCACCGCGCGGACCGTTTGACCGGACACGATGGTGTAGCGATGCGCCGTGATGCCGGCGAGGCGGAATGTGCGTGCAGCCTCGTGGCGCAGGTTAAGCCGCGCCACCAGCGCATTCATCCGGGCCTGCGGCGCGTTCAGCTGGTAGCGCACGATCACCTGGTCGGGCGCGAAACGGGTCTCTCCGTCAGGTGGCGCGCCGCCAGGTGCGCTTTCGCGGGGAACGAAGACAGGCCGTGGCGCACGGCGCACCCGCTGCGGGGCAGGGCTTTTGCGCGCGGGCCGGACGGCAGGCCTGTCGCGTGCCGGGCGGGCCGCTTCCTCGCGGCTCCCCCGCGACAGCAGACGGTCAAGAAATCCTGGTCCGCTCTGCCTGTCAGCTCGGGTCGGCGCCGGTTCGACGAAGCGCGGGCGCCCGCCCTCATTGGCCATTGAAGGAAGTGGCGCGGCGGCGGCAGCGAGAAACGCGACCAGAAACAGCGCCATCGAACGGTGACCACGCAGCATGGCACACCCCCTTTCCCTGTTTGAAGGCAGCTTAAACCATCCGGGGCAAAAAGTCGTGCAGCGCCGGCCTGGATCAGCCCGACGGCAGGGCCAGGACCACGGCCGCGCCATCGGTTGTCAGGCGCTCGGCCAGTTCCGAAGCATCTCCGGCGGCGCTGCCGGGAAATGCCACACGGAACAACCCACCCGGCAGCGGCCCTTCGACAATCCGCGCGCCGCGCTCCTCCAGCCACGCGGCGGCGTCGTCCATGCTGAGGCCGGGAGCAAAGCGCAACAGGACCTGGAGCCCGTCCGCCGGAACCGTCTCGCCGGACGCCGTCCGGTATTCCGGCCCCGCCCGGTCGCCCAGCAGCGCAAGGATCGCTCCGCCCTGCACGAGGATCACCAGGACGGCAGCGGTCGCGGCGAAAGCCATGCGCGGACTGTCGAACAGGCCGCCGAACAGCCGCGCGAAGATGCCTGGACCCTTGGCGTCCATCACGGCCTGCCGGGCCGCACGGCGTGAATCGCCGGCGACCCTGGCCGAAAGCGCCGCATCGAACCGCGCCTGCATGGAGGACGGAACCGCTTCGGCAGCAGCCAGTTCGCGGGTTGCCTCGCGATCCTCGAGGACCAGGGCATATTCGGCCGCCAGTCCGGAATCCGCCTTCAGCGCGGCTTCGACCCTCC
>MDTD01194770.1_pt1 | contig 12528 bp, 13 predicted proteins | sample 811221 | NCBI WGS metagenome assembly MDTD01 (sample SAMN05326646, study PRJNA326480) | marine metagenome | isolation source: seawater | place: Pacific Ocean: South West | collected 2011 | reverse complement strand
TTGATTAAATTTTAGGAAAGTTTGAGAAAAATTACCTCTTTCAGCTAAATCGAACAAAGACTTTTCTGCATCTTCAATAATATTTTCTCCAGATTTATCAATTTGTTCATCTTTAGCTTCTAAAGAAACATTATCAGCAATAAATATAAGTTCTCTCTTTACGTACATTTCATGTATTATTTTTGCATAGTCAATTGCCTGTTTGACTGAGCAAGAGAATCGCGTAAGTTTGACCAAATAATCGACACCCCCAACTTCAGTTAAACCTTTATCATTTTCAAAAAAGTTTTTTAAAGTTATCGGATTTGCTATCATTCCTTTATTATTTAAATTTTCTATAACTTCATAAATTTTTCGGTGCATTGGATCAAAAAATTTTCCTGAATTAACAATATTTGAAATTTCATCAATTATATCGTTATTTACCAACACGGAACCTATTAAAGATTGTTCGGCATCTGGATTTGAAGGGAGTTTTCTTTCTTTAGATTGATTTAAGCTTAATTTAATATTTTCCATTAAAGGAATATAAATTCAAGCTGGTTCAATAAAAACTTAAAAGTTACACACGTTTTTTTCTACCTGTGGAAAAATATTGAAACTAGAACTTAGTTTTTTAATCTAAGCGGTGTCTATTTTCTTAATTTGCAAATTTATATTTACTTTTACTTCAGAATGAAGATTTATATTAATTTTATAGTCACCAATCTTTTTAATTTCTTGTCTTAAATCTATTTGTGAAGGATTTATATCAACTTTTAAATCATTCATAAAAGCAGTCGTTACTTCTTTTGGTTTTATTGAACCGTATAACTCACCGTTTTCTTTTGCTTCTTTACTGAATTTTAAAGTTTTATTTGAAATTTTGTTTGCAATTAATTTAAACTGACTTTTTATTTCTTCATTTTTTTTGTTTAATTCTGTCTTTTTTTTGTTCACAAGACTAATATTTTCTTTACTAGCTCTTAAAGCTTTACCTTGTTTAAGTAAAAAATTTCGTCCATATCCATTTTTCACTTTGACAAGATCACCAATTTTTCCCAGATTCATAATATTTTCTAATAAAATAATTTCCATCTTAAATTAAACCTAATATTTTTGCTTTTTTAATTTCGCTTGTTAATTTTCTTTGTTTATTCTGAGACACCGAAGTTATTCTCGTCGGCATAATTTTATCTGTATCTGATATATATCTTTTTAATAATTTTACATTTTTATAATCAATAACCGGTGCATTCTTAATAGATAGAGGACATTTTTTTGAAAATCTCGAGTCTGATTTTTGAAATAAACTAAGTTTATTTAGGGGGTTTTGTGGTTTTTTTGAAAATTTTTTATTTTTTCTTTTCATTGCTATTCTTTTCTTTAAAATATTCTGTATCTGTATCTAACTTTTTATATTTAATTGTTAAATGTCTTAGCAAGGAATTGTCAATAAGACTATTTTTTTTAATTTCATCTAGAGTTTTATTATTCCCTTCAAACTTATAATGAATATAAAAACCTTTATTGTAAGCCTTTATTTTTTTCGCAAAACTTAATAGTCCCCATTTCTCTACCTTTATAACTTTGCCTGATGATTTATTAATAATATTTTGATATTTTTCCTCAATATTTTTAACCTCTGAACTAGAGAGGTCTTGTTTTGCTACTAAAGTATGTTCGTAAAAACTCATTATGTAATCTTTATCTGTTTATTTATTAAAAGAACGGTTTTATACTATTATAAATAAGTCAATTCAATAGTAATAATGTTATAAAAAAGTGTTTAAATAAATGAAAGCCATATTATTTCCAGGTCAGGGATCTCAAATAGTTGGAATGGGATCAGAATTCTATGAAAATTTTGACTTGGTAAAAAAAATATTCTCGGAAGCAGACGAAAGGTTAAACTTTAAAATTTCTGAAATTATATTAGACGGTCCAGAAGACAAACTAAAACTGACCAAAAATACTCAACCAGCGATTTTAATTGTTAGTTATAGTATATTTAAAGTTTTAAAAGAAGAATTTAACTTTCAGACTGATACTGTAAAATATTTTGCCGGTCATTCTCTAGGAGAATACAGTGCCTTACTCTGTGCTAATTCTTTAAATTTTAAAGACTCTTTATTTTTGCTCTATGAAAGAGGAAAATCAATGCAAGAAGCTGTGCCTGTAGGAGAGGGTGGCATGCTCGCAATACTTGGCTCCGATATAAATGAAGCAAATAATTATATTGCAGAAATTAAAAATGAGGGAGTTTGTGAAGTAGCTAATGATAATGCAAAAGGTCAAATTATTGTAAGTGGAAATATCAATGCTATAAAAAAATTACAACAAAATTTGAAAATTAATAAAAAAAAATCAATCTTACTTCCGGTAAGTGCACCGTTTCACTGTTCTTTAATGAATTCGGCAGCTGAAAAAATGAAAAATAAAATTAATTCAGTAGAATTTAAAAAACCGGATTTTGAGATTATAAGCAACGTCACGGCAACTCCAAAAAATAATCCAGAAGAAATAAAAAACTTATTATTTGAGCAAATTTCTTCAAAAGTGAGGTGGAGAGAGAGCGTTACTTACATGGCAGATAATAAAGTAAATCAGTTTGTTGAAATTGGACCCGGTAAAGTCCTCTCAGGACTTGTAAAAAGAATTTTGCCTGACACTAATTGCTTTAGTATTAATTCAATAGATGATATTAAAAAGTATAATAATGAATCTTAAAGATAAAAAAGTTTTAATAACAGGGGCTACTGGAGGAATAGGTTTTAGTTTAGTAAAAAAATTTACTGAATTGGGTGCTTTTATTTTAGCTACAGGAACGAATATAGAAAAGCTCAACAAGTTAAAAAATGAATTTAAAAATATTAAAACAAAACAATTTAAACTTAATGAACACTCTAAAATTGAAGAATTTATCGGTTCTTGTTATGATGATCTAGGTGGCTTAGATGTTGTAATTAATAATGCAGGTATTACTTCTGACAATATTTCATTAAGAATGTCACAAGAGGAATGGAAAAAAGTAATAGATATAAACTTAACTTCAACTTTTTTGATGTGTAAGTATTCAATCAAAAAAATGCTTAAAAACAAATATGGAAAAATTATAAATATTACCTCAATAGTAGGTCATACGGGTAATGTTGGACAATCAAATTATGCGGCTTCTAAAGCTGGTATTATAGGCTTTTCTAAAAGCTTAGCGATTGAATACGCAAAAAAGAAAATTAATATTAATTGTGTTTCTCCAGGGTTTATAAAGACAGAAATGACTGAAAAAATTAATGAAGACTTCAAAAAAATTCTTATTTCTAAAATTCCATCAGGTGATTTAGGTACTGGAGAAGACGTTTCAAACTGTGTAGCATTTTTAGCTTCTAGCTTATCAGATTACGTTACAGGAGAAACAATACATGTTAATGGGGGCATGTATATGGCTTGACAATCATTAATAATAATTTAATAAGAAAATAAATCAAAAATTGAAAAAATAGGAATTAAATGTCAAAAGATATAAACGCAAAAGTAAAGAAAATAGTTGCTGATCATTTGGGAGTTGAAGAAGAAAAGGTAACAGATGAAGCTAGTTTTATTGATGATTTGGGTGCAGACAGCTTAGATACAGTCGAATTAGTAATGGCCTTTGAAGAGGAATTTGGTTCAGAAATTTCCGATAGTGAAGCAGAAAAAATTCTTACTGTTGGAGATGCTATAAAATTTATAGAAAGTAAAGCTACCAATTAAGCCACTTCTAAAGTAAAATTAATTTATGGACCTCAAAGATGATAGTATTATGTTAATACTTTCATCACCTTCCGGTGCGGGCAAGACAACTATAAGCAAAAAAATTCAACAAAAGTACCAAAACTTTAAAATTTCTGTTTCACACACTACACGAAAACCGAGACCCAACGAGGTCGATGGTGTAGATTATTTTTTTGTAAGTGAGGAAGAATTCAAAAAAAAAATAAAACAGGAGGAATTTTATGAATATGCACAAATATTTGATAATTATTATGGAACCTCAAAAGAGTCAGTTAACAGTCTAATTAAAAATAAAAATGACATATTATTTGATATTGATTGGCAAGGGACAAAACAATTATCAAAATTTAAAGAGTTAAAATTAATAAAGATATTTCTTTTACCTCCTAGCAAAGCAGAGCTCAAAAAAAGATTGATTCAAAGAAATCAAGATAAAAAAGAAACAGTTTCAAAAAGACTAAAAGCATATGATGAGGATATCATTCATTGGAGTGATTACGAACATATAATGATAAATGACAATTTAGAAAATTGTTTTAAACAAATAGAGAGAATTATTCTTTTAGCTAAAAAAAAAATTGATTAAAATTTACTTAATTTTTTCAAAATGACTTGTTATTTGGTAATACATTTTTTCAGATAGCTGATTTGGTCTCCAGGTTATATCAATACCGTATTTAGCAGCTACTTTAGGGGAATTTAAAAATAGTTTATTTAAAGCTTTATTGATCATTTTTCTTTTATTTGAAAAAAAGAGATGGGTAATTTTTTCTAAATTATTAATATTTTTTACTTTAAAATCTTTATTTATGATTGGTTTAAAAACTAAAATAGTAGATTGAACTTTTGGCTTTGGATAAAAACAATTTCTTGAAATATTGAAATGATCAATTACTTTTAGTCTAGAATTTGTCAAAACAGACAGCCTTCCATAGGCAGGCTCATTATATTTTGCAAGAATTTTATCAGCAACTTCTTTTTGAAACATTAGTATTAGTTTTGTATAATTTGGCAACCAAGATTTAAACTTAATTAACTTTGCTAAAATTTGAGATGAAATATTATATGGAAGATTTCCAAGAATTATAGAATTTTTTTTTAGATTATTTTCTAAATTAAAATTTAGGATATCCTCATTTATGATTTTAAAATTTTTAGTAATAGAAAATTTTTTCTTTAAAATATTGCTTAAATTTTTATCTTTCTCAATTATAAAAAAATTTTGAGGTTTACTTTCAATTATCTTGCTTGTTAAATTTCCTGTACCTGGACCTATTTCAACAATGTTATTATCTTTTATTTCTGCTAATTTAATAATTTTATTTATTATATTTTGATCAATTAAGAAATTTTGACCTAAAGATCTTTTAGGTTTAATCATGTTTCATTTCATTTATAAATTTTATTGCACTAACCAAACTTGAGTAATTTGCTTTATTTTTTCCGATAATATTTGAAGCTGTTCCATGATCTGGAGAAGTTCGAATATATTTTAAACCAAGAGTAATGTTAATAGCATCAAAGTTATATAAAGCTTTAAAAGGGCCAAGCACTTGATCATGATACATCCCAACAATAACATTAAAGTTTTTTCGATTTTTTCTCATAAATATTGTGTCAGATGGAAATGGGCCAGAAATTTTAACTCCTTTGTTTCTAAGCTTTTTTATCAGAGGTCTAATGATTTTATTTTCAAAAGAATCTTTCCGATTTTCATCGTTGTGGGGATTGAGACCAAGTAATGCTATTTGAGGTTTTTTATGAAAAAGTGACCTATATTGCTTATTTAACACAACAATTTTTTTCATGATTAAATCTTTGTTAATTTTTTTTTTAATTTTTGAAATTTCAATATGAGTCGTTATGGGTACAACAGACAATTGTTTATTATGAATCATCATAACCTCCTGATTTCGAACATTATTTTTATTTGATAGATATTCAGTTACACCTATATTTTTTGATCCAAATATTCTTTTATCTACCGGGGCATTTACGAAGCCTTTAATTTTTTTTTCAATTGCCAATTTGTGAGCTTTGTTTAAGCATTCGAGAACATATTTTTTTTGGTGGTGATTTCGTTTAAATACGGAACTGAATTTTAAAGGAATATCTAAAATATTTAATTTTGACTCAACTTTAAAATCTTTAAAACTATTAATCTTTTTTAATGGTGTCTTTAAGCCGAGTTTATTTAATTGTTTCTTTAGAAGAGAGTAATTTCCGATTACAAAAAAATTTCTTTTGCTTAATTTACGCCAAGTTTTGGCAATAATTTCTGAGTTTATACTTACAGGTTCTCCAGCAACTAAGGCTATTACGTTTTTCATAAAAAGCTTATTAAAGTAGTATTTTCTAAATTTGAAAAATGAGATCTTGAGAAAAGTTCTAATTTTTCCTCCTTTTTCTTTAGAAGTACCATGTTTTTGATTTTTTCAGGATCTAAGTTCTCTCTCTCATTTTTAATTTTTTTATTATTTAACTTAATAAATATTATAGATCTAGGATTCATAATAGGTTTTGAAACCTCTCCTATTTTTAAGTCTTTAATTTTATCTAAATATATTTTGGATAAGGACACACTTGAAATTGCACCAATCTTTCCATTATTAATTGCTGATTTTGAAACACTATATTTCTTAACAGCTTTTTCAAATCCCTCATTTTTAATAAAATTATAGATTTCGTCTATAATTTTTAAGTTATTTTTTGTTGATTTTATCTCAATTTCTGAAAGATCGTACTCTGTTATTTTTTTTTCATTATTTATTCTTTTGTTAACCTCATTTTCTATTTCTATTGTGTTTAAAGTTATTTGATTTTTATAAATTTGAAAAATAAGAGTATTCCACAAAAGTTCTGTTACATACTTATCTATAAAATTTTCGTAGCTTATACCATTTTGTTTAAAAACGTCTTTAAGTCCACTTTTACTTGTTCCTAATCTCTCTGCTACCTGGACTAAATACCGATTGAGGTCATTTTTATTATAATTTTTTATATCATATTTTTTAATTTCATTTTTTTTGATTAGTTTTCTAATTAATTCTTTAATCGCTATATTTTTAGTTTTGTTTATCGATTCTTGTGAAACTTCCAACTTATTTACAATTAATATTGTTAGAATTTCATTTTCGATATCAATAGATGATATAATTTCATTTCCAACTTTGGCTACAATTTTATTACTTGCTGCAAGGCAATAACTAAAAAAACTCAATTTAAAAAAAATACTTAAAATAATTATCTTAAAAAATTTTTGTATTATCATTTTGCACTAGGAAATGTTGGTGAACTTATTTCACCAAAAGGAACAAAAGTAATTTTAAACATTAAAGAATTTGTAGACTCAACATCTCTATCAGCGTAAAACGATCTTCTATACGCAATACCCGCCCTTAAACAATCGTTAAAGTACTCATAATTAATATTGTAGTATTCTGCTGAATTGGTGAGAATGTTTCTTTTTGCTGAGAAACTAAGTGCTGTAGAATTATTAAGTTCAAGGTCGATACCTGATTGAATATATTCTTGATTACCTATGTGATTTTTTTCTTCTAGGTAACTTATATTAAATTTAGTTTTTCCAAAATTCATATCAGCTCCGATTTCACTATAATTTAATTCTTTATAACCCTGATCTATGGCAAAATTATATTTAAAACCTATATTATCATTTAGATTAATACTACTTACTCCAACAACATCAGAAAATCTTTGATCTAATGATGTTTCTGCTGGAATATCTTTATTCTCGTTTTCACTAATTACTTGACCAGCAGAGAAAGAGAATTTTTCACTTCCAATTCCACTCTTTTTATCAAAGTCATTTTTTTTAAAATCAAATCCAATAGCAGTGCTAAAACCATTTTCAATAACATCGATAGGACTTACTTTTGACAGGTCAAATAAGTTTGAATAGTTAAGTCTTCCTCCTGTAATCCTTCTCATATGACCAGGGGCATAACGTGTCATCATTTTAGGAGTTAATGAATAAATATTTCCTTTTTCTAAATCATTTTTGTATAAATTTAACTTAGAAAAGAATCCCACAACTCCCGATAATTCAGAATTAGCGTTATCAGTTTTATATTCAATTGTATTATCTGCTCTGTAACTTGTAGCTTTAATTAAACTTTCAAAATGATTTTCAAAACCAAGATTATTTATCCATTTTTTAGAACTCCAATTAAAGTCATTCACTAATAAATCAGTTCTTTTGTTAACGTCGTAATTTCTTATTCTTGCATTTGATGCAAAATTTAAACTGCCAAACTGGTCATCAGTGAATAAGTTTTTTTCAAAAGTGATTGGAAGAGAATATTCCCACCTCGTCCTATCAAGTTTACTTGTATCTTCAAATATACTTGCGTTTGATCCAAAGAACAAATCTTGATCTTGGTAAGTATAATCCAGAGTATTAGAAAGTATATTAGTATCTTTTTTTACTAAAGAAGAATTAATATCGTGAATTTTAAAATATGTATCATTTGAAAGTCTTTGAATATTTATTTCAATAGTACTACTTTTCTCTCCTTCATCTATAATTGATTTATTAAATCTTGAAAAAAAGTGAGCTCTACTTCCCGATGATTTTTTATTAGTTTTATTTTTATAACCCTGAGTATAACTTGTGTCTACAATCAAAAAAGAATCTTTAAAATCTTGTCTATATTCTGCAAGCAGCACAGGATTTTCATTTAAATATATTTTTGGGGTAAGTGTTAAATCTTTATCTTTTGAAATTCCCCAAAAGTAAGGCAAATTAAACCCAGAGCCTACAGTTGTACTTGTACTCAAAGAAGGTATCAAAAATCCCGATCTTCTTTTAACTGATGGGTCTGGGTGAGAAAATTTAGGAAAAAAGAATATTGGAAAATCATAAACTTTAAGAATCGCGTTGTCATAATAAATTGTTTTTTTTGCTGAGTTATGTCGAATCTTTTTTGACTGAATTTGCCAAGGCGGACATTTATTATTTTCTCTATTTTTACAATATGTAAAAACACCTTTGTTAAAAGTACTTTGGTCGCGTGAAACAGAAACAGTATTTGCAAAGAATCTTGGTTCATTAGCCTCATTTATAATAATATCTTTTGAATTTAAAAATGCCTTAACATCAGAACCAACCATCTTTCTTTTAATTTCGTCTATATAAATTTCAGAGAAATTATATTTGTTATTATTTACATCTAGAACCTCAACCCTACCCTTTGAAAAAAAAATACTTTTCTCTGTAAAGTAATTAAACATTTCTAATGAGATTCTATTTCCGTCTTTATCAATAACTTCAGTTTTATCTTTTGATGATATAATTTTCTTTTTATTATCAAAAATGATATTTGTTCCCTTAATATTATAGCCTTGTGATGTAACTATTGTTGTCAGACCTTTCGTTTCTAAGGTCTTTAAAGTTTTATTATATTCTGCGTAATTTGTTAGAAGTTTATTATTTCGACTATCAGTAGCATCCACGCTACCTGTGAAAATTGTAATTTTGTTTTTATCCTCATACTTAATTTTTGTTGAGTTGATTTGTAACTCATCAGCAGCAAAAATATTTAAAGTTGAGAGCCAGAGTATAAAAAAAATATAAAATAATTTACTTTTCATTTATTTGTATTACTCCAATAGAGCAGAATAAAGTTACTGCTATTATAGGCATCCAAACAGATAAAGTTAAACTGATTTTTTCTGTTTGGCCTAATGCTAGAGATAGGTCTTTAAAATAATAAATTATAACGCATGTTATTATGGATATTAAAATAAAATAAAAATTTTCATCCCTTTTTAGACTTCCTATGGTAAATATTGATGCTAAAAAAACCATTAAGGACAAGAAAACAGGTAAAGTAACAAAACGATTTATCTTTTCATTTAAAATTTTTGTTGAGTATCCTTTTTTATTTAAAGAATCGTATTCAGTAATAAGGCTCAAAAAAGAAACAGTGTTAAGATTTCTAAATAATGAATTAATTTTATCCAAAGTATAGTTTGAATTAAAATTCATATTATCGACCTCTGTAATATTTTGGTCTACTTTATCATTAATAAAATTATAAATTTTAGCTTTTTCTAACCTCCAAGTATTTGTTTGAATGTCTGCTTTTTCCGCCTCAATTCTTTGAGACATTTCGTTATCAATATTGAAAACATAGATTGTAACATTCTGAAGAAAGTTTTTTTCGAGGTTTTGAGCGCTTATAATTCTATAATTATTACCTTCTAATTCTTTTATCCAAACACCATTTTTATTTATAGATATTAAGTGATCAATATCTCTTGAATACCTAGCTTTTGTCTCTTCATAATACTGTATCATTGTTGAAGTGATCGGGTTAATTGCAAAAAGAACTATAATTCCAAAAAGAAAAGCAGCAGTTGAAAGAAGTAAAGAAATTTTTAAATTTGAATAACCAAATGTTTTTATTGATAATAAATCTCTACTAGATTTCAAATATAAAAAGTACCACATAGCAGTTAAAAATACTATGAAAGGTAAAAGTTCAATCATAAGTGTAGGAACAAAAGAAAGTGATAAAATTATTGGCAACGAAAGAGACAAATTCATATTTTTAAAGAATTCTATTTCTTCAAATAAATTCAATACGACACCTAAAGCAATAAATATTAGAATAGCATTTGCTATAGCCTTGAAGAATCCAATTATTAAATATTTATTAATTATAGTATTCATTATGCTTTGTGCTCTGAATTAATACTTTCTGATAAAATAAAATAAATTAAAGGAATTAAAAAAAATGGCATTAAAAAATATAATGTTAAATTTATCTGAGAAAGACCAGAATATCTTACCATCATTTCTGCAACTACTAAAATTAAGAAACCTATCATGAAAAAAATGTATCTATTTAAAAAATTAAATTTCTTTTCTTTTTTTCTTATTAACAGAAATGAAGCAATTAATGACACAAGTGGAATATAAATCGGCATTCCAATTCTTCTTGATAAATTTTCAATTATATCTTTTTTATTTTTTGTGAAAGGACAATTTGGTGTAATTTCTTGTGTATTGTTTTTATTTAATAAACATTCTAAAAGCAAAATACTTGAAGTTTCCTGAATTTTTGGCTCAAGTATTGTTCTAGTTACAAAACTATCTATTGCAAGTTCAGTTTTCTTAAATTCAATATTTTTTATTTTTCCTTTTTTGTTTTGAGTTTGGATTATGCCATTATAAAGTATTAGCTTACTATTTTTTACAACTCCTTTTTTTGCAAAAACAGTTGTATTGCTAGTTCCTTCACTTTCTGAAATAACAGAACTAAGAACGTTTGTATCATCTCTTATAAATATATTAATCATTTCACCATTTATATTTTTTTTATCAACGTAAAATGTAATTTGTTCAAAAGAATCGCTAAAATCGTTAGATCTTATAATTGATGAAATTTCCTTAACGTTCGAGTCTCTTAAAATACTTCTTGATTTATTAAGTGCTTTAGGAGTTATAATTACAGCTAAAAAAATTTGAATTAATGTCACCATTACTGCGACAAGGAAAAGAAAATTTGCAATTTTAAGTTTGTTAACACCGGAGGTCCAAAGAATTAATAATTCTTGTTGTCTCTCAAATTTTACAATTGTGAAAATTAAAGACAAAAGAAAAGACAAGGGTATAAACCGTGTTATTATTGATGATATGTTAAAAAAGGAGTATTGAAGGTAAATTGCGACGCTATAGCCATCTTCGACCATTAAATCTAAAAAATTCACCGCCCTTACAGTCCAAGCAATCGTTGTAAAAGCAAATAGAATTGTTATAAAAGATTTTGAAATTTCTGTTGCAAGGTACTTATAAATTTTGTTTTTAAGCATGAAAATTTGTTGTATATAACTAATGCAACTTTTAACAAAATTCAACTTAAGAGTGAAAAATGATAAACTTTATTGATAAATTTGATATAAAATCTAGGCACATTGGGTTTTTTGTATCTATTAAACTCTATTAGGAAGTAATAAAAAATTATGTCCATTAAAATTAACTATTCAAAAAAAACAAACAACAACCCTTCATCAAATCTAGTCTTATTTTCAAATGAGGTATTTAATATTGATGGTCTAAAAAAATATCTTTCTAGCTCAGAATTTTCTTACATAAATGATTTGTTGAAAACTAGCGACCTGAAGAAAAATATGTTTGTTTTTGAGCTCACTTCAAAAAAAAAGATAGTTTTAATTTCTATCAAAAAAGATTTAAAAAGTTTTGATATAGAAAATTTAGGTGCTGAGTTCTATGGGCGTATAAACTACGGAAAGAATACTGAATACTTTATAAATACTGATAGCGTTACAGGTAAACAAGAAAATTTTATAAGTCTTTTTCTTCATGGATTAAAATTAAAGTCTTATGAATTCAAGAAATATAAGACAAAAAAAGAAACAAGAATTATTTCTATTAATTTATTGGGAATTAAAAACAAACCATCAATTCAAAATCAATTAAAATTTAAAGCTTTAGAGGAAGGGACTTTTTATGCAAGAGATTTAGTTTCTGAGCCAGGGAATATTCTTCATCCTGATGAATATGCTAAAAGATTAAGCTCTCTAAGGAAAGATGGTTTAAAAGTAAATATATATGATGAAAAAAAATTAAAAAAACTTGGGATGAATGCTTTGCTTGGTGTTGGTATGGGAAGTATTAGAGGATCATATCTTGTTACAATGGAATGGAATGGAGCGAAAAATAATTCTAAACCTTTAGCATTTGTTGGAAAAGGAGTTACTTTTGATACTGGAGGTTATTCATTAAAG
>MDTD01098438.1_pt1 | contig 12529 bp, 14 predicted proteins | sample 811221 | NCBI WGS metagenome assembly MDTD01 (sample SAMN05326646, study PRJNA326480) | marine metagenome | isolation source: seawater | place: Pacific Ocean: South West | collected 2011 | reverse complement strand
GCCGCCTCCGAGTTTGCCGCACGGGCGATCAACTGAGATCGTCCTCCAGTTCGGGTGTCACGGTTTGACCGTTTTCGGCAAGCCGTGACCCGAACAAGCACGGGTTGCCAGACAACCCGTGGCACCTCAAGATTCAGAGTCGCCCATGACCACCGACCAGCCCAACCCACCCGAACGCAAGATCGAGCCCCCCGAAGCGGACGACCCCCGGCTGGCGATCCCCGAGGTGCTGCGCGAGAAGCCGGCCCCCCCCGCAGCCGACAGGCCCGCCCAGCGCCGCGAGAGCCTCGGCGACACCGCCAAGGCCTGGGGGATGGCCCTCGACCTTGTCTTCACCACCATCGGGGGCTTTGTGGTCGGATGGGGCATCGACTACTGGCTGAAAACGGGACCCTGGGGCGCGGTCATCGGGCTGGCGCTCGGGTTCGCGTTGGCGGCGACCCGGCTGATCCGCTCGACGCTCAAGGCCGAGGCGAAGGAACAGGCCGAGCGGGAGCGTCGGCGTCGGTCCGAACAGGGATCCGGGCACCCCGATTGAGCCCGGCCAAGGGCTTTGAGAGGCTCTTCTGGTGGGCCCGAACGCTTGCCGATGAGAAGCCGGGGGACTATCGTTTGCCCCCTCATCCGAGGCCGGTCGTGTCGGGCGATTTCCCGGCTCAAGTCCCCCTGCTGGAGCGTGAACAAGAGCGTGTCGGCTGTCTCTACCAATCAGCCCCCTCGGTCGCTCTACGCGGGTGTGATGCTCGCGGCCGGTGTTCTCGCGTCGGCCTGCGCGTTTGCCGCAGCAAGCGCCGTCGGTGGTGAGAACGCCCCCGCTCTTCAGACCTCGGCGCTCGTGTTTGTTGTCTCGATGCTCGGCCTGCTCCCGGTTCTGGTCCGGTCGTCGGAGTACTTCGGGATGGCGGTTCTGGGCGCTTCGGTCGCCAGGATGCTCCTTGCGATGTTCGCGGCCCTCATCCTGACAGAAGTTGGAAACTTTGAAAGCCGCCCCGTGTGGCTTGGAGTGGTGACGGGCGCGGGGCTGATGCTCCTCATTGAGTCCACCGTCGCGATCGCGATTCTCATGTCCATGGAACGGAAGAAAGCCGACGGATCCGTCGGCGTGGAGTCGAGCTCGACATGCTAAGCAATCTCATCACGCTCGCTGCTTCTGACCCCTCCGCGCACGTGTGGAACCACGTGTTCTGGAAGTCGGAGAACGGCTACTGGCTCTGGTCGGGCAATCAGGGCAACCTCGTGCTCAGCGCGATCATCCTGATCTTCGGGATGATGTGGGTCGCCAAGCACGTCTCGACGGGCGATGTCAAGACCGAGGGCGCCGGCGCGTATGTCACCAAGAACCGCTTCGCGCACATGATCGAGGTGATCTGCGTCTATCTCCGCGAGGAGGTCGCCCGCCCGCTGCTGCACGATCGCACCGACAAGCTGATGCCGTTCCTCTGGACGATCTTCTTCTTCATCCTCGTCAATAACCTGCTCGGGCTCATCCCGATCATGGACATCCTGCAGCTGATCGTCCCCGCCTGGCGCGAGGGTCACATGACGCCCGTCGGCGGCACCGCGACGCAGAACATCTGGGTTACGGGTGTGCTGGCCGTCGTTGCTGCGATCGTCTTCAACGCGGCCGCGATCGCCCGCCTCGGCATCACGGGCTACTTCGGTCACATGACGGGCGGCGCGCCGATCTTCGTCGCCTGGATGATCTTCATCCTCGAGTTCATGGGCCAGATCGTTATCAAGCCGGTGGCGCTTGCCATTCGTCTGTTTGCGAACATGACCGCGGGTCACATCCTGCTGGCGACGCTGATCGGCTTCGTGGGTGTGGTGTGGAACGAGGCCTTCGTGATCAAGGGCCCGGTGACGGTCGTCTCGTTCCTGGGCGCGTTTGCGATCATGATTCTCGAGCTCTTCGTCGCCTTCCTCCAGGCGTTCATCTTCATGTTCCTCACCGCAGTGTTTATCTCCCTTATGGATCATCACGACGAGCATGGTCACGAGCACGGGCACGACCATGCCAGCGACCACGAGCACGCCCACGCGTGAATAACGGGCCGCGCTTGCCGCGAGCAAGCATGTCACACCTCCCGCGCACAACTCTGCCCCTGACGGGGCGCTGAAAGGAAACGCAGAATGAACCTCAAGAAGATCGCACGCAACGCTCTCTTCACCGCTGCCATGACCCTCCCCGCGACCGCGGTGCTGGCTCAGGAAGCCGCGACCGGCACGGGCAAGGGCCTCGCCGTTCTCGGTGCGGGCCTGGCCGTCGTCGGCGGTGGTCTGGGTATCGGCCTCGTCGGCAAGAGCGCGGTCGAGTCGATCGCCCGTCAGCCCGAGGCCGCCGGCAAGATCCAGATCAACATGATCCTCGCGGCCGCCCTTATCGAAGGTGCGACCCTCTTCGCCGTCGCCGTCGGCTTCCTCGCCTGATTCGTCAATTGTGCATTCACTTCCCCGCGCCCGACCCGGCGCGGGGAGGCTTTTCTCAGAAGGACCAAACTCGGGCCAGGAAGCCCGAGCCATGAAACCCGGAGACCACGCAATGGCCCGCGACCGTTACCTTCAGCTCTCCATCGGCCTCTCGATCGCCGTCCCGGCGTCACTCGCTCTCGCCCAGGAAGGCCACGAGCAGGACACCCATGCCGCCGACGATCACGCCGCCGACACCCACGCCCATGACACCCACGGCGACGACACCCACGGCGCTCACGCCTCGCACGAGACTGTCGGCGCGATCCCGAGCGTCAAGCAGGGCGTTGTGACGGGCATCACCGCCGTCATCGTCTTCCTGGTTGTGGCCGGTGTGCTCGGTGCGAAGGTCTGGCCCACGATCAGCAAGGGTCTGGACGAGCGTGCCGCGAAGATCAAGGGTGAGATCGAGGCCGCCGAGAACGCTCGCAAGCAGGCCAAGGACGCGCTGGAGTCGTACGAGAAGTCGCTGAGCGAGGCCCGCGCCGAGGCGCAGCAGATGCTCGACCAGGCCCGCGCCGACCAGCAGAAGCTGGCAGCCGAGCTCAAGGCCAAGGCCGACGCCGAGCTTTCGGCGATGAAGGAGAAGGCCAAGCGTGAGATCGAGTCGGCCAAGCGTGCCGCGGTCGGCGAGATCTACAGCGAGGCCGCGAACCTGGCGACCAGCGTGGCTGGCAAGATCCTCGGCCGCGAGGTCAGCGCCCAGGACCAGCAGCGTCTGGTCGATGAAGCCGTGTCCGAACTCGCCGCAGCAGGCCGCTAAAGAGCAGACTGGAGCCCCCCATGCCCCTCACCGATGCCAGGCCCGACGCGCTCGCCACGATCTACGCCAAGAGTCTGTACGAGCTCGCCGACGAACAGGGCGGCCAGACCGCCGTCGAGAACACGCTGGGTGAACTCGAGGACATCCTCGAGATCGCCCGGGGCGATGCACAGTTCAGCGAGTTCCTCTCGTCGCGCGTGCTCAAGCAGGCCGATCGCACCAAGAGCCTCGACGCGATGTTCACCGGCAAGGTGAGCGAGCTGACCCTCCGGTTCTTGAAAGTGCTCAACGAGAAGCATCGCCTCTCGCACCTCATCCCGATCGTCGAAGCCCTCGACGAGATGGTCCAGCAGAAGCTGGGACGTGTTGAGGTGGATCTCTACACCGCCCAGCCCGTCGACTCGGGCGAGATCGCCAAGATCAAGTCCCAGCTCAATGCCGCCTTGGGCAAGGAAGCGGTCGTGCACCCCTACACCGATCCCTCGATGATCGGCGGCGTGCGGCTGCAGATCGGTGACAAGCTCATCGACGCCTCGCTCCAGACACGTCTCCGCAAGATGCGCGACCAGCTCGCCGACCAGGGCGGCTCGTCGCTGCGAGCCGCGGCCGAGCGCACCTTCGAAGACACCCCCTCCGACGAGGGCTGAACGCAACCACCACACCCCCGCGCCTTTGCGCGGACCATTCCCAGCAAGGGGAGAGCGGATCACCATGGCCAAGAAGTCGATCGACGCCGTCGATGTCTCGGGCAAGCGCGTTCTTATCCGCGTGGACTTCAACGTCCCGCTGGAGGACGGCAAGATCACCGATGACCGCCGTATCGAGGCCGCCCTGCCCACGATCCGAAGCGTGATCGACCGCGGCGGCAAGGCAGTCCTGATGAGCCATCTTGGCCGTCCCAAGGGCGAGGGCCACGAGGCGAAGTACTCGCTGAAGGTGGTCGCCGATCGCCTGAGCGAGCTGCTCAACAAACCCGTCGCCTTCCCGAGCCAGGACTGCACCGATCAGGTCGCTGCCGTCGCCGTCAACGCGATGAAGGACGGCGACGTGCTGCTGCTCGAGAACCTGCGATTCCACAAAGGCGAGACCGCCGGTTCGAGCGAGCTGGCCGGCAAGATTGCGCAGCTCGGCGACGTCTACGTCAACGACGCCTTCGGCACGTGCCACCGCGCCCACGCCTCGATGGTCGGCGTGCCCCGCGCGATGGACGGCAAGCCGCGCGTCACCGGCTTCCTTGTCGAGAAAGAGATCCGCTACCTCTCCGAGGCGATCTCGAGTCCCGCGAAGCCATTCGTCATCGTTCTTGGTGGCGCGAAGGTCTCCGACAAGATGGCCGCCATCGAGCACCTGCTGCCCAAGGCCGACGCCATCATCGTCGGCGGCGCGATGGCCTACACCTTCCTGAAAGCACAGGGGAAGGACGTCGGCGACTCACGCGTCGAGGAAGACCGCATCGATGACGCCAAGCGTGCCATCGACCTGGCCGCCAAGCTCGATGCCGAGCTCTACCTCCCCAAGGACCATGTCTGCGGCAAGGCCTTCGACGAGGACGGCGGCGGCGACATCGAGGTCTTCGGTGAGCACATCCAGGAAGGCTTCATGGGCCTCGATATCGGCCCGGAAACGCAGGGCGAGTTCGCCCGCGTCATCCGTAACGCCAAGACCGTCGTCTGGAATGGGCCCATGGGCGTCTTCGAGTGGCGTCCCTTCCGCATCGGCACCGAGCAGGTCGCCAAGGCCCTGGTCGAAGCCACCGAGAAGGGCGCGACCACCATCGTCGGCGGCGGCGACAGCGCCGCAGCAATCGAGAAGTTCGGGCTCGCCGACAAGGTCAGCCACGTCTCCACCGGCGGCGGCGCTTCGCTCGAGATGCTCGAGGGCAAGAGCTTCGAAGCCGTCGACGTGCTCGACGACGCCTAAGAGGCCCGCCCGACCCAGAGGGCTCGATGCACTCAGACTTCATCAGCGTCAGCAGCAAGCCGCGCCCGATCCTCAGAGATCTGGCGTTACTGACGATCCTCTGCGCGTTCATCAACTTCACGGGCATCACCGGCTTCGGCGTCGCGAACTGGCAGGAGGCCATCCGCCTGCTGGCCTCGCTCGAGATGCAACAGCAAGGCGACTGGGTCGTCCCGACGATCCACGGCCAGACCTATCTCGCCAAGCCCCCGCTTGTGTACTGGTGCACCATCGCACTGGCCGAACTCACCGGGAGTGCAGTCACACTGGCGCACCTGCGGTTCGTCGTTGGTACGTTCGGGCTCACAGGCGTGCTGATGACTTATCTGGCTGCCCGTTCATTGCTCGCCGGCCCGCTCGGCTGGACACGCACGCGCGCCAGTCACGCGGCGTGGTGGGCGGGGCTCTTCCTGGCGACCGGCCTTCTGCACGTACGCATGTCGCGGACGGGATCGATCGACGTGGCCGCGACTCCCTTTGTCGTCGGCGCGGTCTGGGCGTGCTTTGAAAGCTGGCGCACGACGAGGGGCTGGCAGCTCCGCATCGGGCTCGCGTTCCTGGCCGCGGCTATGGCTGCCGGGGCATCGCTCGTCAAGGGTCCGCCGGCGATCCTGGCGATCCTCTGCCCCGTCTTTGGCGGCGTGCTCGGGTACATCGCCTCGAAGCACACCCGCCCGGGTCATGCCGCGCTCAGAATCATCCCGATCATCGGTGCCCTGACAGCCATCGCTCTGGGCGCATCGAGGGTGCGCGATGTCCGCGACAGCGTCGGCCTCCTGCTCGGGGGGCTGGGCGTGCTGTGGTTCCTCAGTGTCGCCGTCGGGCTGACACGAGAGCGAGCGGTCACACTCGCGCAAGCCATCTGGCGGTCGCAGCTGGTCGCGCTCGTGGTCGGGTCGTTCCTGCCGATCTGGCTCTGGTCGCTCGCGGTCGCGTCACGCGTGGGCAGCGAGGAAGTCTCGGGCTCGGCCGCCGAGGAGATGCGCAACAACGTGCAGGTCTTCGTCCCCGCCTCGCCCATCCAGCTCATCGAAGCCACGTCCTACGGCTGCGGGCTCGGCTCGATCTACACCTTCATCGCTGCGTGGCTCATCGCCACCCGGCGGATCACACTCACACCCGGTGTGTGCGTCGCCTTGGCGTGGGTGGGCGTCACACTCGTGGCCTTCGGCACGCTCGCCGACGGCTCGGGTCGTTACCTCACACCCATGTGGCCCGGCGTGGCGATTCTGGGCGCGATCGCGTGGCTCTGGTTCCGCGATCACCCGAGGCGCGAATGGATGACCACCTCAACCTACGCAACAATCATGGCCCTGGCGGTCGGGCAGGCTTGGTGGTACGCCGACGGTCGGCAGCGACTCACACCCGAACGCAACTCGCGCGCATTCATCACCGAGCTTGTCTCTCGCGACGACACCGACCCGGCGCGCATCGCGACGTATGGCTTCTGGAACGGCTCGTTCACGTATTACGCGGGCCACCGCGGCTTCCCGATCGACCGCGCGGGGTACAACATGGACACCGCCGGCGGCCGATGGTCCGCCGAGGATTTCGCCCGGCGCGTTCGCGAGGACAACGCCCCCTGGACGCTGCTCATCTCATTCAAGAACTTGGACGAGCAGCAAGCACCCGAGCTCCCCGCCGAGATCGCCTCGCTCGGGCTCGACGTCACTCCTATCGAGTTGGAATCCGTCTACGCCGAACGCAAAGGCCGACACCCGGTGCGGGCATTCCGCGTGACGCCGTGATGACAAGCGATCAACGCCGGTGAAAGAGCTTCTCGAGATCGGTCAGCGTGAGCCTGATCGACGTGGGCCTGCCGTGCGGGCAGCTCGATGACCGCTCCACCTCGTCGCGCAGCTGCATCAGGCGGTTGAGCTCGTCGGAACTCAGCTTGTCCCCCGCCTTCACCGCGGCCTTGCAGCTCATCATGTCCACAACGTCCCTGAGTGCCTCCTCGCTCGTTGGCGGCACGGCGCTCTGCACCGCAAGCTCCAGAAGATCATTGAGAAAGGGCTGGATCTCTACGCCACGGTCGAACAGGAAACTCGGGAAAGCCGACACCCCCACCGACGTCGGCCCCATCTCGCGCGCCTCGATCCCGATCGCCTGGAGCAGTTCGCCCAGCGTGTCCAGAGCCGCAAGCTGCGCCGGAGAGACCTCGATCACTTCTGGCACGAGCAACGCCTGGCTCTCCAGAGGCCCTCGCCCGAGGCGCTCCATGAGGTACTCGAACATCACACGCTCGTGCAAAGCGTGCTGGTCGACGATCACCACGCCCTCGTCGTCCTGCGTCACGACGTAGCTCTGGTGCACCTGCAGATGCCCTATCGGCTTGGCCTCGAACGCCCGGGCGCTTTCGGGATCCGCAGCCGGGGTCTGCTCGGCGTGCTCGACGCTGCTGGTTGGCTCAGGCTCGCGTTGCTCCTCTCGCGCTACGGGCTCCATCGCGGCCCGGAGCGATTCGTACGAGATCCGCCCCTGCGTCGCGCGCGGCACATCCTCTCGGAAGAAGCTCACCAGTCGCTCTTCCTCGCTCGCCGGGCGGGGCTGATCCACCCCTGCACTCTGCACGGGCGTGCCCGCGCCGAGCAGGCTGTCCATCGGCGAGACGGACCTGCCGATCGAGCCGACCATGGGTGTCAGGTCCGCCTTGCGCAGCGCATCCTTCACCGCCCGGTGCACCACGCTGTGCACGTGCCCAGAATCCCGGAACCGCACCTCGGCCTTGGCGGGATGGACGTTCACGTCCACGGCTTCGGGTGACATCTCGAGCATGAGCACCGCGGTCGGGTACCGGCTGTGCTCCATGAGCCCGCGGTACGCCTCCTTGATCGCGTGCTGGATCGTGCGGTCACGCACGGGACGCCCGTTGACGAAGACGTGCTGCGCGATCGCCGTCGGCCTTGCGATCGCCGGCAAGCCGACAAGGCCCCAGAGCGCGATGCCCCGCGCATCGTCAAACTCGTCGGCCGACACCTCGAGCATCTGCGCCTCGAGTTCCTTGCCAATGACCGCCAGCGCCCTCGTCTTCGGGTCCTGCCCGGGCGGGAGATCTAGCAGCGTCTTGGACTCCGTCGCGATCACGAACCCGATGGCGGGGCTGGCCATCGCGATCTCACGCAGCGCGTTCAGGCATCGGCTGCGCTCGGTCTGCGGCGTCTTGAGGAATTTCCGCCGGGCGGGCGTGGCGTAGAAAAGATTCCGCACCTCTATCGTCGTCCCGACCGGGCCTGAGGCCGGGCGGATCGCCTCGGCGTCGCCCGCGTTCACGCGGATCTCCGACGCGCCCTGGTCCTCGGCTGTGCGCGAACGGATGGAGACCCTAGCCACACTCGCGATCGACGCCAGCGCCTCGCCCCGAAAGCCCATCGTCGCGATGCGGTCGAGGTCAGCGGTCGTCTCGATCTTGCTCGTCGCGTGCGCCTCGATCGCCAGAGGCAGCTCTTCGGGCGAGATGCCCTTGCCGTCGTCCGAGACGCGGATCAGCTCGATCCCCCCCGCTTCCAGTTCGACCCGCACCCTCGTCGCGCCGGCGTCGATCGAGTTCTCGACGAGCTCCTTCACGACCGATGCCGGGCGCTCGACCACCTCGCCCGCAGCGATCTGGCTGGCGACGGTCTTGGAGAGCTTCCGGATTGGGCGTCTCGGGTTCACGCTCGATTGTACGGGCCGGCGCGGTAAACTCGCGGCATGAGCGACACCATCTTTGCCAAGATCATCCGAGGCGAGATCCCCTGCCACAAGGTCTATGAGGACGAGCACGTCCTGTCGTTTCTCGACGTCGGCCCCCTGTCGGTTGGGCACACACTCGTCATCCCCAAGGAGCCGGCCGTCACGCTCGATGTGCTCAGCGACGAGGCGAGTGCCGCGATCGGGCGGGCCCTGCCCCGCATCTGCCGGGCGGTGATGAAGGCCACCGGCGCGACCGCGTACAACATCCTCCAGAACAACGGGACCGACGCCCATCAGGAAGTGATGCACGTGCACTTCCACATCATCCCGAAGCTGGATGGCAAGGGCCTCGGGATCACATGGAACGCCAGCACGATCGACCACGCCGAGGGCGCCAAGCTCGCGGAGAAGATGCGAGAACTGATCGGCTAATCGTGGACCATGCTCGTGGTGAGGGCGGGCAGGCGAGCCAGGCCCATCGTGGTGCGCACAACGAGCGTGGATGAGGGATCGATGGATTCGACGATGCCCTCGTAGCGCCGGCCGTTGTGCTCGAAACGCTGCCACGTGCCGGTGAGCGTGTCGCGGGTGTGCCACTCTTTGGCGAGCGATTCCGGCTTTTCACCGAGGGCCGTGTTGAGCTGCGTGAGCACGAGCGAGGTCAGTTCGAGGCGATCAGTTTCGAGCCCGAGCTGACCGAGCGAGATCGCGGTCTGAAGCTCGGCTTCCTGCCAGTCGCTTTCAACCTGGTGCGTGTTGATCCCGATGCCCAGCAGCGTCAGCCCGCCCTGCTGCTCAATCAGGATGCCCGCGATCTTCTTGCCCGTCACGCGATCGACGACATCGTTTGGCCAGCGCAGACCGATGCGGTGAGTGAGTTCGGGCGTGGCGATCGCCTCGGCGACGGCAAAGCCCGCCGCCAGTGGCAGCCGCGCATCGACCGCGTCCGTGCGCACGGCGAGTGTCATCGCGACGCCGAGGCCCTTGTTGTCGAGCCATGCGCGTCCGAGGCGTCCCCGTCCGCCGGTCTGCCTTCCAGTCATGCAGAGGAGCCCCGGTTTCCCCCCGGCGTGCCGCAGGGCGGCGTCCTGCGTCGAAGCGGTCTCCGCGAGCACCACCACCCGGTCCAGGCCGAGAAGGTCGAGCCCCGAGAGATGCGTCTCGAGATCGTCGGCCCAGCGGTGCAGAGGCGTGCGGTCCGTGGTCATGCGCCGGGCTCGATGTCCAGACGCACATCCGCCGTCACCGCCTGATGCGTCAGCGCCCCAACACTCACGCGGTCGACACCGGTGGCGGCGATCTCGGCGATGGTGTCCAGACGCACGCCGCCGGATGCCTCGAGCTCGATCGCGCTGCCCCGATTCGTGCGCATCGCCACGGCTGTGCGCAAGGTCGCGGGGTCCATGTTGTCCAGCAGCACGTAATCGATCAGACCCGCGGGCACATCGAGCACGCAGTCGAACTGGATGAGCGTGTCCACCTCCACCTCGACGAACGCGGCCTTCTCGCTCCTGGCTTTCGTGCAGACCTCGGTGAGCCACGCGGCGAGCTGATCCGGGCCAAGGTGGGCGATGTGGTTGTCCTTGATGAGCACCGCGTCGTGCAGACCCAAACGGTGCGAGTGCCCCCCGCCGCAGCGCACGGCGTACTTCTCCAGCACGCGCAGGCCCGGCGTGGTCTTGCGCGTATCCAGCACCTTGCACGTGGGGCCGGCTCGCTCGACGTGCTGGGCGGTGAGCGAGGCGACGCCCGAAAGCCTGCCCAGCATGTTCAGGATCGTGCGCTCGGCGGTGACGATCTGATCGAGCGGGCCGGTGAGCGTGGCGAGTGTGGCGCCCTTGGTGTGGTGCTCGCCGTCGTGCGCGAGGGGGTGGAACTCGATATCTGCGCCGAAGACCTCGAGCAGATCGGTAACGACCGCGAGGCCCGCGATGGTGGCGTCGGCGCCGAGCATGACCTTGGCGGTGGTTGTGCGATCGGATGAGCCGCAGACCTCGGCTGTCAGATCGCGCCCATCGGGCCCGAGATCCTCGTCGCGGGCGAGCTCGAGGAGTCGGCGCGGGAGGCCCGTCTTGCGAAGGGACTGGTAGAAATCGTCGAGGGACTCTGGCATGGGGGATGGTATTCAGAACGATGTATACACGCGGCGCACACTGCACCGATGACTCGCAAGCCCCTTCCGTCCGCTTCGCGGGCAGCTTCTCGGCCGGAGAGCGGGAGAATGACCGAAAGAACGCAGAAGGCCCTCACCCCGACCCTCTCCCACGGGGCGCGGGAGAGGGAGGAACTTCGACCCTAGAATCGGCATTCACTCAGACGAAGGAGCACGGACGATGGGACTTCTCGAAGGCAAGACGGGGCTCGTGGTGGGGATCGCCAACGACCGTTCGTACGCGTGGTACATCGCCCAGGCCCTGATCGGGGCTGGGGCCAAGTGTGCGTTCACGCACCTGCCTGGTGAGAAGAACGAGCGCCGGACCGCCAAGGCGGTCGAGAAGCTGGGCGTGAGCGACCCGTGGCTCGTGCCGATGGACGCGGCCAGCGACGACGACATCGAGAACGTGATGGCCAAGTATGCCGAGTCGTTCGACCGGATGGACTTCCTGATCCACTCGATCGCGTTTGCCGACCGCGAGTGGCTCAGCAAGGGCAACTTCCACCAGACGCCCCGCAAAGCCTTTCTCGATGCGATCGACATCTCCGCGTACACGCTCCTCGGCATGACGCGGGCGGCCAAGCCCATGATGGAGCGCACGGGCGGCTCAGTTCTGGCGATGAGCTACTACGGCGCCGAGAAGGTCGTGCCCGGGTACAACATCATGGGCGTTGCCAAGAGCTGTCTCGAGTCGACGATGCGTTACCTGGCGGCCGAGATGGGCGAGTTCGGCATCCGTGTCAACACGATCTCGGGCGGCTACCTCCGCACGCTCGCGTCGTCGGCTGTGGGCGGCGCGGACGACATCTCCAAGCACAACGAGACGCGCGCACCGCTGCGACGGAACGTCGAGGGCGAGGACGTGGGCAAGACCGCGCTCTACCTTGTCAGCGAACTCTCCTCGGGCGTGACGGGCGAGAACATCTACGTTGACTGCGGCGTGAACACGATCGGCGTCTGAGCCCGAGCGAGCAGGAGCGTCTGAGAACCCCCTCGATTCGCCCGATCCATCCCCGCAATCGGCATGGTTTCCCTGCATTGCCAGCCTGTTTGGGCGGTTTTTGGGCTTGTCTCAAGGATCGCGCAACGGGTTGTCGATGATGGATTTATGAGCTCGATCGGATCCGGTCTTGCTGCCTCGGTCTCCGCACTCGGCGCTGCCGAGCGGGCGGCTGTCACGAAGAAGGCCGCCGCGCAACGCGACGAGCAGCAGGTCCGCAAGAAGATTCAGGACCGTTACGCGAGCGACACCGCCGATGTCGAGGCGGTCAACGCGGTCATCGAGACGCAGCAGGACGACGAGAGCCCGGCCGATGATCGGCGCGAGAAGAAGCCCGACGTGCACGCGCAGGCGAAAGAGCTGGACGAGAAGCCGCGGTCATCGCTTGATGTTCAGGCCTGATTGTTCACCCAGTGGCGGAGGCTTCCAGCCTCCCCGCAGTGATCTTGCTTTCAGTTTGAAAAAGCAGCGGAGGCTGGAAGCCTCCGCCACTGTTCATTTGATTGTCGTC
>MDTD01037512.1_pt1 | contig 12530 bp, 7 predicted proteins | sample 811221 | NCBI WGS metagenome assembly MDTD01 (sample SAMN05326646, study PRJNA326480) | marine metagenome | isolation source: seawater | place: Pacific Ocean: South West | collected 2011 | reverse complement strand
CGACACCACCGGCGCCATTTATGATGGACGTACCGAGAGAATGAATTTCATGAAAGACTGGTTTGCTGAGCATACCAACCCGGAGAAGTTCAAAGGTAACGTTAGCGAAGCGATGAAAGATGCTGATGTCTTTCTCGGATTGTCCGGACCCGGCACCATCACCGTTGACGATCTCAAAGTTATGGCTAAAGATCCAATCGTATTCGCCATGGCTAATCCGACCCCCGAAATTATGCCGGAAGAGGCAGCTCCGTTTGTCAGGATCATGGCCACCGGTCGTTCCGACTACCCCAACCAGATAAACAATGTTCTTTGCTTCCCGGGTATGTTCCGCGGTGCTCTTGATGTTAGAGCCACCGACATAACCGAAGAGATGAAGATTGCCGCTGCCCATGCCATAGCTAACTGTATTTCGGAAGAGGAATTGCACGAAGACTATGTCATACCCGGTGTATTCAATACCCAGGTGGGAGAGAACGTCGCCAGGGAAGTTGCCCGCACCGCCATCAAAGGTGGCGTTGCCCGTAAAGTAATAAAAGACGAGAATCTCTAGAGAGCTAAGATGCTATTTTCTTAGCCCTTGACGGCTGGTCTGCTTCTTATTAAGCTGACTGTATATAAGACTATAAATTTGGGTGGTTGTAGCTCGGATAGAGGAAGAGTTCCATGGCTGAATCGGAGAAAACCAGAAGAGAACGTGAGCAGCGGGCTGTTGAGCGCATGGAAGAAGAGCGCAAAGAACGCCGCAAGAAAGAAGAGATGGAGCGTCGACGCAGGAAAGAAGATTACGAGCGCTACAGGATGCAACAGATGGCTGTTCGAAAGCAGAAAGAGAAGCGCAAAGGTGATGAATTTGAAGCTTCCGAGAGAACCCGTAAGATGGTGGAAGAGCTGGACCGTCGCAAAGAAGAGCGCAGGAAACAGGGTTTTCAGTAGAGCCTGATCCAGCCTGATTCGGTCTTTGCCTTCAACGCCTTTTATAGCTCGTCTTTGAGCATCTGTTTTAGACCTACCTGGGTACTGGTCAGGTTAGTCGAAAGGGACTTTTTGACCTTCTTGTTTGTCAGGCATGCGTTTCTGGGAACTTCAACTTTAGTCTTCAGGGACTTTGCTTTTACCGGCTTGATCAATGAATTGTCAAGCCCGAAAACTGAGGCGATGTTTTTGCCGAATCTATATAGAGATACCGCTTCATTTCCGGCGATGTTATAGACTCCTGAATTCTCTCCCTCGACAAGATCAAGAATGGCTTCTGCCAGACAGCGGCTGTAGATAGGGGTCTCAATGATGTCTTCAGGTAGATTGACCTTACGCTCGTTCTTTAGCAGTTGAATAACTTCCAGGACAGAGTTCTTGTTCAGTCGGTCCCATCCGAATACGTTTGATGTCCTTACGATTAAATGTTTGCAGTCGGAAGTGGCAATCAGGTGCTCTCCGAGAAGTTTATGCCAGCCATAAACGCTTGTCGGATTAGGGGTATCGGATTCGGTGTATGGCCCGGCGCTGCCATCGAATATATAGGCGGAAGAGATAAAGACTATCCTGGCATCCACTCTCTCTGCTGCATCAAGGACATTTTTAACTCCGGATACGTTAATCCGATAACTTTCATCAGGATCTTCCTCGCAACGATCTGGGTCGCTGGAGCCGGCGCAGAAGAAAATCACCTCCGGTTCCATGTTGCGGATCACCCGCATAACCTTAGGTCTGTCAGACACATCCAGCGGTTCCGTTTTAGAACCCTTGTTCATCAAACGAGTTCCGATGGTTTCATGACCACGTTCTTTGGAACACCAGTGAACGGCGCTTCCCACAAGACCAGAGGCTCCGATTACCAGATTTTTCATAAACTCTTCCCTGTATTCATCAGGCTTATTCTACTCCATAGTTTTATCGGGATTCAGTACTTTCTAAGAAAGAGGCTTGCCGTCCTGTCGGATTTTACTTCTTGCCAGTTCGGATTCTCTTTTAGCACCTGAGAAAGTTTGCTTCCCTTTGGAAACAGGATCCAGTCTATCTTGTATTTCTCAAGGGTCTCTTCCCATCCATTGCCGGTGAACATCACTTTAGTGTAATCCCGGTAGAACTTTTCTCCGTAGAAGTCGGCACGGTCATCAATGAATACTCTGGTATCAAGTTTGTAAGCAAGGTATCCGCCCCAGTTGTCGAAGTTGAATCCTCTTTTTCTCAATAGGTTGTTTTCTCTGATGTAATCAAGGGTGGTGCTGGGTAGATCATCGGAGCTGAATCCGGAATCTATTACTCTGGTACCGAAGAGAGTGCCGCCATTAAAGCAGAGCAGGACAAGCACAATTGTTGCGATCATTGGCACCAGGTGCATTTTGCTTCTGCCTTCCTGCTCTTCAAAATCCCGGAGAATACGGACGATTCTCGAGATGGCGGAGGATGATTCCGGCAAAGAGTTGGTATCGGATTCCCTTTTATCGCTGCCCCATAGGTAAGCGATGATTGGGGTCACCACCATGGCGAATATGGGCATGTTTCTGACGGCAGCCAGGGAGCCGTGCAAAAGCACGATGGTCAGAATCAGCATCGGAGTGGAGACCTTTCTCTTTCGAGAGAGACCGGCCACGAAGCCTATCAAGAGTATCTCCAGGCAGGTGGCATGTAGCCCTCCATGGAAGACCGGAGACATGAACTCGTTGGTCGCTTTCAAAATCTCCTGGCCTTCCAGATAGTGGAGGATGTAGAGATGAAGTTTGTATCCATAGGGATTTACAAAGCTCAGGAGGGTAAGTGCCGCCATAAGGGCAAGTAGTACTTTCCACTGGCTGGCTGCCCGGGCTCTTGTGCCCCCACTCGACGATAGGTAGGATTGGGCCAGAGTGACGGCAAAATAGAGTAGAGCGATAAAGCATCCCAGAGCAAAAGAAGGATGGCTATTTACCCAGATAAGCATCACCGGTGACAGAATCATAAACAGGCTTCTGGCTGCGATTTTTCCTTTGTAGAAGCTCTGTAAGACATAGACGAAAGTAAGCAGGCACAAATATTCCACAATATGGGGACGCGCCAGCCAGTGGGTAGCTGATACCAGAACCGCCACCACCGTGAAAAAGCTTGCCATAAGTATGCCCGAGCCGGCGGATCTGGCCCGATCATAAATATCTAAAAAGATAAAGCCGATGATACTGCTCAGAGCCACTGCTATCAGATTCGTGCCGCCAGCGTAGTTCATAAGGGCCAGGACAACATCGAAGAGCCATTCGTACGCGACCCAGGGCTTGTGGTCGAAGCTGTAGGAGATGATATCGGTCGAGGGGACCGACAAGTTTGTCAAAATATACTCACCGGTTACAAGGTGCCATCCGGTGGAGCCGTCGGCAAAGAGCATATCAGGTAGCACGAACAGAGCGAGATAGAGGACGAAGATATAGATGAAATCGCCCACATCAGGTAGGGGAGACATGTTCTTGAATCTATCTGGCAACTTCAAAATCTTAGAATAGTCCGGGCTTATTGTTGTCGAAGGGCATTGTAGGCACGAAGCCGAGCTGGTTTGCTATTTTTCTGTATTCTCTCGCCTTGATTTCGTCTCCCAGTTTACTATAGGACCGGGATAGCAAATCGGCCATGCGTGCTCCTATGAAATTCCAGTTCTCCACAGACCAGGAATACTTGTAATAAGAGTGTTCATACCTGGTGACAACCTTGTCGAATCGATTCAGATTGAAGAGAGTCTCTCCAAATAAGAGATCCGCTTCCGGCCATAGCTTGCTAAGTTTCAGACACCTTTCAAAGTCCACCCGGGCTGCTTCAAACATACCAAGCATCCTATAAGCTTTGCCCCGGAGAAGCAGCGCTTCTTGTTTGTACGCAGAACCCGACTCAATACATTTGTTTAAACAAGAAATCGAGGACTGATAACTTCCGGTAGAGAACAGCACTTTCGCTTTTATAAAATTGGCATGCCCCGCATTTGGTGTTCTACTGAGAATCTTTTCAGCCAGTAATTCTGCGGACTCTATGTCTCCCGAGTCCAATGCAATCTGTGCCTGTAAGGACAAGGCCAGTTCGCTTTCGCTTGCTCGAGAGGATAACTTATTTAGGACTTCTTTGGCCCGGGCATAGTCTCGAACTTGATATAGTCCCAGAGCAGTGGCATAGATTTGGCTATCTTGTTTACTGAACGTCTTTAAAGCCGAATCCAGTGCGCGATAGTGAATCTTCCTCAGGAGTCTGGTATCGTGGGGTATGCCGGTTGACCAGAAATATCTATCTTTGTTGGCTATCGCTCTCCTGAATGCGGCGCGAGCGGCTTCTGCATCGCCGTTTATCTCGTATGCGATGCCTTTGAGAGTCTCTCTCGGTCTATCTAGATTTCGTTTGGCTCTCTCCGATTGCACTAACTCTTCCATGGCAGTCGCTATATCGTGTTCAGGAAGGTGCAGTACAGCGTTTGCTCGTAGGTGGTGGAGTGTGGCTTTCTGTCCGGGACCGATATTTTTGATGTCTTTAAAGGTTGAGTCTACGGTCTCTTTGCTGGCTTTGAAATTATTCTCCGCGCCATGATACTTAGCCAGAGCAATACGGTACCAGCGAACATTCGGAGCCATCTTTATTAGATGGTTCATGTCTTTCACGCAATTTTGATACTGTCCGATTCTGAAGTAGGCTTCTGCTCTATGCATATAATTGACCGGCTTATCAAATTGGTCGATGATCTTGCTTTCGGATTCAATATAATCTTTGTACAAGAGTTCAGAAACAAGAACTTTGGATGCAGAGTTTAGTTTGTTGTAGGCAAAATTTGGATCTAAGTGAGGTCTTAGACCTGGCGCCAGAGTCCAGAGCATTAATGCTAAGACAACGAGTAAGAAAAGCCGGGATGCTATGGATACTGAAGCTCCCAGAACCAGTCTCACTTTTTCTAGAAAATCAGCCCCTGGGGTAGGATTGCTTCTCTCCCCGGGAAGCAAGGAGGATACTTTGTCTTCTGTCGCTATCACTGTAGGCGGTGCCGGCTCGACAGTCTCTTTTAGATATGTGTCCGGCTCCGATTCCTTTAATTCCGGAGTAGACTGAGCGCTAGACTTTGAATCCGATTCTTTGGGAAGCTCTCTTTCCGGCTCGTCATCAGATGGAGGCAAGTTGACGTCGTCTTTGCTGTCCAGGTCATTTTTTATCTCCTCCAGATCCGAATACCTTTTCTCCAGCTTCACTTCCGTGCATCTTGCCACGATATTATTGAAGTTTTGGCTCAGGTGGGATTCCAGGGACTTCGGATTGGATTGGGATATCGGCACAGGGTCCTTGCCGGTGGTTAGATAGTGAAGGGTGCAGCCCATGGCATATATGTCGCTCTGGGGACAGGGTTCTCCTCGAAACTGTTCAGGGGGAAGGTACGCTTGTTTTCCCACTACTTTTGCAATGGTTGTGGAGTCCGATTGCTGGGCTACGTTGAAATCAATCAACTTCAAGGTACCATCTTTCTTCAATATGAGATTGTCAGGCGTGAAGTCTCTGTGCACCACGGGAGGTGACTGCGCATGCAGATTCTCTAGAACCGTACACATCTGTTTGGCAAGGTCTCTTGTCTCTGATTCATCCAGTTTCCCTTTCTCTTTGACTATCTCTCTCAGTGACTTACCGTCGATGTGCTCGAGCACAAGATAGGCTCTATGGTCTTCCACCATGAAGTCCAGGAGTTTAACAATCTGAGGATGGTCTAAATTACCGAGTATGCGGGCTTCTCCCTCGAATGCTTCCAGGGCTGCTTTTCTGACATTGATGTCAACGAATACGGGGAGAATGAACTCTTTCAGTACGACTATCTCATCGCTATTGGTGTCTTTTGCAAGATAAGCAAATCCCTGTCCCCCGGCTCCCAGCTTCCTGATTACTTCGTAACGACCATCACGAAGGCTCAGTCCGGCTGTCAGCGGCTGCAACTTCTCTCTTTTGGGCGGCGCTGCCAGGGCTTGAAGCCAGAGTTCCGTGTAGCTATGCTCTGCCGGAAGCTGGAGGGCTAACATCACGTCCGATGATCTCTGGATTCCGGGGGCGAATTTTTCGATGGCGGTGAGAATGTCCTGCCTCTCTTCAATAGTTGGAATAGAGTTCAGGTTTAGTTTAAGAGGCTTGCTTCCGTCTTTCTTGTGGAAGTGAAGCACGCTATCACTGCCTCCGGTGGATTTCCCTTCGTTTTCGATGGTGATCTTTTCGATCTGTTCCCAGGCAAGGAAGCTGAGCTCTTTGATAAGCGTCTCTGATTTTCTAAGAAATTTTATGCCTTTCTTAGAGAATTCGAGGTAGTTAGGGCTCATAAAGTAGACCATAAGCATTGTCCACAGGCTAACTCCTGAAAAGATCAAGAAGCTTGAAATCACCCCGAAATTGCCCGTTGCTGTTGGTGGCAGCGGACCATTTTCCGGACCGCTTGGAAAGATTTGACTTATCAAATCCGATAGCATTCCCCAGATCTGGAAGCTGCCATAGAAGCCCAGTCCTATTAACAGGGGCGCCAATAAGAAGGCGACGGCAAACTTCAGTTTGCGATTCTTGTCTTTCTTTCCGCTGGTAAATCTCTGGGATAGCCACTTCTCTATGGTGGCGAAGCGACGATAGCGAATCACCTTTTTGTTTTTGTCTTCTACTGATGTTTTAACCGTATAGTCTTTTGCCAGGATTTCAGAGAAGCTGTTCCTGAGACCACTCGCGAAAAAAGGAATCAGCAGAGGGTAAAAGGTCGCGCCCAGGGTGCTGGAGAAGAAATAACCCAGGCTTGAAAATATTGACTTTGTCAGTTGCGGTGGCCTATTCGGCTTCGCTTTCATTGCCGCTATGAAACTTTGCATGCTCATATACCAGCACATTTCAAACGTTATCCAGAAAAAGAGAAGAGCATAGAGTCCTAAATTGATCCATTCCGGAATCCAGGGCACCATATCTATCCTGGTGCGCGGCAATATGCAAGTGACAAACATGATTACAATTGAGCCATAGAGAAATCTGAAGGAGGTGAGCGCTTTTGGCGCCAGAAGGTGTTTTCTGCTGTCTTCCGGAAATGCCTCGTATGCTATTTTTTGATATTTAATGCTCGACCAGCCCCAGGAACCTGCCGCAAGGAACATAGAAAGGACCAAACTAACTGAACCAATAACCCCCATATCTAGAAAGGATATAAGGAACAGAAGTGTCGCCACCAGTGGTACCAGTAGTCCGGGCAAATTATACTTGTCGAGTAGTTTCTTGGCGGGTGCTTCTTCCGGGGGAATAGATAGGCTCTCGTCTGAAGCGTTGGAGTTTTCTGTCTCTTTTTCAGGATCTTCATTCTCCACCAGACTGAGTTGATTGTGCGCTTTGTTATCCTCTCCAGGGATTTCTTTGAGGACCGGAGTGGCTTCTTTATCCTCAAGTTTAGCGCTCAATTTTATCTCTTCGATGTTTTCTTCTTTCATCTCTCTGGTAAGTCCAATCTGCTTTATGTGGTGGTGCCGGACTTTAATTCTGAATCAATTTCATCCAGAGCTGCTAGAAGCGCCTTCGCGCTCTGGGTGCGATCTTCCTTTTCAAATTCGGTGAGCTGCTTGATCAGGTCACAAATAGATTGGTGGGCTTCCGGCAGGATTGATTTTAATTCCGGTTGGGAGAGGGGAACAGGATCTCGGCCGGTGAGAAGGTAGTACATGGTGCCCCCCAGGGCATAGAGGTCGCTTACCGGGGATGCTTTGCCTCTCAACTGTTCCGGGGCTATATAGGCTTGTTTGCCGATGAGAGTACCGGTGGCGGTGCCGACAAATTCGTTGGCAGCGCCGAAGTCGATGATGACGATGTCCCCATTCTCTCTCAATAGAATGTTGTCCGGGGTCATATCCCTGTGAATAACCGGTGGACTTTGACTATGAAGATATAGAAGGGCTTCTGCTATCTGCCTGATCCACTTCACCACTATTCTTTCTGTTTGAATGCCATTTTGCACCACAAGCTGTCTCAGGTCCTGACCATGAATATAGTCAAGAAGGAGATAGTTTCTGTCATTCTCCACGAAATAATCGACCACGCTGGCGATGGATGGATGGGAGAGGGAGAAGAGCATCTTAGACTCTCTCAGGATATACTCCTCGGCGGTTTTTCTATTTTCTTCATCCACGTCTTCGGGCACCACAGCCTCTTTGAGAATGAAAAGATCTTGTCCGTCTTTTTGCACCAAATAGATAGCCGACAGCCCACCAAAAGCCAACTGTTTCTCCACAACCAGGCTGCCGTCTTTTAACTTTGTGCCTGGTTCCAGAGGGATGAAAGTGGTGGCATGAAAACGTCTAGCCAGCTCTTCTTCCCACATCTGGGTGTAGCCTATCTTCAAAGTGTCGGTGTTGGTGCTTTGTAGCTCTCTCTGGTATTGGATCAACCGATCACTGCGAGTGCACTTTTTCCCCCATAGCTCTATGGCGAGAAGCATCTCTTCCAGTTGTTGCTTGTCAAATGAGCTGAGGGATAGAACAACGCTGCTATCCGGTTTGAAAGTGAGCTTCAGATATGTGTCCTGTGATGTTTCAATCAGCTCCGCTTCCGAGAGCTCGTCCCAGTTCCGATGGCGTTTGAATTTCAAATGCCTGAGAAGGAACAGGGGAAAAGACATGCCTTCTTTTGTGATGTGAATGCTCTTGTCTTCGGCGAAGGCGGAGTATAGAAGTCCGAACAGGAAGGTGAAAAACAAGGTGAGCAAAAGAGACAATGTCAGCCAGGGGGGAATAGCAGGCTGGTACTGGATGATGAACACAATAAGTATTGCCAGAGTAGCCGGGGCTATCACCGACCAGATCGGAAAGACCGCATAAGCAATCCAGAGGAGCGGCTTCATCTGTTTCTTCTTGTATACTACGCTTAGATGAAGTTCCGCCATTTGTAATTCACCTGAGTTCTCTTATTTACTTGATTCTTGTTTAAGACTGTTGGAAGTTCCGGTGATACCGCTAGCAGTTCCATTGCTGCCGATATTATCTTTGATCTCTTTGAATTCGCCGGAAGGTTCTCCGTACAAACTTCTAGCCATCTCAAGGGCGCTCTCTTCGTAAATCTCGGCTTCGGTCTCGTTATTCTGGAGCTTGCAGATTTTGGCCAGCTCCACCAGGGTCTCGATGATGTCGGCATGCTCGTTTCCTAAAATTTTGTACCGCATCTCTAGAACACGTTTGCATGTGTTCTCCGCTTCATCATATTTGCCGCCTTTCATGAGCAGGTGGCTGAGTTGCATTAAAAGAATCAAGGTTTCAGGATGGTCTTCATCGAAGAGTAATTCTGTTATGCGAATTGCTCTTTTCATGGCTGCTTCTGACTTTTCGTAGTCTTCCATTCTAGCCAGGAGAGCCCCTATTTTTCTGAGTAGCCCGATGATCGCTTTCTTGGGAGGATTCTTTAACTTCTCCATGGAGGTGAGACATTGCTGATACAGGTCTTCTGCCACATCAAACTCGTTTTTCTCCACGAGGCGCTCGGCCAGGAGCTTGATTTTGCCAAGCAATCTCCGGAACTTATCTGATTCCGTGTCAGCCAGGGTCTTCTTAAAAGTCCGCATTACATATGGTGCGGCCACGGTTAGGTAGCCTTGTTCTATGAGCAAGTCGGACAGCTCGTCAACTACTCCCAGAACATCTTCGTGTTCAGGACCAAGATAGCTTTCATAGTCTTCGAGGACTTCTTTGTAGACCGTGGTCGCTTCAATTTTGTTGTCTTTTCTAACAAGAACCCTGGCCAGGGAGCGCATATGTTCGGATTTGTTCAGCTCGTTTTTAGTCTCTTTATGGTCACAGAGGTCAATGAGTCTTCTGTAGAGAGATTCCAGTCCATCCCAGTTCAGAGTCGCTTCATATACCGGTATCAGATGTACAAGAGTCTTATGCAGCTCTTTGCCGGTTTGCAATTCGGCCATCTGCTCATAAAATCTGGCGGTCTCCACCGGCTGTTCGGTGGAGATTGTCAGATCGGCTAGCTTATTGAGGAGTTGGAAGCACTGTTCATGTTCGCCGCCCAGGGTCTTTCTGGAAATCTCCAGAGCTCTTTCATAGAGCGGTTTAGCTTCTTGAAACTTGCCTTGCTCCATGTACAGATCAGCCAATTTAATGGAAGATTCGGCCACCTCGGTGGTCTCTGAACCGTGGAGTTGATTCCTTATGGAATTAGATTTCTCAAGATACTCCTCTGCTTCAATCGGTCTTCCCTGTTTTAGAGCGATTTGGGAGAGTGCCTCCAGAATATCTGCTGTGTCTTCATGCACTTCTCCCAGAGAGTTCTCCAGGGCAACCAGCGACTGTTTGTAATAAATCTCGGCTTCATCTAGCTTCCCTGCTGCCCTATGGCTGTTGGCTATGCCTTCTAGTGCCCAGCCGACAAGCTCGTTGCCTTTGCCGCTTATGGCAATATCTTGAAGTATGGAGGTGGCACCGGCGCTTGGATAGGCAACGGCCAATCTAATTGCCACTTCGTCATTGCCCAGGCGTCGAATGGCAGAAATCAAAGCACTCTTTTTCTCTTCATCATCGTCGAGAAGTCCGACAAATTTGTCCACCGCGGACATCTCCTCGAACTTTGCTTTAAGCTCCTCCAACTGAACTCTAATCTTTCTAGTCTCTTCCACCAGCTCTGGTGGCAGAGAACTGGATTCGCTCTTGAGGGAGTTAATCAGAGGTTCAAGCTCCTTTACGATATCCGTATCGCTCTGGTCGGGACTCTTCTGAACCGGAAGATTGGCGTGGCTGTCGTTAATGGCTTTTATGCTTTCGGTGCTGAGCAGCTTGACCTGTTCTTCCACGCTCTTTTTATGATTCTCAAAAATTCTTTCGATGGTGCCAATAGTTCTGGCGTTATCGCCGGCACTTCGGCTATCGCTGCCGATTAGCCCTTTTATCTCTTCCAATAGGGCTTCTCTTTGAACCCGTTCATACTCGAAGCGCTGCCGGACAATGACAATCAAAAAGATTGTCAAAATCAATGAGGCGCCACTTACCAGTATGTAGAAATTCTCCATATCAGTTTTGCGTGTATCTGTTTATGGTCTCTTCAGTGCGGGAGTAAATTGTTTTCAGTTTACCCACCAGATCCGGTATCTGTTCCCAGGCACCGCTTTTGGCCGAGTGTTCCAGGGTGCTGGCTGCTGCTTCCAGGGGTTTTGCTTTTACTACTCTGCTGCAACCCTTGATCATATGGGCGCTGGCTCTTATCTCTTCCGCGTCCCTTGCTTCCATTCCAGCGTCGATTCGAGGCAGTGCCTGGGCGGAATCTTCCAGAAATGCCTGGGCCAGCTCCTTAGCTGTTTCCGGATCGAATTCGTCTTCAAGCTCTTCGAGATTGGCAAGCTCTTTGTCATCTAAGATGGGATTTTGTTCTGACATTGTCTTTGTGGTATTACTTCGAGATCAGGGAATCGTCCGGACAAACTTTTTTTAGCTCTTCCTGGGTCTGAACGAATACGGCTTTCAGTCTCATGTACTTGACTCTTACCTGGGTCCAGTCTTCTTTTTCGGCAATCTCAATGATGTCGGAGGTCAATCTTGTCATAAGTTTCATTCCCAGAGCGGCACAGGGACCTTTGACCGCGTTGGCAAAGTGAACCACGGAGTCCGCATCTTTCTCGTCTATGGCTAACTGCATACATTCTATGTAAGCGGCCATGTTGGAGAGGAACAGTCGGCTGATCTCTTCCACCTCTTCCTGTCCATAAAGCTTTAACATCGAGTTTATGTCCAGAGGTTCCACATCGGCATGCAGGTCCTCTTCGCCACCCTCGCCGGGTTCTCCTTTACTCTTCTCCTGGGCCGAAACAATGGATCTTTCGATGGCCTCTTTCAGCTCCTTGCGGCTGGAGCCTTTGGTGATGTAGTCGTCCATTCCGGCAGCGATGCACCGGTCACGATCGCCTTCCCTGTCATAGGAGGTGAGGGCGATAATCGGCACTCTTCTGTGGGAGTAAGCTTCGGTGGCGCGAATTTTACTGGCTGCTTCGAAGCCATTCATAACCGGCATGTCGCAGTCCATCAGTACCACTTGATACTGCTCTTTCTCCATGGCTTCTAGCGCTTCTTTGCCATTGTTGGCCACATCCGCTTCATAGCCCAGACGCTTCAGGTGAAGGAGTAGAAGTTTTTGATTTACTGGGATATCGTCTACCACCAGCACTTTATTTGATACCGGTTTCTCTTCCACCACGTCAGTGCCGAAGTCGACTACCATGGATTCGACATTGTTCTCTTCATCGTCATCCATATAACTGGCGTCCAGTTCATTGGGACCGCCTATGGCCGCGTAGGTACCGCTGGTGCGTGGCTTCCTTTTCTTTTTACCGAAGAGGGTGTTCCTGAGGGATTTGCCTCCCTTCACCGCTTCTCTGTGGTCTTCCGGCTCTTGCTGACCTTCTGCTGCAGGAGATTCTTCTTCCTCTATCTCCTCATACTCACTTTCGATGGTGTGTTCTTCTTCTTCTTCTTCTTCGAGATGTTCTTCTTGAACAAACTCTTCTTCCAACTCCGGAGTCTCTTCTATTTGAGTGTATTCCGTCTCTATGCTTCTTTCTT
>MDTD01157435.1_pt1 | contig 12534 bp, 7 predicted proteins | sample 811221 | NCBI WGS metagenome assembly MDTD01 (sample SAMN05326646, study PRJNA326480) | marine metagenome | isolation source: seawater | place: Pacific Ocean: South West | collected 2011 | reverse complement strand
GTCTTCACGATTTTTTGATAGGTACTCTTTTTTAACAAAAAACACATCGGCAATAATATTTGAGGCTGATTTGGTATTGCGCAATATTTTTGCCCCTTTTACATTGTTAACGCAGTCTTCATCATCAGGACTCCAAACTACTGCTGCATCAACACGGTTTGCTTTAAAGTACGCAGCAGCATCAATAGCGTTTGGTGCTTCTATTATTTGTATATCTTCTTTTTTCAGTCCACCAGCATTCAATAACCAAATTAAAAAGGTGTTTGATGGAGTCATGGGTGCAACAGCTACTTTTTTTCCTTTAAGGTCGGCAACAGTTTCTATACCTCTGCGCACTACTAGGGCATCTCCCCCGCGCGACCAATCGGCTTGGAATATAACTTGTGGGTCTAAATCTCTAAAGCCTTCTACTTCTGTAGGAAAAGCATCGATAGTAGTCCACAATACATCTATTTCGCCTGCTTTCCATGCTTCGCGTGACGAGTTAAAATCATCGTTCAAAACAAACTCTACATTAATACCGTATTCTTTTGAAAAGCGAGATTCTTTTGAAGGTTTAAAACCTTCGTTAAAATATTCACCACCAGCATAACCGCCCCAAGTAACCACCCCCACACGTATTACTTCATCTCTATCGTAATCACCGCTGGTTTGACCGTTTTTACCTTTTGGCAATAGTTTTTCGGTAATGTTTTTATTGTTTGCTAATGTGTATATTAGATAGCCCAAGCCACCAACAACAATAATGGTGATTAGTAGCTTTGAAAATGGGGTTAACCTAGGTTTCATGTCGATGTGTATTTAAGAATTAAAAAATTATTCAAATAAGTTGTTGTAGGGATTGGTATCCGATTTCTTCCCTTTGGGCAAAGGGTCTTCAATATTTAAGGTGCTCATCCCACTGCTACCTTCAGTAAGCAATATGTTTTTATCATCACCTAAAAGTAACGACATTCCTTCTTTCTCCCATTTCTCCAACATCTCTAAGCCTTTTTCTTCATACACCCCGTTTTGTAAATCAACGCCATCCATAAAGGTTTGCGATAATTCCATAAACCTTTCCATCTCCCCTACTTTGCGGCTCACGTCATCGGCAACGGCTTCCATAGCTTGGTCAAACATCATACGTTTGTCTTTATCGCCGCTAATTATATTTAATGCCGAGCGCATGGCCGAATGGCTGGTGCGAATAGCTTCGCGCTCCATTTTTTTCACTGCCACTTGGTCTTTAATATCTTCCATCAAAACCTCACTGTTTTCATACATTTTAGTAAGTACACGATACAGCACTTCCATTTTGCGGTATAGGTCGGTAAGTTTTAGATTTGATTCTTGCAACCTGCCCGCTTTACGTGTTTTTAATATTAAAATATTGCTTTTGCCTTTTTCGCGAGCTTTACTTGCCATTGCCAAGCTATCGGTACGCTCTTTCTCGTTCGTATCAATAATATCTTTTAGTTTACGCATTTGCCCGCGTAGTTTACCTATTTGAGCTCCCATTTTTGACAGGTTGTCTTGCAAACTTTCTACATAGGTATTTAATATACCAATAGGGTCTATTTGTACAAAAATGCTGGTTAAAGCACGCATTATACTTTTATATACAAACCAAATAAGGTTTCTAAAGCGAGGGTCGAGTAATATATATACTATTGCGCCCAAGCCCATAAATAACAAAACTGCCGTTAGGGCATTTTGCATCAAACTGATGATATAAGGCAAAAAGGTGTATAGCAAATACCCCCCACCCACAACTATCATAGCCGCAGTAATCATTCCTGTAATGCCTTCAGGCTTTTGCCAAAACGATTTTGGTTTCATTCCTTCCATAGTAATTAAACTTATTATTTAGTTTATTGTTGAGGGTTTAAGTATTTGTTAATTTTTGCTATATCATCATTTATTTCGGCAGTTAGCGAAACAAAAGTGTTATTAAAGTTTGCCTCTGTTTGGGCTATTTGATTTTTAGCCGACGCAATTTCACTACGTACTTTTTCCATTTGCAACTGGTGCTGCTGTATCTCTTCGGTTAGCCTTTTTATTGTAGCCGATTTATCAGCTATTTGTTTATTTAAATCATCAATGGTTTTTTCTTTGCCAATTACATTGGTAGTATTTTGGTGTGAAACAGAATTTAAAAACACCTTCTTTTCACCTTCAAGTACCTTTAAATAATGTCCTGCCGAACTGGTAAGAATTTGCAAATTAAGTCCCATTGTTGATGAGGTGGCAAATGCCGAACGGTAGCGTGTAGCCTCATCCATAGGTAAACTTGCGAGTGATTTTAACGAGTTTTTAAACTCAAAATAATCAACACCATCTATATTGTTTGCTTCAAGTGCTTTAAAAAGTGACTCGGCAATGCGGTTTTCAAAAGAACCCTCAACCGAAGGAGTGTCTGCTGATGGGTGTGCTACAGGTGAGTTGGTCTTTTCTTTTATTTCGGCTTCTTTCTTTTCTCTGCCGGTATGCTCGTCATCAGTAACAATAAAAAGCGATTTGATATTTTTAAGGTTAAACATTACCCTGTTTATGTCTTGTCTCACAAACATAAGTATTTTTAACGTCTATTTAATCCCTTGTTTTGCTATATTTACGTTTGCTTATAAGGTAAAGTAATATATGAAAAAACAACTAATTGTTACGCAACAAGAAACTATAAAAACAATTGCTGTTAAGTACCCTGATTTTGATAAGGCACTAGAGGCTTTAAAAACATTACTTAAAAATAACTTTACAGCACTTCATCCCCAAACCAACCCTGTGGTAGCTGTGCTTGCCGACGTAGATGCACAACAAGTGGCTTTTGTGATAAAAGAATACTCGGCATTTTCATACGCTGCTATACATATGCTGCTGGATGCCAGCTTGCGCAACCACGATTGGAAATTATTGCAAGACGAAATATTACGTAATATAAATGAGGAAAAAGGAGAAGAAACTAAGGATATTCCTCACCTTGAAATGATGCGGCAAGGTTATAAAATTGATTTGGGCATTGAAACTGATAATTACCAACCCAGTGGTATAACCCAAAGTTTTTTGCGCAAAATGCACTTGATTTTTAAAGACACTGATAATGCTTTTGTAGCAGGAGCACTAATGGCTTTTGAAGGCAGTGCAATTCCTGAATTTTCGATTTTGGATGAGATGGTAACGGCATATAGACAAAAAAATAATATGCCTGCTAAAAATGCTGCCGATTTAACAAAATTATATATTGACGGGCATAAATATTTTGAAATTGGCCACGAGCAGGGTTTAATTGATGCAGTGAAACCTTTTATTACTGAAAGTAATGTAAACAATATGGTAAAAGGTTATTGTGCCGTATGTGCTACTATGAATATATGGTGGGAACAATTGGCTTATGAAATGGTGTATACGGGTATAGCACAGAACTTTGCACTTGCCCACCGCGATGATTTTGATGTGCGAAAAGTATTGTTGAAATAATTATATTAATACTCAAAAAGCTAGTACGAGTGTCCACTCGTACCGATAACAGAGTAGCCTCCGCTTCGTAAAGCCCGATAAATAGTATTAACTCACCCCTGATATTTAGAAAATTCTGCCATCCTTCAAAATTTCCCCTCTCTAATAAAAAGAGAGGGGCGCATTTCGTCAATTCCACTTATTGTATTGTTTGGGGTGAGTTAAGAGATAATCAACAAGGCTATAGCAACCAACTTCTCTATCAACCCACCTCCTCCTTATATATACTCGCCCTTCACCTTTTGCGCAGGACGGCACCCAATAAGAGGAGCAATGCCGTACTTATATTTTTAGCTGAATAAACATATTAAGTTATTAAATAAAAAAACCGCCAAATGGCGGTTTTTTTATTACCTATTTTCCAATTAGATACTCAATTAATTTTCGGGCATTAGCACAAAGCGTGCATAGTTTTCCATACCCAAATATTGATTGGCTAATTTTTTAATAGTATCGGCAGTTATACCTTCTATTATTTTATTGTAGGTGTTAAAGTCTGACCATTTTTCGCCGTTTTGGCTGTATTGGCTTATTACATTTAACCAGTAGCGGTTTTCTTTTACGTCAGTTTCACGTTCACGCTTCATGGTTTCTATTACCTTTTTAAGGTCTTTTTCTTCAGGCCCATTGGTTTTTAGTTTGTCAACCTCCAACAATACATTGGTAATTAAGGTTTCTACATTCTCTGGTGCGCAACCAAATTGTATGGTAATGCTATATGTAGGGGCAGGTATTTTGCTTGGGTAGCCCGATGCTCCAACGCCGTATACACCGCCTTTATCTTCGCGCAAGTTTTCGCGTAGTTTTATGCGCAATACACTCATAAGAGCATTTAGTTCTAAACGGTTTTTAAGTGTCCACTCAAATTTGCCGTGCATATGCAACTCAACATAGCTTTTGGGTTCAACTCCTTTTTTAACTACTTTTTCTATTTTGCCTTTGGGAGCTTTTATACCTAAGTCTTTCCAGTTTTTGGTTTCTTTGGTAGCAGGCAATGCACCAAGGTATTGCTGTGCTAATTTTTTAAAGGTGGCTGCATCTATATTACCTACAAACACAAAGGTATTTTGGTTAAAGTTGTTAAAACTGCTTTTGTAAATCTCAAAAGCACGGTCAAGGTTCACTTTTTCCAACTCGGCAAGGGTCATAGGCTGCACACGTGGGTGGTAACTAGCCATTGTAACAGTAATGGTATCATCAAATACCTCTTGTGGATCGTTGCTACGGTTGGCTGTAAAGGCTTTTTGTTGTGCCATAATAGCTCCAAATGCTTCTTCATCCTTGCGGGGCTGTGTAGCGTGCAGGTATATTAATTGCATAGCCGTTTCAATATCGGCAGGTGAGCAACTGCCTGAGAAACCTTGTTTGTAATTATCTATATATGGCGATACACGTACTATTTTACCTTTTAGTTTTTTATCTAACTGGATATTATTAAAACTACCTACACCGCCTTGTGAAATTACATAACTGGCAAAATCAGCCGATTGATTATCAGCTTCACTAGCTAATGATGAACCTCCCCAACCGTATGAGGTAAACAATACTTCATCGTTTTTAAAATCAGTAGTTTTCAAAATAGCTGTTACACCATTGCTAAGGGTAATGCTGGTAGCACCCATTTCTGCAATACCTTTTTCGGCAGTTATTGTACCTGCTTTGGGTACGGTAGCTAGCAAAGGCTCATCGGTTACTTCATCTACATAAGCTGTAACTTCTTTTGCCATTGCATTGTCAATCATTTTCAAAACATCTTCCTTGCTAGGCATTACAAGCCCGTCTTTTTCAGGCATCAATACCATAGCTACCATGTTTTCACCGTTGGTTATCCATTGGGCGGGTAGTTTGTTTATCTCATTAAGATTAATACCCGGCACGTAGCGTTTGTATATCTCATATTCAAAGCCAATACCCGGTATTACTTCCCCTTCTAAAAAGTGGCGTATATACTCGCTGGCATAAGAGCGCGAATCTGTTTTTGTGCGTTCGTTATAGCTTTTTTCCATACCGCGCATCAATTCTTGTTTGGCTCGCTCAAGCTCAGTAGCAGTAAAGCCAAATTCGCGAACACGTTTATTTTCAACCATTAGGGTTTCAATACCTTTTTGTATACCACCATCAGGCACAACGGCAAAGGCTGCGTATACATCTTTTGGACGAAGGAAACTGCCATAACTGCAAGCTCCATACATAAATGGTGCATCAGGTTTTTGGGTAAGCTCGGCCAAACGAGCATTTAACATACTGGCATATAAATCGTATACCAATTTTTGACGGTAATCGCCAATATTGTTTACCTCGTGGCGAGGGTGTTTGTAAAATATTTGTATTTGGGTGTAAGGGTTCTCTTTGTCTGATACCACAGCTACCAGTGGTTTGTCGTTATTGGGTATATCCCATTTAATAACAGGCTTGCCGTTTTTTGTAGCAGGTATTTGCGAAAATTGTTTTTTAATGCGTGCTACCATAGCATCTACATCAAAATCTCCAACAGCTATTACAGCCATCAATTCAGGACGGTACCAATCTTTATAAAAACGACGAAGGGTATCGTAAGGCGCATTTTTTAAAATCTCAGGTTTACCAATAGGCAAGCGGTTTGCATAGCGGCTATCTTTAAAAATAACAGGGAAATATTTTTCGCGCATACGTTCGCCTGCACCTAAGCCCAAACGCCATTCTTCGGTTACAACACCGCGCTCTTTGTCTATTTCTTCACCTTCAAAACTTACGTTGTGTGCCCAATCTTCCAGTATTTGCAAACCTTTTGTTACATACTCACTACTATCGGTAGGAACTTGCAGCATATATACGGTTTCATCAAAACTGGTATAGGCATTTAAGTGAGGGCCAAATTTTGTCCCAATAGATTCTAAATAATCTACCAACTCACTTTTCTTAAAATTTTTGGTTCCGTTAAAGCACATGTGCTCTACAAAGTGAGCCAAACCTTGTTGGTTGTCGGTTTCCATAGTAGCACCAACATTAACTGCTAGGCGAAGCTCCGCCCTGTTTTCGGGTTTAGCGTTGCGACGTACAAAATATTTCATGCCATTGGGCAATGTACCTGTGCGTATTGAGGTATCGATAGGGAATTTTGCCGAGACATCATAAGTGTTCTGCGCGCCCAGTAACAGGGTACACGCAGTAAATGCAATAAGAAAACTTATCCTTAATTTCATATCAATATGTTTTTTTTCAGTTGGTAAAGTTAATAAAAGCCCTTAGTAATTCTAAGTTCTTGCCCATATAGTATTGCCGCAATTATTTACTAATATTGAGTTTCGTACATCCTACTCTCCATTATGAAAAAGTTTTTTGTGTTTTGTTTTGTTCTTCTCGTTGCCCAAGGCTTTTGCCAAGCCCAGCAAACGGAGGGGTTTATACGCAAAGCAGGGCATTTACCTTTTAATCCCGCACTAAAACCTTTTTATCATGGAGTTGCCAGCGGCGACCCGCTTGCCGATCGAGTAATTATATGGACACGTATTACCCCTGATACTACTGCCCAAACCACATTTACAGTAAACTGGGTAATGGCTACCGATACCTTACTTAAAAATGTGGTAAAAAAGGGAACTATTACTACTGATAGTACAAAAGATTTTACGGTGAAGGTAGATGTAACAGGTCTTTTGCCTGCTACTACCTATTATTATGGTTTTAGTTGGAATAACATTTATAGCACTATTGGCAGAGCTCGCACTGCACCTTCTACAAATATTAATCATTTGCGCTTTGCAGTGGTATCGTGCAACAACTACGAGGCGGGTTTTTTTAATGCTTTTGCCCGAATTGCCGAACGTAATGATTTGGATGCGGTGATACATTTGGGAGATTATATATACGAGTACGAAACCAAACAAGCGGGCGATAGCACAACGGGACGTTTTGTTGAACCTGAGAATGAGGCGGTAACAGAAGGAGATTATCGTACTCGATATTCGGTTTATAAACTTGACCCTGAATTGCAACGCGCACACCAACAACACACCTTTATTACTGTTTGGGACGACCACGAGAGTAGTAACGATAGCTACAAGGACGGCGCACAAAACCACCAACCCGCTACTGAGGGCGACTGGGAAACCCGAAAAGCCATTAGTAAAAAGGTATATTTTGAGTGGTTACCCATACGCGACTACCCTAATAATACCGTTTACCGTGAGGTGAGCTATGGGGATATGGCTGATATTTTTTTGCTAGATACCCGATTGGAAGGACGGGACAAACCACCTACAAATTTTGACGACCCTGATACGCCTACCCGCACCATACTGGGTAGTGCTCAATACCAATGGTTTACTAACGGGTTAAAGAACTCTAAAGCCAAGTGGAAGGTGGTGGGCAATCAGGTAATTTTTAGTAATCTAAATGTTGGTTTTGCAGCAAGAGACGGGCAAGGATTTCCTGATCCATCAAACATAAACTCAATAAGAAATGCTGAAAGACCTTTTAATAATTTTTGGAAAAGCTACCCTACCGAGCGTTGGGCCATTATTGATAGTATTGAGCAAAACAACATAAACAATGTGGTTTTTATCACCGGTGATTCTCATGCCAGCTGGACGTTTGATGTTACCCATCAGCCTGTTATTTACCCCGATGCACAAAACAGCAATTATGCTTCTCCATCGCCTACTTATAACCCCTCAACCGGGCAAGGCAGCGTAGCAGTGGAATTTTGTACTCCTAGTATTACCAGTGCCAACTTTGATGAGCGTTTTGGGGCACCGCTTGCCAACCAGTTTGAGGCATGGGTAAACACCCCTATATCGTTCTTAAAAAACAGCAACTATAACCCCCACTTAAAATTTGTTGATGTAGACCAACACGGCTATTTTGTTTTAGACCTGAAAGAGGATAGCGCGCAAGCCAGCTACTATTTTTGTGATAAGATAAATGTACCCAGCAAGGTGGAGAATTTTGCCAAAACAGCTCTTACGCTAAACAATGGCAATAGGGTATTGCTTAGCAACCAACCTGCACAAAATAAAACGGTACAAGAAATTGCTGCACCTACACAAAAACCAAACCCCTTAAGTGTAGAACCTATTCAGAAAGTAGTAGTTTTTCATGCTTACCCCAATCCCGCCCATAGTATTTTCACCCTGCAATATGGTGTAGCACAAAACAGCAATGTAACCATTGAAATATATACTATTGATGGTAAAAAGATTGATAATTGGCAACAAGCCCAAGACGCAGGCTACTATAACTATACTATAAGTGTAGCCAATTGGAAAAGCGGACTTTATCTATACCGTATTAGCACAGGCACAGCTATAAGTAGCGGTAAGTTTTTGGTTGAGTAAAGATTTATAAGACTTCTAATCTTCTAAATTTACCTTATTGGATACAAGGTAGTTATTACGGTCGTGGCTGCTACGGCTTATCATTTCGCCCAAAAAACCTGCAAGAAATAATTGCACACCTGCTATTAATGCGGTAAGAGCAAGATAAAACCAAGGGTTGTCAACCGCGTCGCGTACAGGTTCGTGGGTTATCCAACTGTGATAGGCTTTGTTGCCTAAAAGATATATAGTAATTATAAAACCTACTATAAACGATACTGTACCTATGCTGCCAAAAAAGTGCATGGGGCGTTTGCTAAATTTGGCCATGTAGGTGATAGACAGCAAATCTAAAAAGCCGTTTACAAACCTATTCAGTCCAAATTTTGATGTGCCGTATTTGCGGGCGCGGTGTTGTACCACCTGTTCGCCTATTTTTCTAAAACCTGCATTTTTGGCAATTACAGGTATGTAGCGGTGCATTTCGCCGTATACTTCTATGGCTCTTACTACATCGCCTTTGTACGATTTAAGGCCGCAGTTAAAATCGTTTAGTTGTATACCGCTTAAACGACGAGTGGCGGCATTAAACAGTTTTGTGGGAATGGTTTTAGAAATAGGGTCGTGGCGTTTTTTCTTCCAGCCTGAAATAAGGTCAAACCCGTCTTCAGTAATCTTGCGGTATAAACTAGGTATTTCATCAGGACTGTCTTGCAAGTCGGCATCCATAGTTATTACTACATTGCCCTGCGTGCTATGGAAACCTACGTTTAGTGCTGCTGATTTTCCGTAATTGCGCCTAAATTTTATGCCTTTAATGTTGGGATTGGCTTTTGCCAAACCTTCAATAACCTTCCAACTACCATCGGTACTGCCATCATCAATAAACAGTACTTCGTAGGTATAGTTGTTCTCATTCATCACTTTTGCTATCCATGCAGATAGTTCAGGCAACGATTCTTCTTCGTTTAGTAGGGGAATGACAACAGAAATATCCATTAACGCTAAAATCAGCCGCAAAATAATGCAAAATACCTTTGGGTGCTACTGATTAAGATGAAATCAGTGCAAATTAGGTTGTCTCTTGTACTACTTCAACACTTGGAGCACGTTTAATAGAAGATGCAACGATATAAGCAATTGCTAAATCAACCAGCAACCTTAATAAAACACCTAGAACAATCATAAGTGGTGATTTATCCGAAAACTTATCCATCATGGCTATTGATTTTTCAATTTGTTCATCATCAATTCCTTTTTCCTCCATATCATCTATCATCTTTTGTTTAAGCTCAATCATCTTAGCTTCTTTCTTTTCTTTCATCACTAATTCAGTACCATAGTACAAAAATGACGTTACAGCAACATGAACTAGCACTGTAATAAATAAGGTAATAAATGCTTGGTTAACAGTTATTGAACCTGTTATAGCTCTCGCCTTCTTACCTACCATCACTAGCAAGATTATAAATGCGGCAAAGTTTATCACTAAAATTGATAGACTGAATATTGGATTAAATAATAGTCCAGGGTTTATTACAGAAAAAAGGTTAGTAAATATGCCCATACCTAGCCCTATAATAAGCCCCCACTTTACACCTATATCTTGATAGACTTTTTTACTTATCGTGTTCATAGTAGTTAGTTTTTAGTTCTTCGAAATAAGGTATTGTTTTTACTATACCCTAAATTATTTCCACCAAGTTACTATAATCTTCTGCAAAAGAATAAAACGACTATTATGGATGAGGGAATGGACTTCCTGTATTAGTACTATTGATAGTATCGTTATTTGATGGTGGAGGCACTGTACCTTTTGATTTCTTTTTGCCTGCTATTTTGCGTTTTAACTCGGCAAAGTTTTCAAATTCAGAGCGCAGGTAAAAACCACCGCCAAAACTTAATATGTTTTGGTTGTATATAGGGTTGCTGGTATTTCGTCCAAATACACGCGCTTGCACATTTCCGTTTGGTTTTATTTTGTAGTTAAAATTGATATTACCCTGTGAAGTATTATCAGCCGATATATCAAACTGCAACCTATCGTTAAGCCATAATCTACTGGCTGAAAGTATTACCTCAGTTCTTGCCTGTGTTCCGCCCTGCCCTACCTGCACACCTATATTCCACTTGGGGTCGTATTGCGATAGCCAGTTGGTTATTTGGTTACTTAATAAATTACCCACTGTGCTTGATGCCACACTAAGGCCAGGGTTTGTGCCTGTATTTTCAGCTCCTGTGGCTACATATCCATTATCAATTGGGGTAGCAAATTGCCCCAACGATAGTAAACTAAATACTTGGCGTGAGGCTTCTTCTTGGTTGCTTTCAACACGACGAACGGCATTGTACAACACACTGGTATTGGCATCTGTACCGCGAAGAATTGACAAATTGGGTATGTTTATACCAAATTTAATATCGGGTTTCATTAGCTGCCCTTTTAAGCCCATCACAGCTTCTACAGGAATTTGCGAGCTATAATTGCTTAGCTCATTATCGGGCACTAAACCCATTACTAGTGGTTGTGGGCTAGTACGCCAAGGGTAAGCGGCAGTAATATCAATTTGGGCATTTACAGGGTCGCCCGTCCATACTATGGTACCTCCCTTATTAATTACAAATTTTTTATTTATCAGGTCTAAGGCTGTAAAAAGGTACTTTCCCTTTTCAATATCAAACGTGCCAAACATTTTAAAATCGCCTAGCGTATTAATTTCCATACGTAGGTTGGCGTGCCCTGAACCTTCTATTACATCACCCAATTGCGAATCAAATATTATCTTTATTTCAGCATCGGGTGTAACTTCAAGGTTTAAATTTAGTCGTATACCACTCAAATCAATAGGCTCACGCTCGTCCGCTTTGTTACTATAATCAACAAATGTTATAAAATCATAACTGCCAACACTGGTTTCATCGGCCATTTTTAGGTTAAAGGTAGTGCCCTTTTCTGAACGTCCGCGCACATCCATAAACAAATCATCAAAGCGACCTGTGATTCTGAAACTCCCTGTCATATAAGCGGTGCCATAATACAAATCGTTATCTCTTTCCAATGTATTTAAGGCCATAAAACTATTCATATTATCCACCCTAAAATCAACTGCAAAGTTGGAGAATGAGTTATGACTGATAAAACCTGATGCTTTAGCAATACTTCCCCGTTCATCTTTAAGTTCAAATGGTCTTACGGTTATTCTATTATTGTTAATATCTATAATAGCCGTATCTGATGAATATGTAGTTTGCAAGTAATCTATTTTAAACTGTGGCTTGCTAAAGTTTGCACTACCGCTAATTAAAGGGTTATCAAAAGTACCTTTAATGGTGATACTTGTAGAAAAGTAACCTTTAAACTCTGATGCTATATCTGTTAAAAAAGGTTCAAAAAAACGATTGGTAGCATTTTTTAGGTTAAAGGTAATGTTTTGGTTTTGGTAAGCCTTTTTATCAAAGTTTATCCAGCCTTTAATTTTTGAATCTTCTAAACGTCCTTTTGTAAAACCTCCATTTATCTGTATCAACCTAAAGTACTGGTTGTTATTGGCCACCAGTTCTAAGTTGCCCAAAGTATCGGCACCAAACGACAAACTATCGGCATACAAAGACGAGGTAAATAAGGGTACCTCAAGTAAATTAAAAAGTACAGCGTGCCCATTAAGCACCCCGCCCAACTCTTGCCCTTGGGGTGGACGTGTGAAGTAATTGATATCTGCTATATTAAATTTATCAAAATCGATAC
>MDTD01143894.1_pt1 | contig 12534 bp, 9 predicted proteins | sample 811221 | NCBI WGS metagenome assembly MDTD01 (sample SAMN05326646, study PRJNA326480) | marine metagenome | isolation source: seawater | place: Pacific Ocean: South West | collected 2011 | reverse complement strand
CAAGAAAATCTATTAAATTCCTATATTCCTTTTTGTTAAAATATATTTGTGATATATAGTAGGGTATAATGTGTGAAAATTGCTTATTATCTATTAGATTATAAAAAATATTCAAAGCTTTGTTATATAATTTTTTTGTGTATAAAATATGTGCTAAATAATAATATGATGGTGTTTTGTATTTACTTTTTATGTTTATTAAATTATTATAATAAAGTTGTGCATTATCTATAGAGTCAAGTTGAAAATAGCTATAAGCAGTTTTAAATAATATTTCATCGTTAGGATTATTAATTTTTAAAAAATACTCCAACGAATTCTTATATTCTAAATTGTTATAATATATTTTAGCAATACTTTCGAATACATTTTGCTTATATATACTGTATGGGAATTTATACAAAAACTCCTTAAAAAAATAAAGCGATGAGCTTGGATTTGTTTTTTCAACACATTTAGCATAATAATAATTAGCTTCTTCAGAATCAATATTTGAAAAAATTGATCCTGCTGATGAAAAACTTTCTTTATCATATAGAAATTTAGCAAGCTTAAAATCGGTATTCTGACCCAGAATTAAAATACTGAAATAAAAAAAAACAAATACTAAACTTATACTTTTTTTCATAATTATCTAAAATAGATAATATAGAATAGGAAATAAACAATATGAATTCAAGTTTTTAACAAATATTTTTAACAATTAATATAATTTAATAACTTTATGCATATAATAAATATCTTTATTTGCTTATGCTATATGTTTTAAAAATAAAAGGAACTAAAATGATTCCTGACTTTGTTCAAATTAGAGACGAAAATATGTCCTTACGTGCTTATTTTCGATTGAGTCAACAAGAAATAGGTTTAAAAAAAAATAACCTATCAGAAGATGCGGAGGGAATAATGAGATTGTTAAATGAAATTCCTTTTGGTAAAATATATAGATATGAAACCAATAAAATATGATTGTTTTAAATGATGTTTCAATAGAGCAAGGAAATAAATTAATCCTATCTAATGTATCATTAAGAGTTCAAAAAGGAGAATTTATTTATTTAGTAGGAGAAACTGGTAGTGGCAAAAGTTCATTCTTAAAATCTTTATATGCTGAAGTGAAAATTAAAACAGGTGAAATATTTATTGACAAGTTAAAGGTAAGCGCTATAAAAGAAAAAAAGATACCTGAATTAAGAAGAAATCTAGGTATTGTATTTCAAGATTTTCAATTACTTAATGATAGAAATATTTTTCAAAACTTAGAATTTGTGTTAAATTCTACAGGATGGAAAAATAAAGACAAAATTAACAATAGAATAAAAGAAAGTTTAGAGGCTGTACATTTAAAAGATGTGGAAAATAAAATGCCATATGAACTTTCTGGAGGTGAACAACAACGAGCAGTAATTGCACGCTCTATTTTAAATAAACCTAAATTAATAATTGCAGATGAACCAACGGGAAATTTAGATCCTGATAAATCAGAAAAAATTATCAACCTATTAAAAGAGATAAATAAGCTTGGAACTACGATTTTGATAGCGACACATGACTATGAAATTATTAAAAAGTTTCCATCCAGGATAATTAAATGTCAAGATCTTTCATTACAAGATATAAATATTGAGAACTTATAAATGGTGTTGATTCATAAAAACTTTTCATTAAAATCTCTAAATACATTTAAAATAGATGTCAAGACTAAATATTTTACAGAATTCAAGTCAGTTAAGCAACTGAAACAAATAATTAATCATGAACTTTTTACTATAGATTCTTTTTTAATTTTAGGTGAAGGAAGTAATATTTTATTTACAAAAAAATTTGAAGGAATAATTCTAAAAAATAATATAAAAGGAATAGATATTATATCAGAAGATAGCAAATATTTATCTGTCAAGGTAGGTGCTGGAGAAATTTGGCATGATTTTGTTTTATGGAGTGTAAATAAAAATCTTTCAGGAATAGAAAATTTAGCCCTTATTCCTGGACTAGTTGGTGGAGCGCCAATACAAAATATTGGCGCTTATGGATGCGAAGTGAAAGATACAATAACTGAAGTTGAATATCTAGATATTTACAAAAAAGAAATTGTTGTTTTAAAAAATAAAGATTGTAAATTTTCATACAGAGAATCTATCTTTAAAAAAGATCTTAAAAACAATATTATTATCACAAATGTTACTTTTAGACTGAGTAAAAAACATCTCAATATAATTAGTTATGGGACTGTTGAAGATGAAATCAAAAAAATGAAAACTGTTGCTAATCCAAAGTCTATAAGTAAAGCAGTTATAAAAATTAGAAATAGAAAATTACCACGTCCTAGTATTTTACCTAATGCAGGTAGCTTTTTTAAAAATCCTATAGTTTCATTAAAAAAATTAAACAAACTAAAAAAACAATTTCCAGATATTGTTCACTTCCCCCTTACAAAAGAGAAGTTTAAGATAGCAGCTGGATGGATGATTGAAACAATTGGATACAAAGGGTATAAAAAAAATAATGTAGGAGTTCATAAAAATCAGGCTCTTGTTCTTGTAAATTATGGAAAAGCAGATGGTATTGATATTTTTTTGCTTTCTAAAGAAATTCAAAAAAAGATTAAAGAAAAATTTGATATTAATATAGAGACTGAAGTAAATATATTATAGTATTGTTTATGCTATAAATTATCTATAATTGAATTAAAAGTTTTGCTAGGTCTCATAGCGCTGAAAGTATTTTCAGAATCAGGATAATAATACCCATTAATATTTTCTTTCCTACCCTGAACCTGCTTGATTTCATCTAAAATTACTGATTCACTTGATTTTAATAGATTAAAAATTTTTTTAAAGTAATTTTTAAGTTCTAAATCCTGATCTTGAATTGCAATTTGTTTGGACCAGTACTTTGCTAAATAAAAATGAGATCCTCTATTATCTAATTGACCCACATTTCTTTTTGGTGATTTATCATTATTTAGTAAATCTTCTATCGCAAGATTTAAGGTATGAGCCAATAATTTTGCTTTATCATTATTATAAAAATTAGCAATATGCTCAAGAGACACTACTAAAGCCATAAATTCACCTAAAGAATCCCATCTCAAATGTCCTTCTAATAAAAATTGCTGTATGTGTTTTGGTGCTGATCCACCAGCTCCAGTTTCAAATAAACCCCCTCCATTTATTAAAGGCACTATTGATAGCATTTTAGCAGAAGTACCTAATTCTAAAATAGGAAATAAATCGGTTAAGTAATCTCTTAATACATTACCAGTTACGGAAATGGTATTCTTACCATTTTTAACTCTATCTAAAGTAAAATATGTTGCCTCCTTTAAAGGAAGAATACGTATATCAAGATTTTTTGTATCATAGAGTTTAAGGTATTGATTAACCTTTTTAATTACCTCCTTATCATGTGATCTATTCTTATCAAGCCAAAAAATAGCAGGCCAACTTGTGGCTTTGGCTCTATTAACTGCCAACTTTACCCAATCCTTGATTGACTCATCTTTTGTTTGACACATTCTCCATATATCGCCTTCGTCAACATTATGTTGTATTAATACATTATTATTTGAATCGATGACCCTAACACACCCCTTTGATATTATTTCAAATGTTTTATCATGCGAACCATATTCTTCTGCTTTTTTAGCCATCAAACCAACATTAGACACTGTACCCATTGTTTTAGGATCAAACTGACCATTTTCTTTGCAAAAATCAATAGTTGTGCTGTACAAATGCGCATAAGAACTATCCGGTATTATAGCTTTTGTATCTTTTTGTAAATTATCACGATTCCACATTTTACCAGAATTTTTAATCATAGCCGGCATAGAAGCATCAATAATTACATCAGAAGGAACATGAAAATTTGATATACCCTTATCAGAATCTACCATTGCTAAATCAGCATTTTTTTCTAAAACAATATTAATATCTTTTTCAATATTTCGTCTAATATCTTTAGGTAAAATTTTAATTTTTTCTATTAAGTCGCCGAAACCATTTTTAAAATCAACACTAATATCAATAAAATTTTGTTTGTATTTAGATACTAAATCTTTAAAATATACATTTACTGCATGACCAAAAATAATTGGATCGGAAACTTTCATCATTGTAGCTTTCATGTGAATTGAAAGCAATAAATCTGAATCTTTTGCATCTTTAATCTCATATTCCAAAAATTCCAATAATGAATTCTTGAACATTACACTTGCATCTATAATTTCTCCTTTTTGCAATAAAATCTTTTCTTTTAAAATAGTTGTATTTCCATTTAAATCACAAAACTCAATTTTAGCATGAGTTTCCTTTTGCATGCATATTGATTTTTCGTTATGAAAAAAATCACCTTTTTTCATAGTAGCCACATGGGTTTGAGAATTTGCGCTCCACGATCCCATTGGATGTGGTTTTTTTCTTGCATAATTCTTAACAGCTTGAGGGGCTCTCCTATCAGAATTACCCTCTCTTAAAACAGGATTTACAGCCGAACCTTTTATTTTATTGTATTTAGAAAAAATAATTTTTTCAGAATCATTCTCTGGATTTTCTGGATATGAAGGTATTTTAAATCCCTTGTGTTGTAACTCTTCAATTGCAGCAACTAATTGAGGCACAGAAGCTGATATATTAGGTAGTTTGATAATATTCGTGTCTGGTATTTTTACTAATTCTGCTAATTCCGCTAGACCATCACTTATTAAATCATGTTCTTTTAAATATTCTGGAAATGCAGATAAAATACGCGCAGCTAATGATATATCATTTAGTTCAACTGTTATATCTGCATGACCAACAAATGCCTTTATTATAGGAAGCAGTGAGTGGGTAGCCAACATTGGCGCTTCATCTGTTTTAGTGTATATTATTTTTCCTTTATATTTTTTCAATTTATTCATTTTTTTAATATCCAAAAACTTGTTCTAATGACAATTGTTTTATCTCGCCATATTTACGTAATATGTTTAAATCAATTTCATCTTTCGAACCTAAAACCAATAAAACTCTATTATTCTTTGCCATATATTCATTATGAAATTCGATAATATTACTCATATTAAAATCATTAACTTTCTCATAAAGATCTTTTCTTGGATCATAATCTATACCCATTTGCTTTGATTTTTCATACTGATCTAAAATATTTGTCTTGGTTATTCTTTCTGTTCTTATTTTTTGCACTATTGCATCTTTTGCATTATTTAAATTTGACTCAGACTCGGGCATGGTATCAAGTAAATTAATCATCCCTTTCATGGCTTCCGAAAGCTTATCTGCTTGTGTACCAATATATGACATTGCATAATGAGAGTCTTCCTTTTTAGAAGGTATTCTATATGCACTATAGACAGAATAAGCAAGAGCTTTTGACTCTCTCATTTCTTGAAAAACAATAGAACTCATACCTCCTCCAAAATATTCATTATGTAATTTAATAATTGGATAATTTTCCATGTTTAACTTCTCACCTTTAGAAAGCATTAAAACTTCTGTTTGTTTCATGTCATAATCCAAAACATATACAATTGGCTCTTGCATTAAATTTTCTTCAAAAAAAGTTTTTTGAGGTATTGATATTAAATTTTCATTTTTTAAATGAATAGCATTAAGGACATTTACAACATCATTGATTTTTTCTGGACCATAATATAAAATTCTATGCTCATAATTACATAGATTATGTATCAACTTAATTAAGTCACTTGATTTTACACTATCTAATTGGTTTTTAGAAATGATATTTGTAAATGATGAATTACTTCCGTATTTTGCATAACTACTCATAGCTCTCCATAAAATAGTTCTTTTGTCTAATTTAGCATCAGCTCTACTTTTTAATGTATTGGACTTTAAATTAACAAGAGCTTCTTCATCTGCAACAGCATTATTTAAAATATCTTCTAGTAAAACAACAGATTTATCAAAATTATCAGACAGACCATTAAGAGTAATTACGGTTTTATCTGCACTACAAGATACATTTAAACTACATCCTAATCTGTAAAATTCTTGCTGTTTCTCGTTAGGTGTAATACTGTCGGTTCCTAAAAATTTGAAATAATCAATTGCTAATGGCAACATATTATTATGGTCTTTTCCTAAATCCAAAATATATTGAATTTGGAATCTTTGATTCTCTTTATTTTGGAGATAAATTAAATCAACATCATTGATTTTTGATTTTAATACATCTTTAGAAAAATTTAAATATTCAGGCTCAATTTCATTTACTTTTTCTGATAATAAATCAGATAAAAATTCTGACTGATCTTCTCTATTAACTGAAATAGGAGTAATTTTAGGTTTTTTAACCTTAATAACATTTTCATCTTCACCAATTCTTTTGTACACTACAACATAATTATTAGAGTATCTTTTGTTTGCAAAATTTATTACATCTTCTTTGGTTATTTTTTCTAATTCAGAAATTTCGTTTTGATATTTACTCCAAGGAATATCTAAAATAAAAGCTTCAATAAATTCATTAACTCTACCATTATTTGTTTCATATTTTTTAATCTGATTCAATTTATAATCTGAAATAATAGCATCCATTAACCAATCAGGAAAATTACCATCCTTAACTTCTTCTATTTGTTGAAGTAATAAATCTTTAACCTCTTCTAATGTTTGTCCATTTCTTGGTGATCCATAAAAACCATGTACAGAGTAATCTTTTAAAATATAAGGAAAACAACCTCCACCTATAATTTTTTGTTCTTGATTTAGATTCAAATCAATAAGACCTGCTGTTGAGTTTGATAAAATCATATCAATAATTGAAAGCATTTTCGCATCTTGAGAATCCGCTCCATCAAATCTAAAACCCAAATATAATCTTTCAGCTTCCGGACCGTAAACTTCTTTATCTATAGGATTCATGATTGGTTTTTCATCAATTTTTTCAAAATAAGGATCTTCTTTTGCCTCAAAAACACCCCAATACTTATCTATCATTCTTATTGTTTTATCATAATCAAAATCACCTGACAGACAAATAGCCATATTGTTTGGAACATAGTATTTGTTAAAATATTTTCTAATCTCTGTTAGCGATGGGTTCTTTAAGTGTTCAATAGTTCCTATAGTAGTTTGTTGACCATATTGATGTTTAGGAAATATGCCATCCATAAGGGATTGAAACATTTTACTTCCATCATTATCAAGGCTTATATTCTTCTCTTCATAAACCGCTTCTAATTCGGTATGAAAAAGTCTAAAAACTGGATTTCGAAAACGCTCCGATTCTAATTTTAACCAATTTTCTATTTGATTTGAAGGAATATCGTTGATGTAAACAGTTTTTTCAGCAGAAGTATAAGCATTAGTACCTTTAGCCCCTATGCCTGTAGCCATTTTATCATATTCATTTGCTATAGCATATTTTGCAGCTTCAGCAGAAACAGAATCAATTTTATTCCATGTTAATTCTCGCTTATCTATATTGTTCATGTCAATCAACCTATATTCTTCATATAAATTTTCTATTTCATTTAAAAGTGGTTTTTCTGCTTCATAGTTTGTTGTTCCATAAACATCAGTTCCTTTGAAAAGCATATGTTCTAAATAATGAGCCAAACCTGTTGCATCTGAAGGATCATTCTTGCTTCCGGCCCTGACAGCAATAGCAGTTTGTAATCTAGGAGCATCTTTATATGAAGATAAATACACCTTAAGTCCATTTTCAAGAGTATAAACTCTTGCTTTTAAAGGATCGTGATCAAATGTTTCATAATTGTTTTCTATTTTATTCATTTGCTTTTTAAAGTTAATTGTAAAAAAAATACCAAAAGTTATAATCAATACAGTAGTTAAAATTGGCTTTATTTTCATTTCTTTTTTGTTTTGTTAATATTCAGGATCTAGTGATAATTTATTTTGCAAGTTTTGTAAATGCGAATTTTCTTTAATCATTTTAAGGAATTTATCTTTATTAGTATATGGCTTGCTTACTTCATTATTGTTTGAAATATTTGTTTTAATAACAATATAATCATTATGCAATCTTTCTTTCAACAAATTTAAAATATTTATTTTCTCTTCTTTAATAAGTTCATTTTGGGCGCTATTTTCTAACAAAATATTAATTTCTGATTCTTGATTTATTTTAGGTTGAAATGCTCCTAATGCAATTGCTAGATTAATCTTGCCTTCTTTTTTCAAAATGTCAATAATCTCTTTCCATATATTTTGAAATTGATTTTTATCAATAGGATTGTTTTTTAAAGGATTTTTGTTAATGATTTTCTTTTTTTCAACACTCTCTATATCATGGGTCTTATTTATAGAAATTGTTCTTCTTTTTTTTTCTTCCTTAATTTCCACATCTTTATTTAAACCAACCTTTTCCATCACATCTTTTTTAGTAAATTTTTCATCTTTAACATGATGATTAGATGTTTTAATATTCTTTATTTTTGATTTTTCTAAATTTACATTTATATCAAGTGTTTGGTAATTTTTTTTTTCTGCATTAAAAGTCTTAACTAAAGATGATATTTGTATAAGACAGAGCTCAACCAATAAACGCTTATTTTCTGTTGTGTTGTATTTGTAATCACATTCACTACATAATTCGATCGCATTAAACAAAAAATCACTTGTACATAATTTTGCTTGTTCCTGATACATTTTTTCAATATTTTGACTTACTTCAAGTAAAAAGATAGTTTCATCATTATTTGCTAATAATAGATTTCTAAAATGTTGTGCCAAACCATTAATAAAGCTAATACTCTCAAAACCATTAGAAATAACTTCATTTAAAATTAAGAATAGAGAGCTTACATCTTGTTTTAAGCAAAAAACAACTGTTTTAAAATAATATTCATGATCCAAAATATTTAAATCTTCTAATACCTGCTTATATGTCAAAATATTTTCAGAATAACTTACTAATCTATCAAATAATGAAAGTGCATCTCTTACAGATCCATCAGACTTTTCAGCGATTAATACTAGTGCTTCATTTTCTGAGCTAATATTCTCTTTTTCTGATACAAATAATAAATGATTGACTATATCATTTATACCAACTCTTTTAAAATCAAAAATTTGACATCTCGACATAATTGTTGGTATAATTTTATGCTTTTCTGTTGTAGCTAAAATAAATTTAGCATGAGTTGGAGGTTCCTCCAAAGTTTTTAAAAATGCATTAAATGCTTGTGATGAAAGCATATGAACCTCATCAATAATATATACTTTATATTTACCTATTTGAGGTGGTACTCTAACCTGCTCTGTCAAATTTCTTATGTCATCAACAGAATTATTTGAAGCCGCATCTAGTTCAAAAATATTATAAGAAAAATCCTCACCATAATTATCATTATTAAATTGATTGATTTCCTTGGCAAAAATTCGTGCACATGAAGTCTTTCCAACTCCTCTTGGACCACAAAATAAGTAAGAATGTGCTAATTGATCATTTTTAATAGCATCCTCCAGTGTATTAACTATAGATTTCTGACCAACCATTTCATCAAATGAAATTGGTCTATATTTTCTTGCAGATACTATAAAGTTTTGACCCATTTTAATATGCGAATTTAATAGATTGACAAATCTAACATTTCTATATAAATAAATTGGATAAAAATTTTTTAAATTAAATAAATGAAACAAGCTTATTTATTTGATTGTTTTTTTTAAATTTGCAACCCTTTAAAAAACAAATTATTAACTTATATCAAAAAAAATATGAATACTTACGAAACTGTTTTCATTATGAATCCCGTTTTATCTGAAGATCAGGTAAAGGAAACAGTGAAAAAATTTACAGGTTATATTAATAGTAATAATGGTAAAGTAACCCATGAAGAAAATTGGGGATTAAAAAAATTAAAATACATAATTGAAAAGAAAAAAACAGGTTTTTATTACTTAATTGAATTTGAAGCATTAGGAAAAATGATAAGTGATTTTGAAATTGAATTAAAAAGAGATGAGAGAGTTATTAGATGGCAAACAATTAAGCTAGAGAACTTTGCATTAGAATATGCAGCAACAAGAAAAAATAAAATTAATGCTAATAAAAACAAAAATTAATTATGAGTAGTAATGATATTAAATATTTATCTCCAGTAGATATAGAATTAAAACAAAGAAGCAAATATTGTCGTTTTAAAAAAATGGGAATAAAATATATTGATTATAAAGATCCAGATTTTTTAATGAGATTCTTAAATGAACAAGGAAAAATACTTCCTAGAAGAATAACTGGAAATTCATTAAAATTTCAAAGAAGACTAGCAGTTGCAGTTAAAAGAGCAAGACAAATTGCACTGCTTCCTTATGTTGGTGACAACCTTAAATAATCAAACATAAAAAAAAATTTATGAAAATAATACTTAAAGAAAATATAGAAAGATTAGGTTTCAAAGATGAAATTATTAAGGTAAAACCTGGATATGCTAGAAATTATCTTATTCCAAAAGGACTTGGTATTTTAGCTACTGATAGTGCAGTAAAAATTTTAAATGAAAATCTAAAACAGAGAAGCAAAAAAGAATCAGAAGAAATTGACAATGCAAATAAATTATCTGATCTTTTATCTAAAGCTAAAATAAACATAAAGGCTAAAGTTGCTGAAGGTGGAGTTAAGCTTTTTGGATCAATTAAAAAAAGTGACATTGCTGAATCTTTATCTAAAGAAGGATTGTCTGTTGATGCTAAATTTATTAAGATTGGATCAATTAAAGAATTGGGAACTTACGAGGCAGAAATTAGATTGCATCGTGAGGTAAGTGTTGTAATTTCATTTAATGTAGTGAAAGAATAGTACTATTTTTTAAGAAAAATTTTTTTTATAGTTAGTAAATGCTAGCCTTTTTTGAGATTAATTTTAGTAAATTTGTTATGTTAAATGGAATTGTACAAAAACTATCTTCAAGAAATTAATGAGCGTAAAAAATTAGGCTTGCATCCTAAACCTATTGATAGTGGCGCACTGTTATCAGAAATAATATCTCAAATTAAAGATACCAAGAACAAGAATAGAGATGAATCACTAAGTTTTTTTATCTATAATGTTCTTCCAGGCACAACTAGTGCGGCTAAAATTAAATCTAAATTTCTAAAAGAAATAATTCTTGAAAAAATACAGGTTAAGGAAATAAGCAAAAAATTTGCTTTTGAACTACTTTCTCAAATGAAAGGAGGTCCATCAATTGAAGCGTTAATAGATTTAGCATTAGGAAATAACGATGTTATTGCACAAAAATCAATAGAAGTACTAAAAACACAAGTATTTTTATATGACTCTGATACAAATCGTATTAAGCAAGCATATTTAAAAGGAAATAAATTTGCAAAAGACCTCTTAATTAGTTATTCAAATGCTGAATTTTTTACTAATTTACCTAATATTGATGAAGAAATCAAAGTAGTTACATATGTTGCTGGTATAGGAGATATTTCTACAGACCTACTTTCTCCAGGAAGTGATGCTCATTCTAGATCCGATAGAGAGCTACATGGTCAATCTATATTTGAACATAATAAAAAGCAACAAAAAGAACTTTTAAACTTACAAAAATTACATCCTGACAAAAGAATAATGTTGGTTGCCGAAAAGGGTACTATGGGAGTTGGTTCTTCAAGAATGTCTGGAGTGAATAACGTTGCTTTATGGATTGGAAAAAAATCTAGCCCATATATACCATTTATAAATATTGCCCCTATAGTAGCAGGCACAAATGGAATATCGCCAATTTTTCTTACAACTGTTGGTGTTACTGGAGGAATTGGTATTGACCTTAAAAATTGGATTAAGAAAAAAGATAGTAAAGGAAATACCATAGTTGATAAAAACAATGAGCCGGTTCTTAAAAAAGTATATACAGTAGAAACTGGAACAGTTTTTACTATAAATACTCGATTAAAAAAACTATATTGTGAGAATAAAGAGGTGTGTGACATTTCAAATTCATTTACTCCTCAAAAAGCAGAATTTATGAGAGCTGGAGGTTCTTATGCAGTAGTTTTTGGTAAAAAATTACAAAATTTTGCAGCCGAAACATTGAATATAAAAACCCCCGCAATATTTGCAAAATCTAAAGAAATTTCTCATAAAAATCAAGGTTTAACAGCTGTAGAAAAAATTTTTAATAAAAATGCTGTTGGATTAAATTCAGAAAATCTATTACATGCAGGTTCTGATATAAGAGTCAAAGTTAACATTGTAGGCTCACAAGACACTACTGGGCTCATGACATGCCAAGAACTTGAATCTATGGCTGCAACTACAATATCTCCAATTATCGATGGGGCATATCAGTCTGGTTGTCATACCGCATCTGTATGGGATTTTAAATCTCAAGAAAACATTCCTAAACTAATGAAGTTTATGAACGATTTTGGACTTATTACAGCTAGAGATCCAAAAAATGAATACCATTCAATGACAGATGTTATTCATAAAGTACTCAATGATATTACTGTTGATGATTGGGCGATTATTATTGGTGGAGACTCTCACACTAGAATGTCAAAAGGAGTTGCTTTTGGTGCAGATTCAGGAACAGTT
>MDTD01068298.1_pt1 | contig 12536 bp, 12 predicted proteins | sample 811221 | NCBI WGS metagenome assembly MDTD01 (sample SAMN05326646, study PRJNA326480) | marine metagenome | isolation source: seawater | place: Pacific Ocean: South West | collected 2011 | reverse complement strand
TTTTTAATTAGATCTATTGCCTGCTGATAATCTGTAGGAATCGAATACATTCTTCCCCAATCATTTCCTGTACCGACTGGTATCATTCCTATTTTAATCTGATCAGAAGGGATTTCGCTCTGATTAAGTATTCCATTAATCGCTTCGTTGAGGGTTCCATCACCTCCGGCCACAACAATCGTTTTATAACCCTTCTTTATTGCCTGAATGGTTAACTCATTAGCATGACCAGGACCTGTAGTAAAAGCATGTTCAAAAGAGAGATCAGCCTGTTTAAAACACTGGTTTATAAGATTCCAGTCTTTTTCTCCCTTTCTTCGGCCAGAATTAGGATTGACCACAACATAACAGGCTTCCATACACAAGTATTAATTAGTGAAGCCCAAATTTAAAAGATTTTTCGAACTAATAGGTGGATTATTTTTTCCAGAAGGCAGGAGCGAAAATGATCAATACGGTGAATAATTCCAATCTGCCAAGCAACATTAAAAATGATAAGAACCATTTACCAACATCAGGGATATTAGCATAATTTCCAACCGGACCAACTTCTCCAAGACCAGGACCAATATTACCTAAAGATGCGATAGAAGCACCAATTGCTGAGGTAAAATCAAGGCCAAGCATCGTCATAACGAATGTTCCGGCAGCAAAGATCATCATATAGATCAGGAAGAATGCCATGATCTTATTGATAATATCTTTGGGAACAGATTTACCATTGAATTTTACGGGAATGATCGCCTGTGGATGAAGTAATCTTTTCAGCTCAACACTACTATTCTTGATCAATAACAGTTGTCTAATAACTTTCATTCCACCACCCGTTGATCCGGCAGATCCACCAACGAACATTAATAAGAAAATGATCATCCAAAGCATTCCGGGCCACATAAGATAATCCGAACTTACATAACCTGTTGTTGTGATTATTGATACAACCTGGAACAGTGTGTCTCTGAAAACCTTTTCAATATTCTCTCCACCTAACAATAAAATTGCGGTAGTAATTACGACCGTTGCTCCGAAAATGGTGTAGCTATAGGTTCTGAATTCCTCATTTGCCCATACGCTTCTAAGTTTACCAAGAAGCGCAAAATAATGGAGCGTGAAGTTGATACCCGCAAGTATCATGAATAAGATTATGATGTATTGGATGTATGGCGAATAACCGGCTATACTATCATTCTGAGTAGAGAATCCACCTGTCGCCATCGTTCCGAAAGCATGACATAATGCATCAAACAAACTCATTCCACCAAACATTAAAAGGATGGTCTCAACAAGTGTTAACAGGATGTAGATCAACCATAATCTTTTTGCAGTTTGAGTAATTCTAGGATGAAGTTTATCCGGAGCGGGTCCTGGCATTTCAGCCACAAAAAGCTGCATTCCTCCAATACCTAAAACCGGAAGGATCGCCACTGAAAGTACGATAATACCCATACCTCCGATCCAGTGAGTCGTACTTCTCCAAAACAAAATCCCTCTCGGAACAGACTCTATATCAGTAAGGATTGATGCCCCGGTAGTTGTGAAGCCCGAGATGGTTTCAAAAAAAGCATCTGTAAAATTGGGGATTGCACCGCTTAGCACAAATGGTAAAGCTCCAAAGAAGGAGGTTATGATCCAGGTTAAACTTACGATCATATAACCTTCCCGCTTACCAACATTCTTATTCAAATTACTTCTGAAGCCGAAGAAAAGTGCAAGTCCTACGCCAGCAGTGATCAGTCCAGACCAAAGTAGAGATAAGCAACCATTGCCGCAATAATAAATGGAGAATGGAATACCCAGAAACATGAATGCACCTTCGATCATCAATAAGAATCCTATAATTCTTAAGATCAATTTCACATTTATTTCTGCTCTACGGGACATAGTTTAATTCGGGCTCGAATTTATGGATTTCAATCTAATATACAAAATGATGCACTAATTGAAGAGCTTATCGACCTTGCTGATCGCTTCCGGAAGCATGAAAACCACAACTTTATCGCCCTCCTGAATTTGGAAATCACCAGTAGCGATATGGCTTTCATTTCCTCGAATAACACCACCGATAATGGCACCTTTAGGAATATTTAATTTGTGGATCGGCTTTTTAGTCACAGAAGATTTAGGTTTGGCAACCAATTCCATGGCTTCAGCATCAATTCCACTTAAACATTTTAGAGAAGTAACCTCTGAGCCCATCGTGAACTTCACAATATAACTCGCTGTGATTAACTTTTTATTGATAATGGTATCAATTCCTATATTTTGTGAAATATCGATATAGTCAATATTCTCAACAAGAGCGATGGTTTTCTTAACCCCGAACTTACGTGCATGCAAACATGTAAGGATATTGGTTTCCGAATTATTAGTAACAGCGATGAAAGCATCAACACCTCTGATGTCTTCTTCTTCCAATAACTGAATATCTCTGGCATCACCATTGATCACGAGGGTTTCCTCAAGAATATCTGTTAATGTGATACATTTCTCTTTGTCTACTTCGAACAATTTGATCCCAACTTCATTCTCTAGTAATTTACATGCTGTTCTACCAACACGACCACCACCAACAACCATGATATTCTGAATATTGATCTCTGTTTTACCACTAACTTTCAAGAGATCTTCAACACCTTCCGGTTTTGTGATCACGTAGGAAAGATCATTAGGTAAGAACATATCATCGCCTTTAGGAATGATGGTTCTGGAATTTCTGTGAATTGCTACCGCTCTGAAATTTAAATGAGGATGTTCTTTAACAATATCATTTAAAGACATTCTTAAAGCTGGTGCGTTCTCCTCTAATTTTATGAGGAATAATGAAAGTGCTCCTTCAGAAAACTCAAAAATTTCTGTAGCAGCAGTTTGCTTTAAGAGGTTAATGATCTCATTGGCTGCGATCTCCTCAGGACAAACCAGCGAATCAATTCCAAGGCTATTATAGATATCTAGATTCTCTTTACTCAGATTTTCAAGGCTATTCACACGAGCAATGGTCTTCTTAGCGCCAAGCTTTTTACCTAAAATTGCCGTGATGATATTGATCTGTTCATCATGAACAACAGAAATTAGCAAGTCGGCCTTCTTAACATTTGCTCTTTGAAGTACAGATATGGATGTAGAATCGCCAGTAATGGTCATCAAATCAGTATGTGATTCTACCATTTTCAAAAGATCCTCATGCGGATCAACGATCGTGATGTCGTGATTCTCATCTGCCAATTCCTTAGCTAAATGCAAACCTACTTCTCCATCACCGGCAATTATAATATTCATTTATTAGTAATTTTTCGCTCGCGAAATTATTGAATTTAATCAAATATAATAAAATGTAAGTGAAAAAATCCTTTATGATATCTATTCGATGGTGAACTTATCCCAGTCCAAACCCACATTAAATTTGTTTCTGAAAGCATTCATTTCATCCATAGAAATACTATAAGATTTCAATTGTTCGGCATTCTCTTTAAAATCTGAAACGACCTGACCCTTAGCATTTACCAAGCATGAGTCGCCAGAATAATCATGACCTAATCCATCTCGACCGATCCTGTTAACACCAACAACATAAGTTTGGTTTTCTAAGGCCCTTGCTACTAAAAGATGCTTCCAAACAAAAGATCTTACTGCAGGCCAGTTTGCAACATAGAACAGCAGATCGTATTCAAATCCATCATCAGAATAGGTGTTTTTTGCCCAAACCGGAAATCTCAGATCATAACATACCTGTGGTTTTATTTTCCACCCTTTTAGCTTAAAGATCTTATTCTCCTGACCCGGCTGAATAATATCTGCTTCTTCGCCCAAGGTAAACACATGCCTTTTTGAATAATGATCATAGGATCCATCAGGCTGCATCCAGATCAATCGGTTATAAAATTTGCCGTTTTCATCAAACAGCATACTTCCTGTTATAACACAATCATGCCTTGCCGCCATTTCTCTCATCCATTGGATGGTTGGTCCCGATTCATTTTCTGCAAATTTTTCAGGATCAACAGGAAAACCGGTATTGAACACTTCCGGTAAGACGATGAGGTCTGTATGTGGATCAACATCTTCTAAAAGCAAAGCAAGATGCTCCAGATTTGCAGGAATATCTTCCCAATGTAAATCTGATTGTACGATTGTAATATTTAGATCTGACATAAAATTTCTCCGGCTTTATCAAGTGTTTCTTTCTCTTTCGCAAAGCAAAAACGTAATCTGTGAGTTTCGGTTTTATCCTGATAAAACGGACTTAATGGTATTGAAGCCATTCCAAACTCTTTGATCATTCTTACTGCAAAATCCATCCCTCCTTCATCAGAAATATCGGAATAATCCAATACCTGAAAATAGGTTCCTGAAGAAGGAACGATCTTAAACCTTGATTTCTTGATCTTTCTAAGGAAATAGTCTCGTTTCTTTTGATAGAATGAACCTAGAGTCAAATAGTTTTTGGGCTCACTTAAATAATCCGCCAAAGCATATTGAATTGGTGTATTTACTGTAAAAACCACCCACTGGTGTGCCTTTCTGAATTCTGCCATCAGATTCTCTGGAGCCAAAACGAAGCCCATTTTCCAACCTGTTGCATGAAAGGTTTTTCCGAAAGAGCCTACAACAAATGAGCGTTGAGCCAGTTCGGGGAATTTTGCTACACTCTGATGAATATTATCGTCATAAATAAGATGCTCATAAACCTCATCACTAAGAACCAGAATATCCGTTCCACGCAAAATTTCTCCCAATCGTTGCATATCCTCAGCACTGATAATACTTCCTGTTGGATTATGAGGAGTATTGATGATCACGAGTTTAGTACGATGTGTGATCATTCTGGCAAATTCTTCCCAATCGATCGAATAATCAGGCATACGCAATTGCGCATGCTTAACGATCCCACCATTTAATTTGATGGATGGAGCATAGCTATCATATGCAGGTTCAAAGATAATGGCTTCATCATCATCTTTGATCACTGCTGAGATGATCGTATAAATGGCCTGTGTTGCACCGGATGTGATATTGATCTCTTTTTGAGGATCATAGTCAGCTCCATGTAATTCTTTAACAACATTGGATATTTGCTTATTCAATGCCTGCACTCCAGTCATTGGAGCATATTGATTATGGCCTTGCTTCATATAATAATGAATTCGATCGATAAGCTTAGGCGATACTTCAAAATCCGGAAATCCTTGCGACATATTCAATGCTCCATGCTCTGCTGAGATCTTGCTCATTACGGCAAATATTGAAATCGCATCTCCGGGTAGTTGTGAAACGAAGTTTCCTTCGAACTTTTTCATATAATTCTTCTTTAACACAAATGTATATATTTTAAGATAGAAATTGTAAATTTGACTTCTTTAAACGCCTAATAAAAATCACATGCAAACCATTGACACTTTTGACTTCAGCGGCAAGAAAGCCATAATCCGAGTAGACTTCAATGTTCCTCTAAATGAACAATTTGAGATCACTGATCCAACCAGAATCAATGCTGCAATACCGACTATTAAGAAAGTTCTTAAAGAAGGTGGGGCGGCGATTTTAATGTCTCACTTAGGAAGACCAAAAGAAGGACCAGAGGATAAATTCTCTTTAAAGCATTTGCTTCCTTATTTGAGTGAAGTATTAGAAACTGAAGTCTTATTTGCTGATGATTGTATAGGTTTTCAGGCTAGAGAATTGGCTTCAAAACTATCTCCGGGACAAGTATTATTATTAGAAAACTTACGATTCTATAAAGAAGAAACCAAAGGTGATGAAGCTTTTGCAAAGAAGCTGGCCGACCTTAGCGATGTTTATATTAATGATGCTTTTGGTACAGCTCACAGAGCACATGCATCAACAGCAATTATTGCTCAATTCTTCCCAAATGATAAACTGTTTGGTTATATCATGGGTAATGAGATCGAAAACATCAATAAAGTATTAGTTGAACCTCAACGTCCTCTTACTGCTATTCTTGGTGGCGCAAAAGTTTCCGGCAAAATTGAAATAATAAATAACCTTATCGATAAAGTTGACAATCTGATAATTGGTGGTGGAATGATGTTCACTTTCATCAAAGCCTTAGGCGGAAAGATCGGTAATTCTTTGATCGAAGATGACTTATTGGAAACAGCATTTGAAGCAATTGAGAAAGCAAAAGAAAAGAATGTGAATATTTATATTCCTGTAGATGCTGTTCTTGCAGATGAGTTCTCTAATGATGCAAATACATCTCATGCCAATTCATACAATATTGAAGATGGGTGGATGGGTCTTGATATCGGAGAGAAAACCATTGCAAAGTACAAAGAGGTGATCGCAAATTCTTCAAGCATTTTATGGAATGGCCCAATGGGTGTTTTTGAAATGTCGAACTTCGAGAAAGGAACCAAAGAGATCGCTTATGCAGTGGCTCAAGCTACACAAGACAATAATAGCTTCACATTAATTGGTGGTGGAGATTCCGTTGCAGCTATCAATAAATATGAGCTAATAGACAATGTTAGTTACGTATCTACTGGTGGTGGTGCAATGCTTGAATATATCGAAGGGAAAGAATTACCTGGAATTAAAGCGATCAAAGAATAAATGGATAAACTTTCTGAACACTTTGTTACAACAAAGCTCAATTATTATTACAGAGAGCATGGTTACAACTGTGCCCAAGCAAGCTTAAGTGTTTTAAGCGAAGCTTTTAACATGGTTCTTACCGAACAATTATTCGACGCCGCAAGCGGAATGAATGGTGCCGGTCGATACAGAGCACAATGTGGTTTAGTTGAAGGTCCACTAATGTTTATGGGGGCCTATCTTAAATCTAAGAATTACGATAAAGATAAAATCAACATGTGCTGTCAGGAATTTGCAAAAGAGTTTGAAGAAGAATTCGGAAGTTTGTTATGTCGAGATCTGCGTCCCAATGGGTTTAATGAAAATGATCCACCATTTCTTTGTGAACGATTATCCATAAAGGCAATCGTATTTACATTAAACTATGTTTCTGGGTTAAATCCTTAACCGGGAATAACCTTATCGATCACATCATTTGCTTTTTCAGGGATCTGGATCTCAAGGTCTCTGATCTCATCCAATCTAAGTTTCGGAACAACTGTTGGTGCAAATGTTTCAAGATGTTCATATAAGATCGAGTTTTCTTTTTGCTCTTTTTTGATCAATGAATTCGTAAAATCGAAACTATTGATGATCCATAATATGATACTGATCAGGAAGGCGGCTTTCAGCACTCCAAAAGCAGCTCCAGCCAATTGGTTCAGGAAACCGAGCATGAGCACATCAATGAACTTTTCTATCACTTTGCCTATAAAGAATACACCGAAAACAACAGCTATAAATGTCACAATGAACGCAACGATTGCCAGATATTTATCAGCGATATCAAAATTCTTAACAAGTATATCAGATGCAAAATAGGAGAAGTTTATAGCGAAATAGATTCCCAGGATCAATGCGATAAGAGAACATAATTCAATAATGAATCCTTTTTGAAATCCTTTATATGCAAACCATGCTAAAGGAATGATAAAAATGATGTCGAGTACGTTCATATTATTTCTTAAGTCTACGAGTTAGTTCACTGGCAAAAATGAAGTCATTCAATTCTTCATTATCACTTTTTAATACATCCTCCTTATTGCCTGTCCACCACAAATTTCCCTGATGAATAAAGGCGATCTTCTCACCAATTTCCAACACGGAATTCATATCATGTGTATTAACGATTGTAGTTATTTGATATTCTTCTGTAATTTCCTTGATCAGATTGTCAATAACTCCTGATGTTCTCGGATCGAGTCCGGAGTTTGGCTCATCACAGAATAAATATTTCGGATTCATTGAAATGGCGCGGGCGATGGCCACACGCTTGATCATACCACCACTTAATTCCGATGGAAATAGCTTATTCGCATTTTCCAGATTCACACGGTTCAGGCAGAAGTTCACTCTTTCTAGTTTCTCTTCATAGCTTTGATCGGTGAACATTGATAGTGGGAACATAACATTCTCCTCAACATTTTTTGAATCGAAAAGTGCACCTCCCTGGAAAAGCATTCCCACCTCTTTACGAATGGTCATTTGTTCTTGCTCAGAAATCTCAGAAAATACTCTATCATCATAAATGATCTGACCCTTATCAGCCTGATATAAGCCGATCAAACATTTCATTAATACAGTTTTTCCGGATCCACTTTGTCCAATAATAAGATTGGTCTGACCTCGGTCGAATGAAACGGAAACATCTTTTAATACATTATGATCTCCAAATGATTTTGATATGTTTCTGGCTTCGATCATGCGAGTAATAATTGAGTGATAATAAGATCAAATAAAATAATAAGCATACTGCTATAAACCACTGCTTTTGTACTGGAATCACCAACATCAAGTGCTCCACCTTTAGTTTGATATCCATAGAAACCGGAAACAGCAGTTACTATAAATGCAAAGACAACTGTTTTGATCAATGCATAAGTAATAGTGAATGGGTCGAACTCATAGCGTAAACCAGTTATATAATCCGACAATGTTACAATGCCAGAAACAGCACAAGCTACATATCCGCCTAGTAAACTAATGAATACACTGAAAATGATCAGGAATGGATTGATGATCATTGCGGCAGTGATCTTTGGAAGGATCAAATAATTCGCCGGATTGATTCCCATGATCTTTAATGCATCAATTTGCTCTGTAACCCTCATTGTACCTATTTCCGAAGCAATTCGGGATCCAACTTTACCTGCTAATATCAAACTGATAATGGTTGGTGAGAACATTAACACAATTGATTGTCGCGTTGCGAAACCAACAAGGTATAATGGAATAAGCGGATTATCAATATTATAAGCTGTTTGAAGAGCAGCAATCCCTCCAGTAAAAGCAGAAACAAACAATACAATTCCCATAGACTCTAATCCGAGACTCTGAAATTCATACATCAGTTGCTTTCTAAAAACACTTCCTTTATCAGGTCTTTTAAAAGCCTGAATCATTAATAAAACAAAACTGCCTAACTGTCGGATCATCTTATAAGCATTGGTTTTGCTAAGTTAATGAATATTGATTACAATAGAAGTTTGAATTAAACGTTTTCATTTACTCTGACAAATCAATTTTATGTAGTTTTGAAAGCTAAAGAAATGAAAAAACTCCTGCTCATAATATTTACAATAAGTTTGCTTTTTTCGGCATGCCAAAGCACAAGAGATGCTTCAATGAAACGCAGACGAGTTAAGAGTAATTGTAATTGTCCGGGCTGGGGAATGATCATAAATCACCCACAGATCGATGTCAGAGTCTACGCTAGTTTATAAAAACATTCTATCGAAATATGTACCAGCCAATGCCTTGGAGCCTCTTATCGAGCTACTTTGCAAATATCCGGTGCATATCAGGATCAGTAAAGCCAGAAGAACCAAGCTGGGAGATTATCGGCCGGCACAAAAAGGTAGGCCCCATCAGATCTCCATCAATCACGACCTGAATCAATACTCATTTTTGATAACACTCGTTCATGAGATGGCTCATCTTGTGGCTTTTGAAAAATACGGAAGATACATTAAGCCACATGGAATTGAATGGAAAACAACTTACAGATCTTTAATGGAACCATTCATGGAACTGGCTGTATTTCCTGAAGAGTTAAAGTTGGAGTTAATGAAGTTCCTTAAAAATGCCAAAGCATCAACCTTCTCCAGTACAAATCTGGGGAGATTGATTAAACAATATGATGAGGATTCTTTCGCAGGTATTACTGTTGAAGAATTACCGGCAAATACATGCTTTAGGACAGAGAATGGTAAAGAATTTAGATTGATCGAGAAAAGAAGAAGGCGATACAAATGCCTGAACCTAAGTAATAATAAATATTACCTTTTTGATCCATTGGTACAAGTGACACCTATTTAAAGGAATTCACCTGCCTTTTCCTTATATTTGTTATAAACCAATTCTAAACAGAATGAGCATTAACAACAACAATTATTGTATCATTATGGCCGGTGGGATCGGTGCAAGATTCTGGCCAATGAGTAAGACTTCCAAGCCAAAGCAATTTATCGATATTTTAGGAACAGGAAAAACACTGATCCAACAAACCTTCGATCGCTTTCTCACATTATGTCCAAAAGAAAACATTCTGATCGTAACGAATCAGATCTATAAAGAATTGGTAATTGAACAGCTGGGTATAGCAGAAAATCAGGTACTTTGCGAGCCATGTAGGAGAAATACAGCTCCTTGTATTGCTTACGCTTGCCATAAGATCGCGACTCAAAACCCGGATGCAAATATCGTTGTTGCTCCTTCAGATCATATCATTTTGAAGGAAGAAGAATTTACTAGGATTATTGCTGCTGCATTTGAAGCAACCAAAGAAAATGATTGGCTGGTTACTCTCGGAATAAAACCAAGCAGACCAGATACCGGTTATGGCTACATTCAATATCTGGAAGGAGAGGACACACTTAAGAAAGTGAAAAACTTCACGGAAAAACCAAATCTTGAAAAAGCGAAGGAGTTTATCGCAAGTGGTGACTTCCTGTGGAATGCCGGAATTTTTGTTTGGTCACTGAAGAGTATCATCAAGGCGTTAGAAACTCATTTACCAAATGTAAATTCGATCTTTAAAGCCGGAGCTGATAAATACAATACTTCAGATGAACAGGATTTTGTGAATGATGCATTTATATCATGTGAAAACATCTCTATAGATTACGGAGTGATGGAGAAATCAACCAATGTATACGTGATGCCTTCTGACTTCGGTTGGTCGGATCTAGGAACCTGGGGTTCTCTTTATTCCATTAGGGAAAAGGATGAAAACCAAAATACGATCGTAGGTAATAATGTAATGACCTATGATTCTAAAAACTGTATTGTAAATATGCCTGATGGAAAACTGGCGGTTCTGCAAGGATTGGATGATTATATCATTGTTGAGGACGATGGGGTTCTGCTGGTCTGCAAAAAACAGGATGAGCAAATGATCCGGCAGTTTGTTGATGATGTAGGTGACAAAAAAGGAAAAGAATACATATAAAAAAAGAGGCGAAATCGCCTCTTTTATTTTTTTGTTATCGTCACTGTGGTAAAGTTCTCTAAGGGCTCCCCTTCCGATAGGTCACTTATTTTAATAACAGTAAAAACGAAATAACATGACCACAGATTCCTATCTGTTACTTCTTTATACCAGTCACCTTTTTTTGTCACCCCTTTTTTAAAAAGATTTTTAATTTTTTTTGATCTTTTTTTTATAAATATTTGTTTACCTTTGAATATCAATTAATTGCAAAGCTAATGGGTGTAGAAATAGAACGTAAATTTTTAGTGGATTTAAAGAAAATCGACTTAAATTCTTTAAAATCAACAGCAATTAAGCAATATTATTTATTGAATGAGGAGACAAGAAGTATTCGTTTAAGAATTTCGAATAAAGATGCATATTTGACCATCAAAACAAATAAAACTCCCATCAAAAGAAATGAGTATGAGTATACTATACCCATTCAGGAAGCGTTAACTTTAGCAGCCGACTTCAAGGATAAAGATCATATTGAAAAAACACGTTACTTCTATGATCATAAAGATCATCTTTGGGAGATCGATGTTTTTCATAGTAAGAATAGTGGATTAGTTGTTGCTGAGATCGAACTATTATCTGAAGACGAATCCTTTGAGAAGCCGGAATGGATCAAAGAAGAGGTGACCAATGACACCAGATACCTGAATGCAAATCTGGTGAAACATCCATTTAGTGAGTGGTAAAATTATTTTTTAGTTAGAACCCTTATTAATAGTAGGTTTCGACCTTAAAAATCACAAAATATATTATTTTCGTAGCCTTAAATCTTTTAAAAACCCATAACCATGAAATTTAAACACATTGTACCTTTCGTACTTGTTATTGTTTTTATGGCCGTAAGCTGTGATTATGCACATCACGGTCACGACCATCATCATCATTCAGAAATGGAAAATACTGTTATTCCTGACGTTAAAACCTTAAGTCCGGTTAGCGACGAAGTAGTTTCTGAAAGATTAGCAATTTTTGCTCCTTTCAAATTAACTGCCGACATCAGTCACTTATCTGATAAAGAAAAAGAAATGCTGCCAATTTTATTCGAGATCGCAGATATTATGCAGGATCTTTACTGGCAACAAACTGTTGGAAATAAAGACGCATTCTTAGGTAAGATCAGCGACCAAACTACTTTGGATTTTGCAAAGATCAATTTTGGTCCTTGGGATCGTTTGAATGGTAATGCTTCATTCATCAAAGAGATTGGTCCTAAACCATTAGGCGCGAATTTTTATCCTGCTGATATGAGCAAGGAAGAGTTTGATGCTCTTGCTGATGAAAAGAAAACAAGCTTATATACTTTACTTCGTCGTGATGAGCACACTGGCGAACTAAAAGCTGTATGGTATCACGAAGCTTATGCTGAGCAACTTCAAAAAGCAAGCAAATTATTGCTTAAAGCTGCTGAACTTGCTGAAGATCCTGGTTTAAAGAACTATCTTACTTTAAGAGCTAA
>MDTD01149692.1_pt1 | contig 12538 bp, 17 predicted proteins | sample 811221 | NCBI WGS metagenome assembly MDTD01 (sample SAMN05326646, study PRJNA326480) | marine metagenome | isolation source: seawater | place: Pacific Ocean: South West | collected 2011 | reverse complement strand
TTGGAAAAAAATTAAGATCTTCAAATGCATGAATTTCAAATTATAAATAAATATTTTTCCCAATTATCTAAAAAGAATAAAAGTTCATTAAATTTGAATGACGATGTTTTTTTTCATAAATCAAAAAGACTAGTAATCTCTATAGATACTTATGTGGAAGGTGTACACTTTATTAATTTTAAAAAACCTGATTTAGTAATTAAAAAGATAATTAGATCTTCGATTTCAGATATAATTTGTAAAGGTGTTAAGCCAAAATATTATTTTATATCAGGCTCAGGTAATAAAAAAACATTTTCATCATCTAATTTAGAGAAAATTTCAAAATCCTTAAAGCATGAACAAAATAAATACAATATTTCTTTATGTGGTGGAGATACAGTTTTTTCAAATAAATTGAGCTTTACTATAACGTCTATAGGTTTTTCACAAAAAATTATACCTAGAAATAAAGCAAAATTAAATGATGACATTTATGTAACTGGTAATCTGGGTGATAGTTTCACAGGTTTTAAAATTCTTAGAAAAGAAATCTACTTAAATAAAGCTTTAAACAAATACTTTGAAACTAAATATTATTTACCCAATTTACAGTTACAATTAAGCAATAAACTCTTATCATTTGCTAATACATCTATAGATATTTCAGACGGTTTAATTGCTGATTTAGAAAAATTAATCAATAAACAGAAACTTTCCTATAGATTAGAATTAGACAGTATTCCACTTTCTAAAAATCTTAAAAAACTTATTATTCAAAAAAAATTAAATAAGATTTCATATATTTCTAAGGGTGATGATTATCAAATTTTATTCACCGCCAACACATCAAAATCTAGAATCATCAACAAAACTGCAAAAACTTTAGGCATTAAAATTTCCAAAATAGGAAAAATTTGTACTAGTAAACAAAAATCACAAATTATCGATCAAAAAGGGAAGAAAATTGCTATTAAAACAAAAGGATATTCTCATAGATTTTAGAAGTTAGTTATTGCCTTTTATTTCTTTTTTTGTATTGTGCGCATTTTATAATTAACAACCAACAACTTATTAAGGCAAATATGAACTCTAATGTTGAAACAATACTACTTTACACTATTGCTGCTGGATTTTTATCTATTGTTTATGGATATTTCACAGGAAAAAATATTTTAAACTCAAGTGCAGGAAACTCCAAAATGCAAGAAATTGCATCAGCTATTCAAATTGGTGCAAAAGCATATTTGGCTCGACAGTATAAAACTATAGCTATTGTTGGTGTTGTAGTTTTAGTAATTGTAAGCATTGCATTTAGTCCTTTAGTAGGTGTTGGTTACCTTATTGGTGCCACTTTATCAGGTATTGCAGGATATGTTGGAATGTTAGTTTCAGTGCAAGCAAATGTAAGAACTGCAGAAGCTTCACGAAAAGGCTTAGCTAGCGGTTTATCAGTTGCTTTTAAGTCAGGAGCAGTCACTGGAATGTTAGTTGCTGGTTTAGCTTTACTATCAATAGCTGTTTATTATTATTTGCTATTAAAATATGACATAAATGAGAGAGAAATAGTTAATGCTTTAGTAGCATTGGGATTTGGTGCATCTTTAATATCAATTTTTGCAAGACTTGGTGGTGGAATATTTACAAAAGGTGCTGATGTAGGCGCAGATTTAGTTGGTAAAGTTGAGGCAGGAATTCCAGAGGATGATCCAAGAAATCCAGCAGTGATAGCAGATAATGTTGGTGATAATGTTGGAGACTGCGCAGGAATGGCAGCAGATCTATTTGAAACTTATGCAGTCACAATAGTTGCAACAATGGTTTTATCTTCAATATTTTTTCCAGGTGATTTATCAATGATGATTTACCCATTAACTATTGGTGGTGCATGTATATTAACTTCTATTGTTGGAACTTTTTTTGTTAAATTAGGTAATAGTAAAAATGTGATGAATGCTCTTTACAAAGGTTTTGTTGTTTCAGCTATTGCATCTTTAGCTATATTATATCCTGTAACCGATCACGTTTTAGGTTTAGATAATATATATAATTTAAACGGAAAAACTTTTTCTGGCATTAGTTTATATTATTGTGGTGTTATAGGTTTAGTGATTACAGGTTTATTGATTTGGGTAACAGAGTATTATACAGGAACAAACTACAGACCTGTAAGAAGTGTTGCAAGCTCATCAACAACAGGTCATGGAACAAATGTGATTCAGGGTTTGGCAATTTCATTAGAAGCAACAGCAATACCTGCTTTAGTTATCGTAGCTGGTATTTTATTAACCAATAACATTGCTGGCTTGTATGGAATAGCTATAGCAGTAACAACTATGCTAGCTTTAGCAGGAATGGTTGTTGCATTAGATGCTTATGGTCCAGTAACTGACAATGCTGGAGGTATTGCTGAAATGTCAAAACTTCCAAATAATGTGAGAAAAACAACCGATGCTCTTGATGCAGTAGGAAATACTACAAAAGCGGTAACAAAAGGTTATGCAATTGGATCAGCAGGCCTAGGTGCATTAGTTTTATTCGCGGCATATACAGAGGATATCAAACATTTTTCAAAAGTAGCTGGATCAAAGCTAGAGGGAATTGTTGTAACTTTTGATTTATCAAACCCTTATGTTGTTGTTGGTTTGTTAATTGGCGGAATGTTGCCTTATTTATTTGGATCAATGGGAATGCAAGCTGTTGGTAGAGCTGGTGGGGCTGTTGTAATCGAGGTAAGAAGACAATTTAAAAAATTTCCAGGTATAATGAAAAGAAAACAAAAGCCAGACTATGCAAAATTAGTTGACTTATTAACTGTTGCTGCAATAAAAGAGATGATAATTCCATCATTATTACCAGTTTTATCTCCGATAGTCTTATACATAATAATATACATAATTGGAGGTCAAGTGGCGGCGCTAGCATCAGTTGGAGCAATGCTTTTGGGAGTTATTATAACAGGATTATTTGTAGCAGTTTCAATGACAGCAGGTGGTGGAGCATGGGACAATGCTAAAAAATATATCGAAGATGGAAATTATGGGGGCAAAGGCTCGGAGGCACACAAAGCAGCTGTTACAGGCGATACTGTTGGAGATCCTTATAAAGACACAGCGGGACCTGCGGTAAATCCAATGATTAAAATCACAAACATTGTTGCCCTTCTTTTATTGGCGGTTATAGCAGGATAAAAGTTTTTATTTATCAGTATTTTTTAATGAACCCTTTTTTCCCAAAGGGTCATTGATCTTTTTTCTTACACTGGATAAAAAATCATATACGAAATCTTTATCTGAATATTTTTTTTCTGTAATTTTTTTGGTAAAATTAATTTTTTTCATATCATTCTTATTTAAAAATTCTTTTTTTGATACCATACCTTTTTTATCTATTTCAATGACCAAAACATTGTTTTCAAGAAGCTTATGACCGCCTAGTTTTGTTAATTTTGAACTTGATGTTGCACGTTCAATGTAAATAAGTGTCTGAATTGAACCTAGTGAATATGTTGATGGAGGACCTAATAATTCAAAAATATCGTTCTTATTTGTTTGTTTTAGTACGATTTTCTCACTTTTCTTTTCCAAATTTTGAACCCCGTGTCTTTTTACTACTTTATTTAAAGAACAATTTTGAATAAAAAGCAGAATTATAATTAAAATAAAAAATTTAGACATGAGCAAAGAATATTATAGACTCTATAATAATTTTGTTAAATTATCTAGAAATAAAGTTCTATATAGTACTTTCACCAGACAAGATACTTTTTCAGATAGATTAATTTTTTTTCTTATACACTTTGCTTTTTTTAATAAGATTTATAAAAATGAAAATAATACTAAGATTTTACAAGATATTTATGATTTTATTTTTAGACAATTAGAATTAAGTATTCGTGAAATAGGATATGGTGATCAGTCTATTAACAAAAAAATGAAAGATTATATAAATTTTTTTCACAATATAGTTTCTGAAATACATTTCTGGGATGATCTTGACAAGATAGAAAAGAAAAAAAAATTTTTAACTTTTTTTGATAATTCTATTAAAATTGATCATATTCTAGATTATTTTGAGGAATTTAGCTTAAATTTGTCAAAAAAAAATTTGATTTCTTATTTAAACAGTGTAAGTAAATTGTAATTATGGCAGTACCTAAGAGAAAACAAACACCGTCAAGAACAGGCATGAGAAGAGCTCAAAATATGAAATTCTCAACAAAAAATGTCGTTGAGGATAAAAAATCTGGTGAATATAGATTATCTCATCATTTAGACTTAAAAACCGGTATGTATAAAGGAAGACAAGTTCTAGATCCAAAAGAATAATTAATTTAAAATTAAGAATGTCTGAATTAATAAATATTGCAGTTGATGCAATGGGCGGAGATGGGTCACCTAAAAAAGTCATTGATGGAATAATCCATAACACTAAATTTTCTCATGAAAATTATTTTAGAATTTTTGGAAATGAAAAAGAGATATTTAAAATTTTAAAGAATAAGATAGATAAAAAATACTATGAAATTATTCACACAGAAAATTCAGTAAAAAGTACTGATAGCCCACTAGAAGCTGCTAAAAAAGGTAAAGACACTAGTATGTGGCTTTCAATAGATAGTGTAAAAAAAAAAGAGTCAGACATAGTAATATCTGCTGGTAACACAGGAGCGTTATTGGTTATAGCAAAATTAAACCTTAAGATGATTGAAAATATAGATAAGCCAGCTTTGTCAGCTCTTTGGCCAAATAAAAAAGGAATGAGTGTTGTTCTTGACCTTGGTGCAAATATTGAATGTAACTCAAAAAATTTGGTTGATTTTTCAGTAATGGGAGCATCTTTATATAAATCACTTTATCCAAAAGAAAATCCAAATGTTGCACTTTTAAATATAGGATCTGAAGAATTAAAAGGTAATGAAATGATTAAAGAGACTTTTCAAATTTTAAATGAAAAAAAGATCAAAGATTTTAATTTTTCAGGTTATATTGAAGGTAACGATTTAATGAACGGAGACGTAAACGTAATTGTTTCAGATGGCTTTACTGGAAACGTGGCATTAAAAACAGCAGAGGGAACTGCAGATTTTATTTCAAGTGAACTGAAAAAGGCTTTATCAGGAAGTATAATTGGAAAGATTTCATCATTATTAAATTTTGTAAATTTAAGAAATTTTAAAAAAAGATTAGATCCAAGATTGTATAATGGTGCTATCTTTATAGGTTTAGACTCACCAGTTGTTAAGAGTCATGGTGGAACTGATTACATTGGATTTTCAAATTCATTAGATGTTTGTAATAGAATTGTAAAAGGGAATTTGATAAATAAGATTAAAAATAATATTTAAAATGAGAATAAATTTAACTAAAAAAGATTTAGTTAATTCAATTTACATGCAGATAGGTTTTTCAAAAAGTATATCTGAAAATCTGATTGAAGATTTCTTTTCTCTAATTGTCTCTAACTTAATAAAAGAAAAAAAAATGAAATTTTCAAAATTTGGAACTTTTCTCATTAGGGAAAAAAAGGAAAGAGTAGGTAGAAATCCCAAAACAAAAGAAGATAAAATTATATCAAAAAGGTTTGTTGTTTTGTTTAAAGCATCGTCAGAATTTAAAGATTTAATCAATCAAAAACAATGAAAATAGATAATGCATATAAAACAATAGGTGAAGTTGTAAAGATTTTGGAACTTAAAACAAAAAAGGGTCAACCTAATCCAACACATACTATTAGATATTGGGAAAAAGAATTTAAACAAATTAAGCCAAAAATTTTAAATAGTAATAGAAGATATTACGACGAAAAGAACATTAATCTTTTAAAAAAAATAAAATTTCTACTTAAACAACAAGGAATGACTATTAAAGGTGTTAAAAAGGTATTAAATGAAAAAGAGTCTTTTAAACTTGACGAAATACCAAAAAATTCTATAAAAGCGTCTAATTTAAAAGTTAAATTAATTAAAATTTCTAACTTAATAAAAAATTTAAAAGACTGAATTTATGGCAAAAAAAACACATATTAAAGTGCGTTTAGTTCCCGAAGGCAAACCTGACAGTCCCTTTTTTTATTACGTAAAAAAACCAGCTGGTGGTGAAAAAGCAAAAGTTAAATTAAAAGCAAAAAAATATAATCCTTCAACAAGAAAGCACGAAATATTTGTTGAAAAAAAACTTCCGCCTCATAGTAAATAATTACTTATTTTTGAAATTTCTTCTCTCAAAATCAATGTAAGCAAAAATCATATTTTTCCATATTCGTTTTGTAATTTTTGGATCAATTTTATTTTTGATAGATTTTTTTTTAATTCTATTTAAAATATTCCTAATTCTTTTTTGATCAACAATTTGACTCTTTTTTTCTTTAAGAGCTAATACTTTTTTAACAAGGTTGGTTCTCTTTTTAATCAATTTAATAAGCGAATTATCCAGTTTATCAAGTTGAATTCTAATTTTGTTAAGTTTATTCTTTTTAAATGGCGACATTTATATATTTGGATAAATAAAAAATTATTATATTTATTTGGATATGTACACATTTAATCCAAAAATTAATAATCAAATATCACTTTGGTTAGTTTTTATGTTTGGTGTTATATCGATAATGATAGTCGTAGGTGGTCTTACAAGATTAACAGATTCAGGACTATCTATTACAAAATGGGAATTATTTTCAGGTTTTTTACCACCACTAAACCAAAATGACTGGGTTTTATATTTTAATCTTTATAAAGAAATTCCAGAATTTAAGTTACAAAATTTTGATATGTCTATGCAGGAATTTAAGATAATTTTTTGGTGGGAGTGGGCTCATCGTTTCCTTGGAAGATTAATCGGAATTATGTATCTTATCCCACTTGTATACTTTTCTTTTAAGATAAATTTTTCCAAATTACTTAATTTTTATTTTATATTTTTACTTATTTGTTTTCAGGGCTTTATAGGTTGGTATATGGTGAGCAGTGGATTGGTTGATAGAGTAGATGTAAGTCATTTTAGATTATCAGTACATTTATTAATAGCATTCATAATTTTATCACTAATTTTTTGGAATTATCTTAAAATTAGAATAAATAAGCAAATATCAAATAAAATTAATCCTAAAATTCCATTTTTTTTTTTAATTTTAATATTTTTACAAATTGTAATTGGAGCCTTTGTTTCTGGAATGGATGCTGGAAAAATATATAATTCTTGGCCTTTTATGGGTGAAACTTATTTTCCTAATGATAATGATTTAATAAATTTAATCAAATTATCCGCTTTTAGTGATCCATCATTAGTTCAATTCATTCATAGAAATTTAGCTTATTTTATTGGAATTTTTTACTTATTCATATTTTATAAAATTTACAAAAATAAGATAAAAGAATTATATAAGCCTGTAAATTTTTTAGGTTTTTTTATTATTTTGCAAATAATTTTAGGAATTTTTACTATATTATATGGCGCACAAATTATTATAGCTTCTATGCATCAAATAAGTTCAATTTTTTTAGTAAGTTCATGTGTTTACTTCTTTTACATTAATATAAATTCGAAATCTAACTAACAGCTTTTAAAGTACCTTTTGAAGTTTTATTTAAGGCTTGATCTAAATCATCTATAATATCGTCGATATGTTCAAGACCTATGCACAATCTTACATAACTTTGAGTTACTCCAGAAGCAATGAGTTCTTTTTCATTTAATTGGCTGTGAGTAGTGCTTGCAGGGTGTATTGCTAAGCTTCTTGCATCACCAATATTTGCCACATGATAAAACATTTTTAAAGACTCAATGAATTTTTTACCAGCCTCGATTCCACCTTTAAGTTCAATTCCTACCATGGGTCCGTTACCATCTTTAAGATATTTTTCAGCTCTTGTTGATATAATTTTTTCATGTTCAGTTGAATAAATAACTTTTGTAACTTCATTATGTTTCTTTAAAAAATTGACAACTTTTTTCGCATTTTCACAATGCTGTTTCATTCTCAAGGCTACTGTTTCAAGACCCTGAATTATCGCAAAAGCATTATCCGGAGCTAGTGCCGAACCAAAATCTCTTAGTAAACAAACTCTAGCTCTTACTACAAAAGGAATGTTTGCTCCTGTAAGTTCAGGTACAGCTTTGCCCCATACAACTCCACCGTAACTAGCATCAGGTTCATTGAATAATGGTTGTCTTTTCGGATCTGCAGTCCAATCGAAATTTCCACTATCTACTAAACTACCTGCTATTGCAGTTCCGTGACCTCCGATATATTTTGTTAAAGAATGTATCACTATAGCTGCACCATGTTCAATAGGGTTGCAAATCACTGGTGCTGCAGTATTGTCCATTATTAAAGGTATATTATATTTTCTTCCTATATCTGATACTTCTTTAATTGGAAAAACTCTTAAATAGGGATTAGGTAAAGTTTCTCCATAAAAAGCTCTTGTTTTATCATCAATTTTTTTTTCAAAATTTTTCGGATCTTTTGGATCAGCATATCTAATTTCTATACCAAGTTTACTTAAAGTATGAGTAAATAATGATACAGTTCCCCCATATAAATCCGTAGAACTAACTATATTATCCCCTGCCTGTGCAACATTCAAAATTGAAAAAGCAGAAGCCGTTTGACCTGATGAGACTGTTAAACAAGCCAAACCTCCCTCTAAAGCAGCAACTCTTTTTTCAAGAACGTCATTAGTAGGATTCATAATTCTTGTATAAATATTGCCAAATTCCTTGAGAGCAAATAATTTTGCCGCATGTTCAGTACTCTTAAATTGATATGATGTAGTCCTATAAATCGGTACAGCTACCGCATTAGTTGTGGGATCACTCCTGTAGTCACCACCATGAATTGCTATGGTTTCAGGGTTATTTCTTTTTTTTTTCATACTACTCCTTTTTTAGTGCTTTTACATAAGTAAGGCGCACAATACAGTTCAAATGCCTACCGATTTTTATGAAATTTCCTCTTTAGCTGTTTAGCCCGCAATAGGATCAAATCGGCAATATATTTATATCAAATTAAATAGATATAACAATAAAAATATCAATTTGACTTTATAAGTATTAATAGTATTAATCCACGCACAATGACTAAATTTGTTAAAAAAGATCAAATATCATCTGCATGGTATGAAATTGATGCGAAAAATGCAGTTGTAGGTAGATTAGCTTCTGTAATTTCGAAAATAATAAGAGGGAAAAACAAACCTACTTACACACCGCATATGGATAATGGTGATTTTGTCATCGTCAAAAATATAGAGCATATTAAATTTACCGGAAAAAAATTTCACAATAAAAAATATTTCAGGCACACAGGATATCCTGGAGGTATTAAAGAAATTACTCCAGAAAAATTAGGTGAAAAAAAACCTGAGGAAATACTTAAACTTGCTGTTAAACGAATGCTGCCAGGAGGTGTATTAGGAAAAAAACAATTGACTAAATTAAAAATTTATTCCGGTAATGACCATCCTCACTCATCACAAAGCCCAAAGATTTTAGAAATTAGTAAGCTAAATTCTAAAAATGTAATTAGAAATTAATATGGAAACTACTCAATCAATACCTAAATCCTCTAAATTGAAACTAGATTTTAAAGAAAGTAAATATGCCACTGGTAGAAGAAAAACATCTATAGCAAAAGTTTGGGTTAAAAAAGGTTCAGGGAAAATTTATGTTAATGGTAGATTATTTACCGATTATTTTCCAAGCGAAAACCATATAATGCAAATTATAAGGCCCTTTGAAATAATAAATCAAGCAACTCAATTTGATGTAAGATGTAATGTAAAAGGTGGCGGCCCTACAGGCCAAGCAGGAGCTATGGTACATGGAATATCAAAAGCCCTGGTAATGTTTGATGAAACTTTCAAATCTACCTTAAAAACTGAAAAACTTATTACAAGAGATTCTAGGGCAGTTGAGAGAAAAAAACCTGGACGAAAAAAAGCCAGAAGAAGCTTTCAATTCTCTAAAAGATAATTTTTTTTTAATCATTAATTGGTATAATATAAAATGCGTAAGCTAGATGTTTTAATTGCGGGATCAACGGGATATATTGGCATCCAGTTGATTAAACTTTTGGTCAATCATAAAAATGTTAATATAAAATTTTTATGTGGGAATAGTTCAATTGGGAAAAAAGTTTCATTTTTTGAAAAATCTTTATTAAAAAAAAAACTACCAAAGATTATTAGATTTGATAAATCATTGTTAAAGGAAGTTGATGTTATCTTTACAGCATTACCTAATGGAGAAGCACAGTTAATATCAAAAAATTTACTAACTACGAATGTTTTAATTGATTTAGCTGCAGATTTTAGACTTAATAAAGCATCAGAATTTCAAAAATGGTATAAAAAAAATCATAAAGCGAAAGAAAATATAAAGAAAAGTATTTATTCTATTCCTGAATTTTCAAAAAAAAAAATAAAAAATTTTGATATCATTGGATGTCCTGGCTGTTACCCAACATCAATTCTTTTACCATTAATACCTATAATTAAGAAAAATTTAATAAATAAAGATAATATTATTGTTGACTCCAAATCAGGTTATTCTGGTGCTGGAAGAGGTGTTCATAAGAAACATAAAGATAAAAACCTTTATGAGTCATTAAGTGCTTATGGAGTAGGTTTTCATCGTCATAATTCAGAAATGATTCAAGAATTAAACAATCATTCAAATAAGAATGTAAATTTGATTTTTACTCCTCATCTAACGCCTATGTTTAGAGGAATTCTAAGCACAATATATATTCAACTTAGACAAGGTTTTTCAATTAAAGATATACAAAACGAATTGAAAAAGTTTCATAAAAAGAATCGGTATGTAAAAATATTACAAATGAACAAATTTTTGAGCACAAATGATGTTATCAATACTAATAATTGCCATATATCGGTGTGTAAAACAAAAAATAGAAATCGTGTTATTATTTTATCTGTTATAGATAATTTAATTAAAGGAGGCGCTGGTCAAGCAGTTCAAAATATGAATGTTAGATTTGATTTCAATATCAATGAAGGTTTAATATGAAAAAGATAATTCTTTTATTTTTGTTTTTATCAGCATGTTCAAAATCGATATCAAATCACAAAAATAACGATAATTTTGATATAGAAAATATGAATTTAAACGAATTTTCTAATCGTTTAAAAGTTTATGTAAATACCAACCCATTTCCTGATATAGAAAAATAAATGAAAAAAAATTTTAATATAGCGATTGTTGGATTAGGACAAATTGGTATTTTTCTTTATAATGAATTGAATATAAAAAAAAAAGAAATAGAGAAAAAAACTGGTAAAAAAATTAATCTTGTTGCTATATCAGCAAAAAATAAAAATAAAAAAAGAAAATTTAAAATTGATGAGAAAAAATTTTTTAAAAATCCATTAGATATATTTAAGCTAAAAAATATTGATATTTTATTTGAATGTATCGGTATGGCAGATGGAATTTCAAAAAAAATTGTTACAACAGCTCTTAAAAATAAGATTAATGTTATTACCCCTAACAAAGCATTGATAGCTAAACATGGTGATTATTTATCAAATCTCGCTGAACTAAATAATGTCAATTTAGAATTTGAAGCATCAGTTGCTGGAGGAATACCAATTTTGAGAACAATAAAAGAGGGTCTAGCAACAAATAAATTTAAAAAAGTTTATGGAATTCTTAATGGTACAACTAATTATATATTATCTGAAATGGAAAATAGTAATCAAACTTTTGAAAAAGTTTTAAAAAAAGCTCAATTACTTGGTTATGCAGAACCTGGCAATCCAAAACTTGATTTAAATGGCTTTGATGCCTTTGCTAAAATTAGAATTTTGTCAGCTCTTTCTTTCAACATAAAGATTTCTAAAAGTAAATGCTTAATGGAAGGAATTGAAAATATTAAATTAGAGGACATTAAAATAGCTAATCAATTAGGTCTTAGAGTTAAATTACTTGGTATCTCTGAAATTATAAATGGTAAATTGTTTGAGACAGTACACCCATGTTTAGTTAGTAAAAACACTTATATAGGAAACGTAAATGGTGTTATGAATGCAGTTATCACAGAAGGCAAACCTGTAGGTGAAAGTGTTTTACAAGGCGAGGGCGCAGGACCTGGTCCAACTTCATCTTCTTTATTATCCGATTTATTATCAATATTAAGAGGTAATATTAAATACCCATTTGGTATTTCCTTTAAAAAAAGAAAGTCGTTAAAAGTATTCAATAATGATAATTACACAAACTCTTTATATCTTAGATTTGAAGTCAAAGATAAGCAGGGTGTTCTTTCATCAATAACCAATCGTTTAGCTAAATATAAAATTTCAGTAAAAAGGATAATTCAAACACCTGATAAAAAAAACAATAAGGCAACAATTGTGGTTATTACTCACAAAACAACAGAAATTAATGCTAGAAAATGCTTATCTAAATTTAGTAAAAATAGAAACATTCTTAAATTTCCAACTCTAATTAGATTATATAATTAATGGCTATTTATATAAAACTTTTTGAAGTTTTATTCCCAGTTTTTTTTGTAGTGGGTATTGGATATTACTTAG
>MDTD01175909.1_pt1 | contig 12540 bp, 1 predicted proteins | sample 811221 | NCBI WGS metagenome assembly MDTD01 (sample SAMN05326646, study PRJNA326480) | marine metagenome | isolation source: seawater | place: Pacific Ocean: South West | collected 2011 | reverse complement strand
GAGGAGCTGACCCGGCGGGGAGCGGGCGCCGCAGGTGGGGGGGGCGGGCGGGGCCCTGCGGGGGAGCCCGCACGGAGCGGCGCTCAGGGAGGCGCTGCGGGACGTCGCGAGCCAGGGCGCCGCCGGCGCGCGGGCGCTGCTGGAGGCCGTGGCGGCCAGGAGGGCGGAGGGCCCCCTGGCGGCGTCGGGCGGAGAAGGCCCGCTGTGGGCGGCCCTCGAGGGGGCCCTGGGCGGGGACGGCGGCGCGTCTCGGGACAGCTCCGAGGCCCGGAAGCTCTGGAGCTGCCTCGTCGCGGCTCCCGCCGCCACCGGGGCCGGCGGGGCGGAATCCGAGGGGGGGTGCAGTTCTGCAGGAGGGGCTGCCGAGCTGGCCCTCTGGTGCGCTGCTTTGCAGCACTGGGACCTCGCCGCTCAAGGGGGCGGTGGCCAGGCCGCCGCCGACGCGGCCGTGGCGCTAGCTCCCGGAGCCGCCGCGCTCACGGCCTGGGAGGGCGCCTCGAGCGCGCCGGCCGCCCTCCTGGCGGCTTTGAGCGTCGCCGCGGCAGGCGGCAGCCCGCTGGTGGAGGGGTCGCCCGCTGCTGGAGCCGTCTGCGCCGGCTCCGCGGTGGCAGCCCCGGAGGGAGCCACGGAGGGTCTGTGCACGTTCACGTCGTCGGGTCGTAGCTTCACTGAACAGCCGTGGTACGTGTGCTACACCTGCGGGTTGGACGGGGGCCAGGGCTGCTGCTCGGTGTGTGCCGAGCGCTGCCATGCCGCTGCTGGGCACCGGGTGGTCTTCTCCCGCGTGTCCCGGTTCTTCTGCGACTGCGGCGCTGCAGCCTCGGCAAGCTCGTCGGCGGCAATCGGCCCGGGACGAAGTCCCACCCGCTGCTGCTCTCTGCGCCCGCGGCGCTCCCGCAGCCCTCCGCCCAGCAGTGTGCCGCTTGCCGACAGGGCCGCCGCGGCCGCAGTCTCTGCAGCGAAAGGCGGGGCGGGCGGGGCGGTCGGACTCGAGGACCCGGAGAGCCATCGCCTGTGCGCCGTCGCAGTCGCTCTAGGAAGTGCACCAGGGGAGGTTGCCGCCGCCGCCGCGCTGGAGGCGGCGGGCGGTCTCGGCAGGTTAGAGGACAGCTGCCGCTCTGCCCTACTGAAAGCCAAATACGCGGAGGAAGCAGCTGTTGCCCTAGCGCAGTGCAGGGGAGAGGCTGGCTGCCTCTCGCGCGCCGCCGAGCGCCCCCTCCTCCAGCACCTCCCTGGCAAAGATAAAAACCCGGGCGCGGACTGTTCGGCCGTGTCCGTGTCGGGTCTTGGGCTCGTTGCCATCGCTCAGGGTGAAGAAGTGACCGTGTTCGGGGCCAGAGGGGAGGAGAACGCTGCCCGTGGTCGCGGCACCACAGGAGCGATTTTGCAAAAGCTTCGGGCGGGCCTTGGCGGGCCTGTGGAGGCCCTCGCCTTTTGCCCCCAGAAGCCGGGATGCCTTGCGGTGGCCGGATCCGCCCAGGCCATGTTCGCTGCGTCCAATTCTGAGGCCGCGGTTGCGGCCGCCGCAGCGGCAGGTTCACACCCCCGCGTGGAGGTGGTGACTTTCGACCCGTCCGGAGGGGTGTGCGACAGACTGCCTCTCAGGATGGACTTGCGCCCAGCACTTGTGCGCAGCCGTGGCGCGGTGCTACCAGACGCCAGGGCCGCGCCCGAGGGCCGGCCCGTGGCCATTTCGTGGGCTGACTCGAGCTCAACTGCCCCCCTGCATACAGCAGCCGAGGCAGGAGGTAGCTCTAGCGCGCCTGGGGCAAGCTCTTCCGCCAGAAAGGGCGTCTGGGACCTGGGCCTCGTCGTAGCGACTCGGTGCAGAATCGCGGCATTCGAGCTCGCTCCCGGGCCGGGCAGTGCCGGCCGGACGTGGCCCCCGGGGCCCGCAGCAGAGGCCGGGTTTGATTCAACCTTGTCTGATCGGGATTTCCCAGAGATTTCCAGTGCGTGCGCGATTTCTCTGCCTTGGAATGGGCTGAGTGTCATAGTATCCACCTCGTCGGGGGAGCTTCTCGCGGCCATCATGGTGCCCGGGTCGCGTTCGACGCTTGAGCCTCTGTCGCAGGCCGCAGGGAGCGAAGCTGAAACTGCTTCCATTGAGAGAGTTCTGCGAAAAGAGGGAGGCGCCGTCGGTACACCTGGGTGGTGTTCAGGTTCAGGCCTGATCGCGGTCCCGTGCCACTCAGGCGCGGTGGCTGTTTTTGCTATCGCCTACTCGGTAGCGTCAGGTCTGCAACAGATGGGCTCTGCTGCTTCTATCAGGCTTGGTCCGCCTGGGTTCCAGGCGAGGTCTGTGGCCCCGGTTGGGGGGATATTCATCGCGGGGGGCAAATCAGAGAGCAAGAGGAAGGGCGGCAAGTTATCCGCAGGCGTTTACTCTCCCCCAGCTGTAGCCTTCCGCCTATCTGGCGGCACCACCGCACCCGCGGGTTGTCAGAGTGCGACACTACGGGCTGAGTGGCAAGTCTTGGACGAAATCTGTGGCACGGACGGCAACGCTGCTCTGGTTTCCAAAGCCTCCGGGCCGGCTCTTGTCGCAAGCTCGAAGCAGCTCCCGCTGCTGACGGTCCAGGGGGCCGCATCGCCCGAGCGGCCTCCTCTTGCGTGCGTCATCCACGGAAATCGCATCCTTCAGTTTGCACCTTCTCCAATGCTCGGAGAGTCAGAACCAACCGACTCAGAGGCTGAGAAGGAGTGGACCCCGCCGGTGCTCTTTTTCGAGGACTTCAAGGACATCTCCGAGGCGTACAGCCTCGAGCCCGCTGTTGATCCCGTCGCGGAGGCCGCCTCCGACCTGACTGCCGAGCGGGTGACGGGATCACCTGTAGCAACGGCACGTGAGCAGGCTCGACGGAAGGAGCGTCGGAAGCGGGAGAGGGAGCGGGAAGGTGCACGTCTGCGCGCCCGATTAAAGGCTGCGAGCGCCGCGGCTCGAGACCCGCTCGCAGCGCCTCCTGCCCCGCTTATAGAGGCTCCCGCTGCCAACAAGCCCTGGCAGCTGGATTTGACGACGCCGCCCGGGGCTGCCATAGCAGGAATCCGCATCCTCTGCCCAGTCACCTCGGGGCCTCAATGGGTGGAGATTGGGAACGAAAAGGCCTGGGCCTCCGTGGGAGGTTCTTCCACTCGGAGACGAATTCCAGTGTGCGCGTTGGACGCGGCGCTTGACGCGCGACCGTCGCGGCTTTCAGTCACGGATAGCCTGGATATTGACAGCATTTTGCAGAGCAGCGGAGATTTGGCTTCGAGTTTGGGAATAGAGGACGGTCCCATGCGCTGGTACGACGTTCCCCTTGGCGTGGGCGAGCAGGCCTGTGCTCTTCTTCTTGGAATCGGGGACGTTGGAGCGCGGCTGCCCCTGGCTCTGGGGCCGTGCAGCAATCCTCGACGCCGTTGCAAAGTGGCTGCGCTGGAAGTTTGGGGACTACCATCAGCGCAGTGGCGCCTTGGTCCTGGCTCGGGAGTCCTCCCCGGCCCGTCTTTGTCCGAAGTTCGCAAAGCTGCGTCCCCAGGTGTGGCCGCTCGCTCCGCACGGTACTCTGGGAGTCGCAGAGATTCAACGGCGGAGAAGAACATGTTCAGGGATTTGCCCGTTCTGGGTTGCCTCTTGGCCTTCCCGAGGCACTGCTCCCTAGCTGCTGCTGCGACGCAGGACATGCCGCAAGAGTGCCTTCCCGAGAAGAATCCGACGGGGTTAGCGATGGCGGTAGCGGGATCTGCGTTGTCAATTTCCGAAATTCAGTCGAGATCGGGGTCCCTTTCGTGGAGCTCAGAAGCCCGATGGCGTGTGTCCAAAGGTGCCGCAGCTCTTCTCTGGTTAGCTTCAGGTCCTGCAGAATCAAGCGCTCGCACGTGCTCTCATCTGCTGGAGAAATTCGGCATCACTGGGACTGCCTCGCCGTGGCTTACTGGCAGCAACGGCGAAGCCGTCACAGGATTTGGGGCGGACCTTGGCGAATTCCTGGGCCGATGTGCGGCGTCCATTGCGATTGGGGCACCTGCTATGATTGAAGCCGAAGCGTCGCGGGGCTCGTCGGGAGTGAACGAACTGGCCAGCGTCCTTGCCAAAGCCTCAACGAGAGCTGCTGCCCTGGCCACTTCCATGGGATCCGCATTCGCTCAAACCGCTGCGGATTCCTTGGCCGAGGCCTGTGCTGGTGACAGCACCGCAGCGGAAGTATTCTCTGAAGCCTGCGTTGCCATCCTAGAGAACGATAGATTGGGTCCTAAAGCTGCCAGCATGTGGGCGTCAGCATTCCATGCGCGGACAAATAGATGCCTCGGGGCAGGAGAGTCGACGGATAAGGTGGAGTGGGGGCAACTTGCTGCTCTCCGAAACATGGCCACTGTGACTGCGGGCCTGGCTGCTCGCATACCCTCCTTCGAGGAGCTCATCAGCCCTTGGGTCCTCGCTTGCTCCGTGTTGGGCCGGGGTCTAGCGGAAGAGGTAGATCAGGAGGGTAGCTCGATCGAACTCAGCAGCTCGGACCTCTTCTCTTTTGTGACGAATGCAGCCGATTCACTGGCATCCATCGCAGAAAGACTGAGCATTGGCGTCGATAAGCAAAACTCTGTTTCTGAAGCCGCGCGTGACCTGGCCTGGGGACTTGCCAGGAAGCTGGCAATCGACCCAGGTCCTGACGTAGCAGCAACTCTGGCCCACCATAGGCGCCCATGGTGCCCGCACGCCTGCCTGAGAGCGGCCATGGCCGCGGCATCCTCTCCATCACTCGGATGGGGAGCCCCGCTGCATGAGTCCGACTCTGCACTGCCTGCTTGCATCTTTTCGACACTTCACCTGATGTCGGTAACTTCAAAAGACACGGCAGATATTTCCATGGATGAGGAGGCAGACGCCAACGCCGCAGTGGCTTTCCTAACCCAGGTTCTGGATGCGATCGGGGTGAATGAGCCTTCGCAGAGTGCCCTCGTTATGTCCGCTGCCTCCTCCTACTCCAGAGTTGACAACATTGAGGAAGGCGCACCATTGGCGTTGGCGACAGTCGCAGCAGCGGCCCGGGAAGCTGGTGTGGTCGCGGAAGAACTCTCCAACGCTGGCTCCGATATGGGAGCATGGGAGTCGGCTTCAGGTGCCGTGGAGAGCCTTCTCAGAGTGGCGTCAAGATCTCCAGAAGCTTGGGCTGCTGTCATGGGGGCTGCCTCTTCCTCCACGACCATGCGTGCGATGTCAATGTTCGCTGCAAAATCTGCGGCGCGCCTGGTCGCGAATTCCAGTGCTCTCTACACTGTCGCTCCGTCTTCAGACTCTCCGCGTTCTCCTGTGTTTTCAACCCCGTCACAAATGATGTCTCCGAGCCGGGGAGCGGGGGCATTTGCAATGTGTTGGAGGGCGCTTGCTTCTGGCTCTGGCGAGGCAGCGGGCGGGAGTGGGTGGGCTGGAGCCCTAGCTGCTCTTGCTGCCGCGGCTGTGTCCCGCGGGCATCTGTGCCTCGCAGAATCCTGCCTTCATCTGCTTGCGCTGCCGGACGACAGCTCGCACGCCATGAAGAAGTACTCTCTCCTGGGAGAAGGAGCCCTGACTTTTGCTGCGGTCCCAGGGACAATCAAATGGCTGACCGGTGAAGCCGGACCCTCCAATCTTTTAAGGGCTGTGGAGCTGCGGTGTCTTCGGTGCCCCTCGGGAGGCCCTCAGGGAGCTGCCGTGCGCAGGGCTGCCGCTGCTGCTTTGAAGACTGCATGGTGTGAGGCTTCTGAGCTCGCCTCACAGTCCGAGTTGGATGGGAAGATGTCAGATTCTTTCAGAGCCGCGACAGCTGCCCAAGCGGCACTTGCTGATACAGTGTTTTCTCCGCTACCCGGCTGTCAGGCTTCTGTCTCCGGCGGAGGCGGACCGTTTGCAGCGGCAGAGGCGTTTGCTTTGGCATGCTGGGCACTGGAAGGAGGAGCGCCGACTGACTCCCTCCTCCACGTCCTCTTTGGGACTGAGGGAGGAGACGAGGAAGGGTCCGGTAGCGGAGTTCTGAGATCTTTGGGGTTGTCTCTTGTGGCCTCCCTCGACGCCCTGTCCTCTCACCCAGATGCCCCGTTGTATGCAGCTCTGGCCCCCGCTGCGCCTCTGTGCCCCCTGCCCCTGTGCTCATCCACCGGCGAGGACCCCTGCGAGGAGGGGGCAGGCCGGCTTGGGTACATTCTCCGGCCGCCGTGTGGCGGTTGCCTGACCGGAGGGAGTTTAGAAGTGGATGACTTCTCAACGCACGCTGCCCCGAATCTCGAGATCGAAGAAGACGTGAGTGGAAGCTTGCTCGGAACAGCTAGCATTAGGTCACCCAGCAGGGACCCCTCCTCTCCAATCGCAGAGGTTCGTTTTGGAAGCGAGAGCATTCAAGTAAGATTCGACTCGCCACAGGAAGTTGCGCGCGTGCGGCTCGTAATTCGGGGCCCTGGCCCTCGCCGAGTGATCTCCACTGCTGCGCTCTCTGTCGGGTCTTCTGTACCTTCTAACACCGACGCCGAAGGTCCTGAATGGCGCCCTGTGACAGCAACCTCGGTAGAGGTGTCGAGCACGTCGGCGGAGTTCACTCTTCAGCAGCCTGTCAGGGCTGTTCAATTCCTGCGCGTGGACCTCACTGCGATCCACTCGTCTTGTGAGGCTCGGGTTTCTCATGGTGGTCTGTCGTGCCCTCGCTGCGCCCGTGCAGTGGGGGGGCCTGCAGCTGCTGCTCTGGCCCTGGGCCTATTGGATTCTCGCCCGAACCCGGGACCAGGGTGGGCAGGTTGGAACGCTGCTGGCCCATCCCGCACGTTTGTCTCGTCTTCGGTTCCGACAACCCCTATCATGTCTCCTGCGAGAGTCTCCTTTGGATCTCCGTCTCCGAGGCGGGCAATGCGAGAGCGGCGTGAGTCAATGCCAGGTGAGGACAGCTCACAGGTGCAGACTTCGCTCGGACCAGGTGCAGTGTGCGGTCAATGCGGTGAACATGCCCTGCAGTGCCGACGTTGCCGCAACATCGACTACGACCGCCCGGGGGCTTTCCTCTGCAACGAATGTGGAGCGTCGCGTTTTGCACAAGGGGTCAGTCTTGAAATGGACATCCGGAAATCCCCTGGAGCGGTCCAATCTTCGGCAATGAGAACGCAGGCGCGCCAGGTCGCATCTTCGGCTTCTTCAAGGCTTACGGAGCTTCGCGAAGGCCCGTTGAAAAGTTTGCTGCTTTCGGGTGGCAAGGGGCTGAGCGCGGAAGTCTCTTGGCGCGGAGCACCGGCAGCAGCGGCAGCAGAATTCTACCAAAACGAAGTCGCAGCTGTATATGCCGACTGCTCACGAGCAGCAGCCGTGCTTTCCAACATGGCACCAGCCAGCCCTTCCCCACAAGCGTCCCCTGCCCGGGGTTCGGCGCCGGAACATTCGTGCTACAACTGCCAGATTGCTTTTTCTTCTCTGACATTGGGTTTGCTCGCGGCGTGCCCGGCAACTCTAGCTGTCGCTGACCAGACACTTCGTGTCCGGGCCACGGCTGAACTTACCGCGGCCGGTTCGAAAAAGTCTTCCCTGGCTGCTTCTTTGCTCTCTGTGGGCCTGCATCTCCCAGGAGCCCGGGGAGTTGCAGCCGACGCCCGCACCCTCCTCGCTGAGCTTTGTTCGGCGCCTGGGCAAGGAGGCAGAGATACAAGATTCGCTCTTCTGTCTGTTCTTAGAGCGAGAACGCAGCTGTCCCTCTCTCTCCCAGGCGCTGGTTCTGGCCTGTCACTTCTGGGGGGGGGCGCCGCAGAGCTGCTTGCATCTGAAGCAGGAGTGCTGGCATCGTCGCTGCGCCTGGCCGCTTCCCGCGCCTCGGGGGAGGATCATGAAGAATCCATATACCAAAGCCTGAATGACTTTCGAAACGATACAAGCGCAGATGCGCGCAATGAAAGCCAAGAAGCTGCAGCAATGGCCTGGGGGGAGCTCTTTGAAGGGACCCTCGGCCTTCTTGAGGCGGTTGCATCGAACCCAGACGCCTGCCGCAGTCCGGCAGTGGCCGCGTCCCTGCTTGAGCCTCTAACCTCCGCGGTTACAGCTGCTGCTACTGGCGCGTCACTGCTGCCCCGGGCTTTGCCGAGCGGCCTGCACGCCAACATGTCGAGGCCCGAGGAAAGCGGCACGGCTACATCCACGGTTCGCCTGGGCAAGGCTTCCGTGACTTTCAAGGATTACCGCAATGAGGCCTTTAGGCCGGAACAGGAGAACGCAAAGTCTAAAGACCCACTCAGCTTGAAGAGCGAGGCACATGCGGCAGAGAAAGGTTGGAGAGGGCGCTGGGTTCTCGAACTACTCCTTGGAGGGGGTGGTGCTGGCATGCGCCGAGCTGCTGCGGCTCTGCTCGTAACGCTCTGTCGATGCGAACTCTCTGCGAACACACAGGATCTCCCAAAAGTTTTGGACTTCAAGAACAATGAATATCTTCGAAGCGCTGGGCACGCGGCAAGCGACGGGGACATTTTCGTGAGTCACGACAAGGAGGGGGTCCAGAAGCGGAGCCTGGCCCTCCTGCGGCATCTTGCCGGAGAGTTGGAGCGAGCCACTTCTCTTCCCGGGGCTCAGGCCACGGAGTACTTCTCCCTCGCTCTAGCGCTGCTCTCCCAGAGCAGCACGGATGGTCAAGGCATCTGCGATGCCTTGCTGGAACCTGGATTCCTTGGCAACATTTCACGGGAAATCCTGCGACTGAGCCTCCAGGAATCAGTCTCTGCGTGTGGCTCCGGCCCTGGAGCTGGCGCCCGAGCCGCCGATCCCACGACGGGACTCCCCATTCTGGGTGCAGTGTGCCTGTTTGCGTCTGCGATGTCCTCTGAGCAGCTCAGATCTCGATTCTTGCAGAGTTGCCTTCCGAGGGGGGAGTACAACGCCATGACCTCGAAGTGCATCCCAGGCTTCGTCACAGAGGGGTGTGGCCAACAGGTTCCCCTACTGCAGGTAATTCTGTCAGCTTTGCAGGCACTGCGGTCGGGAGGGCAGCTCCCGTCGGCAGGCGAGGAAGCAGCAAGTAGGCTCTCTGATTCTCTGGAGGCTGTGTTGGAGCAAGAAGGTTCCGACGTCGGTCCGAAGCTGCGAGCTCGAGCGTGCTGCGCCCTTATGTCCGACATTGTGGGGAACCTGGAGCGCCTGACTTTAGTTTCGGGCCACGACAGCTTCTTCCTTCAACGCGTGGAGTGCATGAGCGAAGCTCAAGCCTCTGATCTCGATCTTCTTGCTTGGGAGGGTTCTCGGGAATCCAGTGGCGCATGGCGAGATGGAGCGGCATGGGAGGACGAGACGTTGCTCTGGGGAGTTGCTGCAGCATCTCTTCAGTCTTTATCTACCGTAGTTTGTCCTGAGAAGCAGGCTCGTGGGGGCCAAGTTGTACTCAAGAAGGCCCCCACACAGGAGGAGTTTATCCGGGGCACCCTCGGGCGCACTCCATACTCTTCGGAGGAGGTCGGTCCCCTCATGCGTGACGTGAAAAACTTCATCTGCCGCACCCTTGGGCTAGACGGCCTTCTCGACGACGACTTCGGGATGGAGCTCCTTGTCGCCAGAAAAATAGTCTCTTTGGACCTCAAGGTAGTTGACGTCTTCGAGCAGATCTGGCTCTCGGGGGCCACCCATGGAGGCTTGGACCCCGCCATGCCGATGGTTGTGGTCTATCGCCTGCAAGGGCTCGACGGCGAGGCCACGGAACCTATGGTGAAGAATCTGAAGCTGCAGGAAGAGAGTGGCACGGATCCCGAGATGGAATTTCTTCATGCAAGGACCCTTCTCGAAAATGACGCCCGCGGGCTCAGGTCTCTTCTACGGCTCCTGAAACTTCCAATGAAGTCATTTTCCTCCGGATCAAGGGGGGAGGTGGGTACTAATATGCTGCGCCTGCTGCTCGCCGCGTCGCAGCTGCGGGACTGCCGGCAAGCTTTGGCGACTCTGGGTGCTTCTCACGTATTCGTCCGCCGAGCAAGAGAAGCTTTCACAGAGAGAATTGGGAAGTCTGAAGGGAGTGCGGACGATCTGCTCCTCGGGGCCCAGGGCCCCCCCGAGGCACTGCTTCTCCTACTCGAGGCTACCGTGAACGAAAGCTTGGCAATGCACGCGGAGGAGGATGCGGAAGGACTAACTGTGGGAGGGGTGCCAACGTCCCCAGCCCGAATCGCTCCGGAAGAGCTCTGTGCGCAGGTCGGGGCATTCTTGACCTGGCTCGAGGGTATAGAACAGGCGGAAGCGGACGCTGAAGACACAGGGGAGTCCAAGCGAAGCGTGGCATTGACTTTGAGGGTGCTGCCGTTCCTGACTCGAGGCAATGCGCGAGCTGCATCGTTGGTAGTAGATCATTTCTCCCCCGCCCTCCGCCCTCTCAACGGAGACGCAGGCAGCAACAGGGTGCCGGATCTTGGGAGAGAGAGGCTGGCTAAGCTGGCCGCCATGCTGCAAGCCCTCAGGCCGGGCGATTCGACTGGGGCGACTCTCTGTGCTCACTTCATAGAGCAGCGGGCCGCAAATGCGCTGGCATCCGCAGTCCTCGCCTCCTTTCCAGCCCCTGTCGAATCAGGGGCTTTTGGATGCCCGTCGTGGGACAAGAACTCTTCGGACTTTCTCGCTGCCCTGGAAGATACTGTCCCAGCTCTCGCGCTCGGGGCTCTTGGGGCGCTTGTTCAGCGGTCCTCTCCTTTGCAGGCTTCTCAGGCGGTGCAAGAGTTGATTGGGCTGGAGGAAGAGATTGCTTCTGAAGCGGACTTCATGCAGGTAGGAATGGAGGAGGAGGTCTCCGCTCCGACAGATCAGCGCGGTGAGCTTTTGTTGCGGCTAATGCTCACTTTGGAGGGTTCCAGTAGCAGCAGCGGCGTTGGTGCCTGCGCGGAGTCTCTGCTGGCGGCTTGCGAGACCGCATCGCCTGAAGCCGCTGTGGCAATTGACCGGGTCAGACGCGCCGAAGAGCTTTACAGGAAGGAGAAGGCAGAACAACGTAGAAAGGACGTATTAGGCCAGCTCGGTATGACCACTGTTGCCATCCCTGGGGCTGGAGGAGCCGCAAAGATTGTGGCAGCGTCTCCGGGGTCGTTCGAGGCCGAGCTCGCCTGCCTTGACCTGGACGAGGAGCTTGGACCGGCTTGCTGCGTCTGCCAAGAAGGGTATAGTGCGCAGCCGCACAACCTCCTAGGCCTTTACTGCCTTCTGAGCAGGAGCGGGGGGGCGGGTCCCCTCCGTGGGGGGCAGCCGAGGTGTGTCTCGCACGCGACAGCCATTCACTTCGCGTGCCACCGGACTGCGCGGCGAGCCGACGCTGCGCGCCGCCGAGCAGTAAGGGAGTGGGAGGGTGCTGCACTGCGCAACTCGGGGACGAAATGCAATGTTCTGTTGCCGATTCCGCCGCCGACGCTGTCTTCCGGTGTCATGAGCGCCACCGGGGTGCCGAAAATGGAGGTAGAGAAGGCGGATACCGACTTTTGGGCCCGCTTGCCTGTCACGGCGGGGGGTTCCCCGTCAGATTTGCCAGAAGACCGTTTCTTGTCTGCCGTGGCCCTGTCTGGAGACCTGTTAGGGGCTCTCGTGACAGCAGTCGTGGCGGGCAGCGCCCAAATTTTGGCGGATGAGTCGGGGGGTGGGGGCATCGCCTCGAACGCCATCGCGCTCCCGTGGCTCCTGGCCCTCGCAGGCCGCGAACTGCAGCGCGCGGGCCCTCAGATGGAGTCAGCAACATCTGCTTATGCGGCAGAAGTACTGCACAGCGAACACAGCACTTCTCCGCCTCAGAGATCCCACGTGCCTTGGCAGTGGCCAGCCCGTAACAGCCCAGCTGCTCTGGCTCTGGCTCTTGTGGCGCCGCCGCGACCAGAGGGCTGGGGGGGAGAGGCCCTCTTTAGGGCCATGCAGGCCGCTGTGCGGCACAGCAGGGCACGGGGGGGCGGTGCCAGAGACTCGCGCAAAATCCTCGAGGAGGCTGCTGTCTTCGTCTGCATTTTAGACTGCTTCCGCCGCACCCTTCCGGCGGGAACGGCGCATACGCTCTCTCCAGAGGACTTGCAAGACCTCGGGGAATCTTTGGGAGCAGTGCTTTCGGCAGCCAGCGCCTCTCTGCAGAAGGAATCTGGGGCTGCTTCTGGAGGCCTGGCGGCCCTCGGAGTTGCGAAGCGCCCACTGCTTGAGGCCGCCGGCCTAGCCCCCGAGGGCGGGGTCTGGGATGACTCAGGCGCCGTCGAGGCGGCCCTCGGGAACCTGCGCGAGGCCCTCGACGTCGGGAGGACAGATGTCCTCCCTTGACCAGAAGGCCCGCTCGTGCTGTTTCTAAATTAAAAGACTCAATCGATGCGATGGGCGAGTTTCCCCGACGGCCGCACCCCGGCCCCCTCCCCCGCCGCCCCACCGCGCTGCGCCCAGATCGTGCGCACGGCCCCGTCGGAGTCGACCGGCGCAGTGCCTCTCGGGCGGGCCCCCCAGACCCGAAAGGCGGCCTCCCTGCAGCGCCTCGAGAGACTTTGACCGGCAGAGGGTGGGCTGAGGGTGGGGGGGGTGGCCTGGGGGCGCCGAGCAAGGCAGGCCTGGGGGGGGGGGGGGGGGGGGGGGGG
>MDTD01159880.1_pt1 | contig 12540 bp, 13 predicted proteins | sample 811221 | NCBI WGS metagenome assembly MDTD01 (sample SAMN05326646, study PRJNA326480) | marine metagenome | isolation source: seawater | place: Pacific Ocean: South West | collected 2011 | reverse complement strand
GGCAGCTTCTGAAACCTCAGAGGAATGCGCATAGCCAGCAGCATCCCCAGATACCGCCCGCAAGCCAAACCCCTGCGTGGTATCAAAGCTCGCGCTCCGGACTCGACCGTCGTCATAGGAAACGCTCTCCGATTGGCAGTACTCAAGAAATAGTTCGCCGTCGTCCGCTCCAAAAAGCGCGTCGCCCACTATGGTTTCGATCCGGCCACGGTTAAGGCCTCCCCTATTAAAAAAAAGGTCGTCGGTTTGGGTCATGTCTGTCATTCGGACTCATCCACACGGTTTCGGCCAAGAGGCTTCGGATGCACTTAAGGGAGAAGAGAACTGGCGCGACCCTGTTGCGTCCCGGCGTTCAATCAAAGCCTCTATATCTATGTCGTTAGCATATAAAATTTCCGGGTTCACGGCACGCACAATTATTTACATTTCTGTCAGCTTTACGAATTCCTGCCGTTACGCCTAAGGCATGGCAATTCCATCGATTTTGCGACATAGTGTCGCGAGAGACGCCATCGCAAAGCGCGCCCATATATAATGACGAACGTCAGCTTGGCGCGGGATATTGCTTCGGCTGTTCTAGGCCGTAAGTTAAACGAGTCTGAGTTAGGTTTTGACCGACTGCCGAACCCGGTTCGCGGGGAGAATGGGTTACAGCCCTACCGCGATAACGGCATGGCGGGTGGATGTGGGAGAATATTGGGTGAACAGGCTTTCCGTTACCTTAACCGTTCTGATTTCAACGGCCTTTGCGGGATCGGCTTCGGCCGCCGGGCCAGAGCCATGGCAACTGGGATTGCAGCCGCCGGTGACCCCGACGGCAGTGATGATCAATGACTTCCACAATGCACTCCTTTGGATCATCACTTTGATCACGATCTTCGTGCTCGGCCTGCTGATTTATGCCTGCGTCCGGTTTCGGGAGAGCAAGAATCCCATTCCATCGAAGACTACTCATAATACGACAGTCGAAATTTTGTGGACGGTAATCCCAATCTTTATTTTGGTGGGAATCGCCATCCCGTCGATGAAATTATTGTACTTCGCCGACAAGGTTGAAGACGCCGACATGACGCTCAAAGTCATTGGCCATCAATGGTATTGGGAATACCAATACCCAGATCATGGTAATTTCACTTTTGATGCCAATATGATCTCAGAAGACGAGCTCAAGGAAGGCCAAAAACGGCAGATGGATACGGATAATCCCGTCGTTCTTCCGGTCGGCAAGAAGGTTCGCCTCCTATTTGCCTCCGTGGATGTGATCCACAATTGGTCGATGTCGTCATTCGGCGTGAAAGTCGATACGACGCCTGGACGTCTTAATGAGACCTGGGTCCAGATTGACAAAGCTGGAACATATTATGGGTTCTGTTCCGAACTCTGTGGTGTCAATCATGCCTATATGCCAATTATGGTGAAGGCCGTGCCGCCAGCGGAGTTCGACGCCTGGGTCACGAAGGCACAGAAAGAGTTCGCGCGGGTCGATGACCCCGAAGCGCCTGCCGGGCAGCCGGCAAAGGTGACCGTAAAGGTCGCCGCGCGCAACTTGTCGAATTGAAGGTAGGGAATAGTCATCATGGCTGAAGGTACAGCAGCACACGCGCACGACGATCACACGCCAACCGGTTGGCGGCGGTTTGTCTATTCGACCAACCACAAGGACATCGGCACGATGTACCTTGTCTTCTCGGTGATTGCTGGCCTGATTGGCGGCGCGTTCTCCGTTTATATGCGCATGGAATTGATGGAGCCTGGCGTCCAGTACATGACTGATGCGGACGGCAATCCAGACGGCCACCAGTGGAACATGTTCATTACCGCACACGGTTTGATCATGGTCTTTTTTGTCGTAATGCCTGCGGTTATTGGCGGATTTGGCAACTGGATCGTACCGTTGATGATCGGCGCGCCTGATATGGCCTTCCCGCGCATGAACAACATCAGTTTTTGGCTCTTAGTACCAGCTTTCCTGTTGTTGCTGGGGTCAGCTGTACTTGGTGGTGGTGCCGGCACAGGCTGGACCTTGTACCCGCCACTCTCAAACACCGGTTACGGGCATGATGGCGCGGCGGTCGATATGGCGATTTTCTCGCTCCACTTGGCGGGTGCATCGTCAATTCTGGGAGCGGTAAATTTCATTACGACGATCTTCAACATGCGTGCACCCGGCATGACCTTACACAAAATGCCACTCTTCGTCTGGGCGACACTTGTCACGGCATTCCTGTTACTCTTGTCACTGCCGGTGCTTGGCGGCGCGATCACGATGCTGCTTACAGACCGTAACTTCGGCACGGCATTCTTCAGGCCGGAAGGCGGCGGCGAGCCGGTATTGTTCCAGCATCTGTTTTGGTTCTTTGGACACCCCGAAGTGTATATCATGATCCTGCCGGGCTTTGGCATTGTCAGTCACATCGTATCAACCTTCTCCAAGAAACCGGTCTTCGGCTATTTGGGAATGGCTTATGCGATGGTGGCGATCGGTGTCATCGGGTTCGTCGTCTGGGCGCACCACATGTATACGATCGGCTTTGACGTCGACGTCCGGGCCTACTTCACCCTTGCCACAATGGTCATTGCGGTCCCGACCGGCGTGAAGATATTCAGCTGGATCGCTACCATGTGGGGCGGCTCCATCCGCTTTGACACCCCAATGCTCTGGGCAGTTGGTTTTATCTTCCTGTTCACACTCGGCGGCGTAACTGGTGTCGTCCTCGCAAACGCCGGCGTCGATCTGGTGCTGCACGACACGTACTATGTTGTCGCGCACTTCCACTACGTCCTCTCGCTCGGTGCAGTGTTCTCGATTTTCGCTGGCCTCTACTACTGGCTCGGTAAAATGTGCGGTCGGCAGTATCCGGAATGGGCCGGCAAGTTTCATTTCTGGACCACCTTCATCGGCGTGAACATCACCTTCTTCCCGCAGCACTTCTTGGGCCTCGCAGGCATGCCGCGTCGCTATATTGACTACGCGGATGCCCTGCACGGATGGAATTACGTGTCGTCGATTGGTGCTTACATTTCATTCGCCTCAACGCTCTTCTTCGTTTGCATGCTGATCTACACGCTGCGCGCCGGGCGCCCGGTGGGTGAAAATTACTGGGGCGAAGGCGCGACAACGCTGGAGTGGACGGTCTCTTCGCCACCACCATTCCATAGCTTTGAAGAATTGCCACGGGTCAAATAATCGAGGCGGTGTGGAGGTAAGCTTTGGCGCAAACCGTCACAACATCGGTTGCAGCATCGGGTGACGTACTTGACTACATCGCCCTGCTGAAGCCGCGCGTCATGTCACTGGTTGTATTCACCGGGTTCGCGGGGTTGGCCGTGGCACCGGGTGAAATGCATCCGATACTTGCCGCCGTGGCAGTCTTCTGCATTGCACTCGCGTCAGGTGCCGCCGGCGCGATCAATATGTGGTATGACCGCGATATCGATGCGCTGATGGAGCGGACACGCAACCGCCCCTTGCCGACAGGCAAGATCGAACCGGCGGAGGCACTGTCGTTCGGTGTTATTCTTGCCGCCGGCGCAATTATGCTCATGTTCCTGGCAACAAACGCGATGGCGGCCGTCCTGCTGGCCGCAGCAGTCCTGTTTTATGTGTTCGTGTACACGATATGGCTGAAGCGTCGGACACCACAGAACATCGTAATCGGAGGCGCTGCTGGGGCCTTCCCGCCGGCCATTGGATGGGCGGCGGTGACCGGCGATGTCGGCATCGAAGCTACCGTCATGTTCCTTATGGTCTTCTTTTGGACACCGCCGCACTTTTGGGCGCTGGCACTCTACCGCGAGGGAGACTACGTTGCGGCCGGTGTACCGATGTTACCGGTTGTCCGCGGCGGCGCTGCGACCAAACGCCAGATGCTCCTCTATACGCTGATACTTGCGCCCTTAAGCATGGCGCCCTGCTTCCTCGGGATTGCCGGATGGCTCTATGGCGGCGCTGCAATCGTCCTAAATGCCATCTTCATCGTGCTTGCCTTCGCCGTTATGCGGGATACAACGGAAGCCAGCGCCAAGCGCATGTTTGGCTTTTCGATATTTTACCTTTTCGCCCTATTCGCGGTTTTAATCGCGGACAATAGCCTCGCCGGAATGCTCTAGGAGCTCGGCATGATTCTAAATGCAATGAGCCCTGAACAAAACAACAGCAATAACGATGATGCTTCACGCCGGCAACGACGCAAGAATTATGCGCTTTTGACTGTCCTCTTTGCCTGGGTCGTTATCATTTATCTCGTTGCCATCCTACGGATGGGTGGTGGCTCGTGAGTACGCTTGCACAGAAAAATCGCCGTCTTGTCACCGGACTTGGCGTTGTGGTGGTCGGAATGGTTGGGATGTCCTACGCCGCCGTTCCACTCTATGACCTGTTTTGTCGCGTGACCGGGTTCGGTGGCACGACACAGATTGCCTCGGAGCGCAGTAACACAATGTCGGATCGCCCGATCAAGGTTCGCTTTGACGCTATGACGACAAATATCGATTGGGCCTTTCAACCCATCCAACGGCAGATTGAACTGAAAGTAGGAGAGAACGCTCTCGCGTTTTACCGAGCGACCAATCGCGCATCTGAATCACTTACCGGCACAGCAACATTCAATGTAACACCGCTAAAGGTTGGGGCGTACTTCAGCAAGGTCGAATGTTTTTGTTTCACCGAACAGACGCTTGGACCGGGCGAGACCATCGAAATGCCCGTGGCCTTCTATGTCGATCCGGCAATCAGTGACGATCCCAACCTAGAAGATGTCAAAACGATCACTCTTTCGTATACGTTTTACCCGACAGAACAAACGAACCCACAATCGGAAGAACGGCAAGTTAGCGCCAACACTGGTCCCGGAGGCCGGTCGCGGTTATTTCAATAGAACGCGGACCCTCCGTGCGAAGAAAGAGGAAACGAGATGAGCGCAACAGCTGACGAACATCACGGCCACAGCCACCCTTATCACTTGGTCGATCCGAGCCCATGGCCGGCAGTGGGTGCGCTCGCCGGTTTTCTGCTGACATTCGGTGTTGTCCTGTTCATGCATCCGGACATGCTCGGTGAGAGTCTTGAACCAATGCTCACCTCGCTCGGGCCGCTAATTTTCGTTCCAGGCTTCCTTCTTGTGCTCTACACCATGTTTGTATGGTGGCGAGATGTCATTCGCGAAGCCGAGCATGAGGGTCACCACAGTCCGGTCGTGCAATTGGGGCTGCGCTACGGCATGGCGTTGTTCATCTGCTCGGAAGTGATGTTCTTCGTCGCATTTTTCTGGGCGTTCTTCGAATCCAGTCTGTATCCGAAAGAACTACCGCACGATCCGCTTGCAGCCGGGTTCGCTGGCGGTGTTTGGCCGCCGGCGGGTACCGAGACATTCGATCCCTTCACTCTACCCCTGTTGAATACTTTGATCCTGCTGCTCTCGGGCGTGACAGTAACGTGGGCCCACCATGCTCTGCGCGAAGGCGACCGTGAGGGATTGATCAAGGGCCTTGCATATACAATTGCCCTCGGCATCCTTTTCACCGGTGTTCAGGCCTACGAATACAGCCACGCTGCCTTCACTTTCACCGGCGGCATCTACGGATCGACTTTCTACATGGCGACCGGCTTCCATGGGGCCCATGTGATCATTGGAACAACCTTCCTGATCGTCTGCTATTTCCGGGCGCGCAACGGCCACTTTAAGGCGGAGCATCATTTCGGCTTTGAAGCCGCTGCGTGGTACTGGCACTTCGTCGACGTGGTTTGGTTGTTCCTGTTCTGCTGCATCTACTGGTGGGGCGCATAGACAGGGACCGTGGGTCGCGGGCGTGACACAGGTTTTCCCGCCCGTCTGCGACATCTGCGACCTCGATCTCCAGGCTGAGGACAACGGCGATGGACCCTCCGTCTTCGGCGTGGTCATCGTGGGTCCAGCCGTAGTCAGTCTGGCGTTCTGGCTGAAGGTGGCGGTTGCACCGCCATACTGGTTTCATATGGTCATCTGGCCTCCACTGGTGGTCGTGCGCAGCATTGCGCTTCTGAGCCCCTTCAAGGCAACATTGATCGCCCTTCAATTTCGCAACAAGGGAGGGGAAGGTGACCTCAACACTTCCGACCCCCGAGACTGATATGCCCTTCCAACTGAAGCTCTGGCCTACATTGTTCACGATACCGGCCCTTATCACGTTGATAGGACTGGGTGCATGGCAGATGGATCGTTTGTATTGGAAGGAGGCCCTGATCGAGCAACTACAGGAACGGTCGACCGCCGAACCGATCGCCTTACCCAGCTCAATCGATAACCTTGAAACGCTTGAGTTTCGGCGGGTCTCGGTCACCGGGGAGTTTCTCCACGAGCACGAGTTCTATTTGTTCAATCGCTCGCTAAAAGGCAAACCTGGCCTCAATGTCATTACTCTACTGAAGCGGGCGGATGGAAGCGGGCACGTGTTGGTTAATCGGGGATGGGTACCATTCGAAAAACGCGACCCGACAACCCGTCCAAAAGGACAGATCGAGGGTAGGGTCACCATCGAGGGAATTATTCGCATCGCCCGGGGTCCGGGCATGTTTACGCCGAAAAATGAACCGCAAAACAATACGTGGTTCTTTGTTGATCCTTCAAGCATGTCGGCCTCCGCCAAAATTCCGCCACTCCAAGGGTACTATCTGCTCGCTGCCAACAAGTCTTCTGGCGGCGTGCCTGTTGGCCATCAATGGAGAATCGACCTGCCTAACGACCACCTGCATTATGCCATCACGTGGTTCGCTTTGGCCTTTGGACTGTTAGTCGTTTATATCCTTTTTCATCGCCAACAGATGCGCGAAACTTCCTGAAATGTCGGACGCCTATATTGAACTGGAGGCCCGGTTCCGCCGTCTGTCACTGCTGAGCGAATCTATTGGAATGCTTCGGTGGGACATGTCAGTCATGATGCCCCCAGGGGGTGCCCAGGCAAGAACCGAACAAATTGCCGCCTTGAAACTCCTTTATCACGAGTTGATGACTGATCCTGCAGTTGCCGTAGGTCTCGACCGGGCGGAAGATTTGGAAAGTCTGGACGATTGGCAGGCTGCAAACTTACAGCGTATGCGCCAACGTTGGTTGCACACCACCGCCGTGCCAGCGGATCTCGTCGAAGCGACAACCCGTGCCGCAAACACGACGGAAACTATCTGGCGGACAGCCCGTCCCCAGAGCGACTTCAAATCTGTCCTGCCGAGTTTCACCGAACTGCTAGGGCTTATCCGCGACGGCGCCGCCGCAAAAGCTGCGGCTCTTGGGGTTCCCGCCTACGAGGCGCTGATGGACATATACGAGCCGGGGGTGACCACAGCTGCGATCGATGGCTTGTTCGACGACTATGCGGCCTTCTTGCCGGAATTCCTGGAAGAGGTACTGCACGTTCAAGCATCGAGGCCCAAGCCAGAACTACCGAACGGCCCGTTTCCTGTTAAGAAACAAGAAGCGCTCTGCCGACAACTATCAGAAGCCGTAGGGTTTGACTTTGCCAGTGGCCGGCTGGACACCACATCCCATCCGTTTTCGGGCGGCGTGCCTGAAGACAGCCGCATTACGACACGCTACGACGAAGCCGATTTCACATCGGCAATGATGGCGGTTCTCCACGAGACCGGTCACGCCATGTACGAACGAGGCAGACCTGAGACGTGGCGGTACCAGCCTGTTGGCGCGACGCCCGGCCTCGGCATGCATGAAAGCCAATCACTCATTGTCGAGATGCAGGCGAGCAGATCACGCCCCTTCATCACCTGGGCCGCCACGATTATCCGCGCCGCTTTCGACGGTGAGGGTGAGCTATGGTCCGCCGATAACCTTTATCACCTCTCAACACGGGTAGCTCGGAGTTTCATTCGTGTTGATGCCGACGAGGTCACCTATCCGGCACATGTAATTCTGCGGTATCGCCTGGAACGTGCGATGATCGACGGCGATCTCATGCCAACCGACCTGCCCGGAGCATGGGCGGACGGCATGCGAGACCTGCTCGACGTCGTGCCACCGGACGACCGGAACGGTTGCCTTCAGGACATCCATTGGTACGATGGCGCTTGGGGATATTTTCCAACCTACACCATCGGTGCAATGGCCGCGGCACAACTGTTTGCAACCGCCCGACAATCCGATCCGGGGATCGTACTAGGTCTTGCGACGGGCAATTTCGAACCCTTGATGCGCTGGTTGCGGAAAGAGGTTCATAGTCTGGGCGCACGCTATTCAACAAACGCTTTATTGGAGCGTGCAACCGGACAGCCATTGAACCAAGCCGCCTTTAAAGCACACCTGAAGGCACGCTATTTGGAAGATTTGACATGAACGAAACAATGACGGGAATAGAGAAATTCTACGATGCCTTAATGGAAATTCCCGCCCTTTACAGCCTCGATCTGTTTCTAGCGATCATAAGACTGTCCGCCGGCCATTAAGTAACTGGTAATTTCAACGCGGAATTCCGTATCGCGGACGGTATATACATCTTTATCCCAAACGCCTCTGTTTTGGACGCGGCAATCACCAATTTCCGCACAATGACAATTGCCAGGTCGATATCGTCTTCGGCGTTTCTTATGACGATGGTATCGACGACGCGCGGGGGTCCTGCAAGGCTTGATGGATCAAGGTTACCAGGTTCCAACAAGCAAGGGCCCATAGACGATGGTCGTGGAGCCTGGCGACGGCTCCTTTAATATAAATATGCGTTGCTAGGTGAACGGGTCAGACTATTGGGGTGGTTGTTCAACCTCTAGCAGCTCGCCAAGATCAAAGTCGGGGCGGCCGGCTGCAGTATCCCTTATCCGCAACACGACGCGCACATGATCGCATAGGCTGGGGACTAGACTTCGTTATTTCGGCTCAGACGGATTTGGATCAGCGCGCTCAGAATCGAAGTCGACAAACGATATCTCAATCATTCTACGGACCAACCGGCTGGCCGTTCCACGTCCGCGGTATTCTGAGGAGACGACGACACATTCCCGATCCGACAAACCGTTCCGAATTCGTAGCCTTAAAGATTCGCAAACCCGGCTACGTCTCCCTCGATCAGGTTCACCGTGAGTTCTTCTCGCGTCTCTACCGTTGCATCCACGTCATCCAATGTCAGCGCAAACCATGCCTTCGGATTAAAGAAGTAAAGTTCGAGCGCATCATTCGAAAGCCGAGAATCTTCGACAACTCGCTCTTTTTGGCGGCACGACATTCCAGGGACATTGCATATCTCGACTATGATGGAACTGGATGCGGGTGCTTGCTTGGCCACAATGCGGCGGATACCTTAGCTCGTCATGGGGGAGCTTTAAAAGAGTGCAATACGTAAGTACACGCGGCACAGCGCCAGTCCTTTATTTTGACGATGTTTTGCTAGCCGGATTGGCCACCGATGGAGGTCTTTACCTACCGGAATCCTGGCCGACGTTTTCTGCCGACGATATTCGTTCGATGCAGCGGATGAAGTATACGGAACTTGCAGTTCGGGTGATGACGCCCTTCCTCGGAGAACGGATTAGCGAAGCCGATTTCGCCGCCATGGTTGAAGACGCTTTCGCCGGCTTTGCGCACAGTGCCGTCGCCCCAATGAAACAAATCGACGCGGACCTTTGGCTGATGGAGCTGTTCCACGGCCCCACTTTGGCGTTCAAGGACTATCCGATGCAACTCGTCGGACGCCTCTTCGATCATGTCCTGACACGCCGCGGTGAACGCGTCACTATCATCGGCGCAACCTCGGGCGATACTGGATCGGCAGCCATTGAAGCCTGCCGGGACCGGGAAGCAATCGACATCTTCATAATGTATCCGCATGGCCGCGTGTCGGAGGTGCAGCGCCGTCAGATGACAACCGTGCCTGCGGCAAATGTGCATTGCATTGCAGTCGAGGGGACGTTTGACGACTGTCAAGACTTGGTAAAGGCAATGTTTGCCGACGCTGCTTTCCGCGAGGCAGCACGACTTTCGGCCGTTAACTCGATCAACTGGGCTCGGGTCGCCGCGCAGATAGTCTACTATTTCCATGCGGCGGTTTCACTGGGTGGGCCGGACCGATCCGTCTCTTTTGCTGTGCCCACCGGAAATTTTGGCAATGTCTTTGCCGCATATGCCGCCAAGGCCTGTGGTCTGCCTGTCGACCAGCTGATCATCGGCACCAACAGCAACGATATCCTGACGCGGTTTTTCGAAACGGGAACGCTGTCAATGGGGACTGTTGAACAAACCATTTCGCCAAGCATGGACATCCAGGTATCCAGCAATTTCGAGCGATTTCTATTTGATCTTTACGGACGTGACGGCAGCGCATTGACGTTGGCGATGGCGGAATTCCGACGCAACGGGACCCTTGCCGTCGGCGACAATCTGCACCGAATGGCCCAAGAGGCGATTTCCGCCAGCAGACTAAACGATGCCGGCACCATGCAGGAAATGAAGCAGGTGCTGATGTCGACCGGTGAACTGATCGATCCTCATACGGCGATCAGTGTCGCTGCCGGACGCGCAATGGCGCGAGAGAAAAGCGCGCCTATCGTCGCCCAGGCCGCGGCGCATCCGGCAAAGTTCCCGGATGCGGTTGAGCAGGCAACTGGCAGGCGCCCTGCTCTGCCGCCCCACCTATCGGACCTCTACGAACGGACCGAGCGTTTCGACGTCCTGCCAAACGATTTGACCACGCTGCAGGATCATATTCGCGATCGTGTTTCCCTGCCGGGTGCGGCATGACGGTCTCTGTGTCCACCCTGCGCAACGGAATACGCGTCGTCACTGAAGAGATGAAGCAGGTCGAAACCGTTTCCTGCGGTGTTTGGATCGGTACCGGCGCGCGAAATGAAACGGCGGACGTCAATGGCGTTGCCCATCTTCTGGAACATATGGCGTTCAAAGGTACCGTTCGACGGAATGCTCAGGGCATAGTAGAGGAAATCGAGTCCGTGGGCGGCCATCTGAATGCATATACCAGCCGCGAACAGACAGCCTACTATGCAAAGATACTGAAAGAGAATACCGGCCTCGCGCTCGATATCCTTTCTGATATCCTGCAGCATTCAACTTTCGAACCGCAGGAGCTCGAGCGCGAACGTACCGTTGTGATCCAGGAAATCGGGCAGGCACACGACACACCCGACGACCGTGTGTTCGACCACTTTCAAATGGCGGCTTTTCCGGACCAGGCCCTCGGACGGCCTGTGCTCGGCTGCATCGAGACCGTGGGCAATATGTCGCGTGAGACAGTGATGGGTCACATGCGCGCCGGCTACGGCGGGGATCGCATGGTCCTGTCTGCGGCCGGAAACCTAGACCATGACGAAATCGTCACGTTGGCCGAGCGCTTGTTCGATTCCATACCGGAAATCGGGCACTTCGAGATGGAGGCGGGTACTTATGTCGGTGGTGCCCACCTAGAAGATCGAGATCTCGAGCAGGTTCATCTGCTATTGGGTTTCCCGGGTATCTCTTACGAAAACGATCAGTTCTATGCGACATCGGTGATGTCAGCGCTTCTTGGCGGCGGAATGTCTTCCCGCTTGTTCCAGGAAGTGCGCGAGAAACGCGGCCTCGTGTATTCGATTTACTCCTACCCGGCCTTCTACAGGGATTGCGGACTGTTTGGTATCTATGCAGGTACAGGGCCGCAAGACGTCGACGCATTGCTACCAGTCATCTGCGAAGAAATCCGGCGGTTGCCAGGCTCGCTGAGCGACGAGGAAATCGAGCGGGCGCGAACGCAACTGAAAGCCGCAACGTTGATGTCCCTTGAATCAACCGGCTCGCGTTGTGAACAAATGGCGCAGCAAATGCTCGTCTTTGGCCGGCCATTGACGACCGAAGAGCAGGTGGAGAAGATTGAAGCCGTCGACCGCACTGCAATTTGCACCGTTGCAGAACGTATCTTCTCCGGACCCCCAACGATTGCCGCAATCGGTCCGGTGAACCAAATCATGGATTACGAGCGTTTGGTTGCGACGCTTGCAAATTAACGCTGCGATCATTTCGAGGGGGGCGACCGTCCGTGTTGGATCTCCTGTTTTTGCGCTATTCCAAGACGATCTTGCATGGCAAGAACGTCTACTTGCGCGCGCCCCGTCGGCGCGACCAGCGCCAGTGGGTGGATGTCCGCCGAATCAGTCGTGAATTCCTGCAGCCTTGGGAACCGGCCTGGCCTAAAGATGGCGCCGAACCAGCCGCATTTCGGCGTCGTTTGCGACGCTTCACCGAAGACTGGCAGTCTGGCGGTTCCTTCCCATTCTTCATTTTCCACCGCAATAGCGAAGACCTGCTTGGCGGCGTCACCTTATCGAATATCCGGCGCGGCGTAACCCAGGCGGGGACGATCGGCTATTGGATGGGTTATCCCTATATCCGTCGCGGTCATATGGCGGAAGCAGTGGAATTAGTGCTTGGCTACGCATTTGACGAACTAAAGCTGCATCGAGTCGAAGCGGCGTGTCTAGTTCACAACGATCCAAGCAGTCGGCTATTACTGAAGCTAGGGTTCACAGAGGAAGGATTGGCCCGCCAGTACCTCTGTATCGACGGCCGCTGGCAGGAT
>MDTD01060299.1_pt1 | contig 12540 bp, 14 predicted proteins | sample 811221 | NCBI WGS metagenome assembly MDTD01 (sample SAMN05326646, study PRJNA326480) | marine metagenome | isolation source: seawater | place: Pacific Ocean: South West | collected 2011 | reverse complement strand
TTTATTTGTATCTTCAAACCTTCCTTCTGCTATTGTATTCATCCAAACAGTATAGTCAGGATTGAATTCTTGCCTTGCTCGCTCTGTTGGACAAACGAAATCTGCTACGGCAATCTTTCCAGCAAGTACAACACCATCGGCAAGATGCCTCATTCTTTGTGCTTGTCTAATCCTTCCTTCCGGACTAAAATCCCAATCCTTATAACGTTCCCTAATAGCGTCTGCGTTAAGATGAACGCCGCCTAATAGCTCTGCGAACGGAGTAGCAAGTGTTGTCTTGCCACTTCCTGGTAAACCAAAAATTAATATTTTCATTTCATTCTCGATAATCTAATCATAGTTGCCGCCAGATTTATTTCTGGATCGGAAACTAATGTATGATCAACAAGACCTTGTTTGATAATAAGTATAGCACTTTCTTGCTTTTCTTCGTCACCAAACAATTCTACATTGTCATACAACCATTTGTATACGTCTTCCATTTCATCTGGACGAGCTTGACTACAAACAAGTTTTCTTGCTTTAGAAATTTGTCCTTGTTTGAATAGTTCAGTCATTTCAAGTTTCCAATCACTCTCACCAGCATCACTTTTTTCTGGAGGAACTAATTGTCCGCTTACACTATTCATTTGTACCATATTGATACATTTACGCAAGTCTGGATATGTTGCTTTTACGTATGTGTCTAAAGTATCAATATCAGGAGTTATTTCTTCTTTAATTAAGATCTCTGCTACACGAGCTGTAAATTCTGTTTGATCAATACGTTCTATATGAAAGCCTTGACATCTACTATGTAGTGCTGGAATAATCCTGTTTGGATAGTTACAAGTCAGTATAAATCTACTTGTTGTATGATATTCTTCCATTACGCCACGTAGTGCCGCCTGTGCGTTTGGACTCAAATAATCTGCTTCATCTAACAGCACAACCTTAAATGCTCCAAACGGAATCATTTGTACAAAGTTTACAATCTTATCTCTAACATCTTCTACACTATTTGTCCTACTTGCGTTTATCTCTAACACATCGAGATCATTTACTTCTAACTGATTTAGTAATATTTTAGCTAAAGTTGTTTTACCAATACCGGCGTTTCCTGAAAACAGCAAGTGTGGAATAGTACCGTCTTTTATCCATTGTTGTACTTGTTTCTTTTGATGTTCATCTCTAAACACATAACCGTCAACTGTATTCGGACGATATTTTTCTACCCAAAGTTCTTTCATCTGCCTAACCACCTCCTTGCCGCATTAATTGGATTCTTTAAACCTTCGTAAGTGTCATCTATAAAGTCTATATGCTTACTTAATTTCTTGTTTAGTTCTTTAAGCTCAGTTTCGATATTTTTCAATCTCTCATCGTCAACAGGTTGCCAATACTGAAATTTTTTGTTTGTATCAGTACCTATGTAAGCCTGCCCTGTTTCCATGTCTACAATTTTCCATTTACTTGGACACTTTGTTTCGATAAGAAGTTTAATGGGACTATCTAATTCTTGAACTTCTTTGCCGTCTAATAGTTTTCTAGTTTTCAACTTTCACTCCAAAATGTTTATATGTGTCTTGTACGCATTTTGCTTGGAAGTAACAATCTGCCAAAGCGTTATGGGCATTATTCTGAACTTTCTTTCTTGGATCTTCTGGCAACATCTTAAACAATGTTCGACTGTCGCGTATCTGCCAATAGTTCCAAGGCACAGGCTTGCCTATATTTTTATATAGATCCTGTAAAATAACAAAATCAAAAGTTGGACCTTGACACCAAATATAGTCTAATCCAACACACCATTTGTTTAATTGTTTTGTTAGGTTATCACTTAATACACGTTCATGATCACCAAAGGCTTCATCTTGAATTTCTTTAGGTTGTTTGCCCCACCATTCCATAGTACTGTCATCTATAGTCCGTCCTAATTTTTCAGACTGCTCTTCTATGTCACATCTAAGATATAAAGGCGAATGGGGTTCTTCATTTTGGAAAGGGTTAAACTTAATAGCCCCTAAAGTCATCACAACACTATCAGGATTGACTCCTAGTGTTTCTAAATCAATCATTCCGTGTATAGCCATTAACCTTTCCTGTTCTCTTGCCCCATTGCTGAAATAATCAATAGCACATACAGAATTGGCCATGCCCATCCATTAATATAACCTGTAATATGTAAAATCATCAGTGCTATACCCGTAGCACCTGTAGTACCAATGCCTGATGATTGTGGTTTTGGAAACTTCATTGTACACTCCTATTTTGTTAATTGTAACATAAATTATAGGAAATGTCAACTACTTTTGGCTATAGATCGCCTTCTTTTCTATTTTCGGAATAGTGAACGTCAAATTCTCCGCCTGGATATCTTGCCTTGAGCTTGTTAACATTTTCTTGGATTACTTCGTTAGGATCTAGATCCAACGCCCGACATGAATTAATCCAATACCAAATAATATCACCAAGTTCTCGTTTAATATGATATTTGGTGTCGTCATCCATAGGCTTACCTTGAAATACGCATTTTTTAACAATCTCAGCATACTCTCCACCTTCACTTGCTATGCCAATAGCACCTGTTAGTAATAGTGCGATATTGACATCATCATTTAGTTCATGTAAACGGGCTTGTGTAAAAGCCCAGTCGTTTGATTCTTCAGAAGTCACACCTTCCACGAATTCTTTATACTTGTTTAAGTCTACTTGCAATTTTGCCTCTTTTTTATCTAGAAAATTCTTCTGGTCTGATATCTGCTGGTCCGTCATCGTATTCATAACCAATGCTATGATCAGATGGTCTTTCATCTGAATAAGCAAGAATACTTTCAGCTTCAACCATTCTAAGCGTCATTTCTTCTCCGCCTAGTTCCATTTTAAGTCCTCTTGACCAACGACCATGTTCTACAAGAATCCATTCGCCTTGTTCATACGGATCGCTGTTCTTTGGACCTTTTCGAAATACTCTACCCCATCTTGGGTAAATGCCTCGTGTGGTTCCATCATCACTTCTAAGAATGATTCCACCTTTGGTTACTTGTTCACCAAATTCCATATCGGAAACAATTACTCTGTTTCCTACTGCTTTGATATCTTCTGCCTTTATGGATACAAGGTTGTTAGCCATTATTCACCTCTCTTAACAAAATTGCCATCTTCGTCTTCAACCCAATCATCTTCCTGTTTAGATTCTGCCTTTGTCTTACCTGGTTTTGTTTTTGCTGAAGATGTTTTTGGTTTTGTTTCTTCAACAGCAACAGCCATTTCAGGTTCAACTGGAGTTTCTGTTACAGGTTCTTGTGTTGGAGTTTCAAACTGCGTAGCGGGAGTATTATCTGCGTAATACTCAGCAAGTACGTCTTCACGTTTTCTAATGATCTTTCCTCCCGGACCAAGTTCGTCACCGCGAGCATTTACTCTTGCGTTACCAACTGCTGGGGTTAGTTCATTACGTTGTCTAAGTAGATCCATATCTATGGGTTTACCCTGCATAGTTCTATATTGTTTTCTACCTGTTTGTTTGACTGCCATAACTGACCTCCTTTATTATATATGTACTTATCTCAGGAACTCTCTATAGTCTAGTCCATATTGAATTGAATTTACTTTATGTACACCAATTAAGTATAGCACATAACTTGCTACCGAACTGCCTCTTCCTACGCCCCATACAATGTTATTTGCTCTCATAAAATCTACCAAATATATCATATATCTTAATAAATTTAGCATATCACGTTTTTTAAATTGTTCAAGTTCTTCAAACGCTCTCCTATATTCAGGACCTTGTGCTTTATATCCATCTGTAATTAATTTACCTAACACATACTTTTCAACATGTATTTCTTTGTAATTATCAGGCATAAACCATTCGCTTTGACATGCTCCGTCAAACTCTTTTTGATCGACATCTATTGGAATATATTTTTTTAATTTGGGCAATCCATTTTCATCTGCGTGTGTATTAAACTTATCTACATCATCTGAAGGATCACAAAGAACCACATGACATTTATCAATATGACCTGTGTAAATCATATCTATGAGATCACGATTCGTGAATCTAGGAATACCAAAATCATCAGTTTTCATAAGCATCAATGTATTTTACTGTACGTTGATTAATTTGTCAAGATCAATGTTACCATTTTCTTGATCTTGTTCTTCCAATTTAATCTTTTCTTCTTTTATTCTTGCTTCTTGTTTGTAAAAGTCTAAAAACGTTTGGATTTGTTGTTTGACTTCCGGATTATGTGCTTGAAAATATTTTTTTGTAAGATCTGAGACTTTATCGTAAATTTCATTTAAAGTCATATCTTTTGTATTTTCTGTGAAAGGGTGGAACATTATTCGTAGTAACCGACATACCTAGCAAACACAGTTGCTCCATTATCGTAACTTACAAATTCAAACCAATACACTCTTGCTGAAGGAGTATCAATTACAGCAGTGCTACCAGCATTTGGCCAACCATCTTTTCTTTTAAAAGTACCAGCACCTGCGTTTGAGGCAAAGGTTATAGTTCTTTGTGTGCCATCATTATTAATAAGAACATTGATTTTACCTGCTTTGTTATTCTCTGGCCACTCACTTAAGGTAAGTGTAACATCAGCGCCTATTGTAAATGTTTGATAACTACCATTTGAATAATTTATGTTTTGACTGGTATTTACAGTGCCGCCAGCAAAATAACCTTCACTTGTATCTATTAAGTTAGCATTTTGAATATTGTTACCAAGGAAGTTATTAGCAATTTCTAATCTAGCAGTATTATCCATAAGGTCTTTTATTTCAGCCTTAGCCGCAACAAAGTTATCCGAAATAATTGTAAAGTTATCTCTAAATCCTTGTGAATCGTTATCTTGTCCAGCTACAGGATATTCCTTGTTTACGCCGGTTTCATTTATATTACTTGCTGTTGGTCTTGCCATAATTTGTCCTTCCTACATTTATTTATCTGTATTAAACATTGAATTGATAGTTTGCGAACTTAATATATTGTTCGTTACTGTTGCCTAGTGTAGAGTCAATATTATACCTATCTATTTCCACATTTAAAGTTTTGAAGTCAAATCCACTGTTTTTAATGTTTAAAAGCACAGCATCAGCTTCACCAGGTTTACAATAACAAAGTGGAACACCTAACACAAATCCAAGTTCTGCTTGTCCTGTGCCTTGTGACGTTCTCATCCAAAGTGGATAAAATTCTCTTAAATTAGCACCCACTACTCTAATTCTTTCTCTCATATTAGTAATATTACTAATATATTTCCTTTGATCTTTGCCTTCACTTACTTTTATAGCATCACTGTCTATTTTTATTGTGTTAGTATTAGGTCTCAATCTAATCGGATCACTGTTGATACTGTCGTCAATATTTGCTACTGTTATAGTAGATCCGTTTTGTAACAATAATGGTATAGCATTTCCTGGAGCAAAAAGCACAGGACCATTTCTAGCAAATAAAGTAATAGTTCCAGTAGATGCGGGAGATTTTGCTCCTCCGCCTCTTAGAATGATATCAAAAAATCCTTCTCCTGTACCAACTCCTGTGTTATCATCTGTAACTGAATATTGAATGCTGTCTGTCGTAATTTTATTTTCTGTAGCAGTTGTAAAATCTAATGCTGTTTTTCCACTAGTTGGTTCTTGTGGATCAATCAAATCTACATAAATCACTTCATATACTGTATCGTTGGTTCCTACACTTTTAGCAATGGCTTTTTTCACATCGCCAAATTTATATTTTTTTCTTAAATGGTTTTTAGCTGTAGCGGCAACAAACTCTCTGATGTCTCTTGTTTCTATTCCTGCGTAAGCAAGTGCCTTAATTTGATTTTGTAATCCAAATGTAGGATCGTTTGGTCTATAAATTGAACTTGGTGTAAACACATTAGGGTCTGAAATAAAGTTCCGAAAACTTAATCTTTCTTCTTGCTTTAGTAATGGCACCATTGATATATTACTGTATAACAAATCATCTGGATCAGTAGTTGTAATAGTAAATGTTCTTGTTGTAGCACTAAAACCAAATTGGTCTTGTGCTTTTACTGTAAATGTATATGATCTATCTAATGTTGTTGTGGCTCCGTCAAGAGTAAATGCTCCTGTTGTTTTATCAATAGTAGTCAATCCTGGAGAACCAGGTGAACCAAATTGTCTTACTTTTCCTTGAAGTTGTCCATCGATAGCAAGTGTGATACCTGGAGGTAATCTTCCGCTATCTAAAGTATAGATTAAAACAGCATTTGGCACAGTGCTCGTAGCACTTACGTTCAAAGTGCTTACAAAGTTTGCTCTTAGATTTCCTAAGGCAGACAATGTGTTCCATGTAATTGTACTTTCTACTTCACCTAATAACTTGACTGTAAATTCTTTGTCTTTTGCTACAGTTTGGTTTACTTCATTTGTAACTCTTTCGTCAAAGTTATAGAATTGAATAGTTATAGTTTTGTTAGATGTTACAGCACCGCTCGCATCAAATGTTCGTATAAGCACATCACCGATTGTTCCTATGAAAGAAGATCTTAATAAATCGCTATCACCTGATTCTATTTTTGTTACAGCTTTATCATCTGAAACTGCTACAACTCTTCCGTTTTTGACCACAAACACACTTTGGCCAACTACATTTTGAAAAGCGTATTTTGGATTTCCAGCAGTAGGATTATTTGAGCCACCGGAATAATCTTCTTGAGTGACTGGCACTTCATTCCATACAAGCCAACCTGTCTCGTTATTAGTTCCTATAAAACTATTTTCAGCCCAATTAAACACAGGCACATTATTCTCACCAGACCAAGTTTGTCCTAATCCCAAGTTGTTAAAATAAGATTGAAAAGATGTGGATTGAGCAGATCCTAATTGTCTTAAAGCCTCAACAGTAAATCTATATTCTGTTGTAACAGCAGGTTGGTAAGGAACTATACCAGCTATTTCACCCGATGTTGAGTCAATTGCCATACCTGGAGGCAATGTGCTTGGAGATCCATCTGCGTTTGATTTTTTAACTGTGAAACTTATTATTCCTTGATTACTTGTTGGATCGTACACATCTAAAAATAAAGTAACATAATTATTAGCTCTTCTAAAACCAAAATCGCTTGGAGTCAGCCATACTGGTGCTCTTAAAAATGTATTATCTGCTGTGAATAATCCTGTGCCAACTTGCATAATTGTGTTATCAGTTCTGAGGAAATCATCACCTACTAGATAAATTTGAAAACTTCTTTTAGCAATAACTATGCCATCACTGACACTTACTGTAAAATCATAATACCTGTTTAGCTTCTTTGGACTTTGTGTTGGAATAGCATAATCATAAAATGTAGTGTCAAAAAAGAAACTTTCAAAACCATTAAAACTTTTAATTCCAAAATCAAATGGAAACTCTCCATAGGTGTTAGAATCAAAAAATCCAGACTGTGCCCTTTTCTCTAATGCTAATAAAGGTTCAACAATACCTGTAAGTTTTCCTGTTTTTCTACCTAGTTCGATACCTGGCGGAAGTTCTCCATCTCCGTCGGCAATATAATATTCAAGTTCATCTCCTGCTGGAATATCAGGATCAATTACTGACAGTTGAAAATCAACAGGACTACTATCTAAAATATAAAATTTTTGATTTGGTCCTAATCCAAGAGGTCCTTTTTGTGTAATCCAAGTAGGTTCATCTGCTCCATCAATAGTAATACTTAAAGTTCTATCGTCTGTAACAACACCTTTTTTTGCCCGTAAGGTAAATCTAAAAGTTTTTAAAGTTTTTACTTCATAAGGAGTTCCGAACAATTGATTGTTGTTTACTATTCTCAATCCGCCTGGTAAACTACCAGCAATTACAGTTAAGCTATCAACTTCGTTTATAGGAAGTGCGATAGACTGTGTAATGCTTTCTTGAATTGTACCTAGATTATGCCCTGTGTTTACGGTCCAAAGGTTGGCCATGTTATACTCCTATAACTATATTTATGCTACAGGTAGGGTGCCCATATCAGCCGTAGGTAGTGAGGATCCTGTAAATGTGTTACTGCCATCGTCATAATCTATGTTCAAACCAAACATAAGATAATCTAATGAACTTTCAAATGTAGTTGGAAATATTAAACCTTGATCTAATTTTAAATAAGGTTCGACACCTGCTATGTTTCTAATATCAACACCATGTACGGTACTTTTAATATCGCTAGTGTTTACAATTTCTTTTTGTTGTCCGTCTAAATTAGCACCTAGTTTAGGAGCTGTATCTGTTAATAAGGAAGTTTCTGCTGTGATGGTAATTGTACTTCCATTTAGATTTGTAGTAACTAAATTACCTCCTGCCAACGTAAGACTTGTATTAGCATTATTTAAAGTTATATTATTATTGTCAGCAAAAACCTGTAGCTGTGGTAAACCTGTAGCTGTTGAATTAATAGTTATAGCATTTCCATCACTTACAAGAGTTGTTGCTGTTCCTGCTTTTAGTTTTTTAAATTGTAATTCAGCACCATTTAAATTAGCAAACACGCCTTCGCCTGCCGAACCTAAATTAGCGGCTGTAGTTTTTTCAGGATCTCTTGTATCAAGTTCTGTAAAGTTATTGTTAACCTTTACAAATGCTTCTCTTAAATCGTCACCTGTACCGTCGTTTGCGATTGTTCCTATGTTTATAGTTTGTATTGCCATATCTATTTCCTACTGTATTTACCTATTCTTTTTTCTCAATCCAAATGTATTACTTGTGTATGGTTTTGCTCTGTTATATCTGTTGAATAACATTCTGTTGTTACCTCCACAGATATCAGTAGTATCACCGTAATTAGCATCATTGGATTCGTCTTTTAAAACTGCTAGAGAATCGTTCTCTAATTTCTTTTTAAGTTGTTCTGGAGTCAAACTAGGATCAGCTTGTAAATAAAGAGCACCAACACCACACACCTGTGGCGAAGCCATTGACGTTCCACTAATGTTTGTTTGTTTAAAATTACTGTCAGCAAAATAATTAGGAGCTCCGTAATCATTTGTATTGCTTGTACAACTTACAATATATTCTCCTGCGGCAAAAATTGTCACAGCAGGACCTGTTGAGCTAAAACTTGTCTTTCTTTCTGTAGTAGAATTCTGAGGAGTCATGTCAGTACAACCTACGACATTTGCCTTTTCATCAAAAGGTGAGCTACCTCTGTGATAAAATGCTGTCGATCCTCCATATTCAACTACATTGTTATAATCTACGCCAGGACCTACAGAAGTATCCATTTTAAAACTATTGTTTCCTGCCGCAATACAAACATGTACTCCAGCATCTATCAAGCCATCTACATCAGAATCAATAGCCGCTAACCTGTAAGGGTATAGGTATTGGAAATTTCTATAGTAAGGATAAAATCCGTAAGTGTCTCTATGATAGGTTGAACTGCTACTCCAACCTGCTGTACCTGAATTGTAAGTTGCGCCTCTATAAACATAACTGTCTATATTGCTTATGCTACTTCCAATTGAACCACTATATCCCCAACTCATATTAACAATAGTAGGACGTTTGTATCCTGTCTTAGGATCTATAGGTTTGTTTTGATGCCAACCTTTTATTACATCAAAACAATTTATAACACTTATTCCTGTATTGGAGTCACCAGTGCCTTCTAGTCCACGCACTTTGACAGAATAAATTCTTGCGTTAGGTGCCCAGCCAAAGTTAAGTCCTGCCGCAGTGCCTCCACAATGTGTTCCATGTCCGTCAGTATCTCTGTAATGATTAGCATTTTGAGTGCTTCCTACACCTGATTCAGCAAACCAATCTATTAGTTGAACTCTGCTGTTTCCGTTTGCGTCATTAAATTCTGGATGATCTACCTGTAGTCCACTATCCTGAATAACAATGTCAACTCCTGTACCATCCATCGAAAACGGTCTGTCAAAAGGATTTGATCCTAAAGATGTTCCTGTGCCATATTTGTTCTCTACAAAGCTATGTCTTATTTTACCCCAATCTCTGTAATCGCCAGAGTCTGCTGTAGACTTATTGAAGTTTGCTGTTTGTACAGCTTGGATTCCTATTATTACATCTTCTCTTTGATCTGGTCTAAGTTGTACATCTGTAACTCTTGAATCGTTTCTTAATTTTTCCGCTTCAGCATCTGTTAGAGCGTAGTGTGTGTTTCTGGTAGACAATGGCCTAGCATCAGCAACGTCAACTGTTCTATTGGGAATATCTCCTGCTCCAGTCGAAGCTATCATGTCTTGATTAAATTGTGCGTAGTCTACGCCTTTGTTTAGAGTAACAATGTATTCTTTTTCGCTCATTATAATTCCTAACTAATAAGTGGCATTAAACACAAAGTTACAAAAAATCCTAAAACAAATGTCAACAAGATTGGATTCATATTTTACTCCTAGTGTAAGTCTACCCAAGAACCATTGGCATAACCTTGAAACTTGTTAGTCGTGGTGTTATAAATCAAATCTCCGTTAGCGGATGTCAAAGCATCTCTTTGTGTGCTAGAAAAACTTGCTAATCTTAAAGGACTGCTTGTAATTTTGACTTGGTCTTGGGCAATCAGTTCAATTGAACTCGCACTATCTATCTGTGGTGTGCCTACGCCAGAACTTTCAAAACTATCTGCTGTGAATTTTTGTGCTGTTAAGTTTCCGTCCACGGTAAGATCACTACTCATTCTAACACTTGGTGTCATTACAATCTGTGAACTATCATCTGTATCAATAGTGCTTGAACTTAAAGTAAAATTGCCTATGGTATCACCTGATGTGCCATTTACCCATTTACTTGTACCAGAATCATATTTTAGAACTTGGTTATTCTGTACACTTGTAATGTTCACATCATCTAAACTGTTGATACTTTCTGAAGTAATACCTGTGATATAACCTGCTCCGTTTGTTAGCTGATTATTGTTTGTAGGAATAGTAGGCTTATTTGTAATAGTGGTTCCATTATAGTCTATGCTTACACCAGAAATGGCACTGTAAGGAATGTTTGTTAAATATTGACCACTTCCATAGTAATTGTTTACATAAGCATTATTGTAATAATTGTTTGATGCTCCTATGCTATATGTATTAGTTGTAAAAGGACTTATATTTCCAAAGCTAACACTATTAGATGTTTCAGATCCTTCTGTGGTGATCTTACTAAGTGTCATTCCAGTAAGATTAGCTCCGCTACCGTAATATTCAACAGCATTAACATCACCTGCTACATCCAATTTTCTTCCTGGAGTGGTTGTAAATATTCCAACCCTTTCTGTTCCTGTGTCAATTTTAATAGCTGTTTTTGTACCGTATGTTGGTTTTACTTTTATTTCTAAGTCTTGTTCGTTGACCAAATTTTCTAAAACTACTGCACCTCCTGATACAGCCAAAGAAACTCTTGGAGTAGAATTACCACCAATCTTGATACCGTTATCATCATTTATAGTAAGTGAACCATTTTGTGTATAACTTTGATTTACAGAAATAGCATCAACTATTCCGTAACCACCTAAAGTTGTTGGTGTGCCTGTTAGTGAACTAAATTGTGCATCAAATAAAGTTGGCTTATTGCTAAAGTTGCTGTAATCTAAATAATATGATCCGTCGAATCCGTCAAGTGTGTCTGCGTTAAGACCTCCACCACCTGATGTGATATCATCTGCTGGTGCCCATTTAGTTCCATCCCATTTTAAAACTTGTCCTGTTGACGGTGGACTAGAAATTGTATCAACATCTGCTAGATCACTTATGTCATCGACTAAAACAGGTTTGTTTGCTAAATCATTATAACTACCTGTTGAGGCAACCGTAGCAAAGTTAGGTACTCCAATTAATTCTGAATAGTTTACACTTCCATTTACCCAAGCCGCTCCTCCACTAGCACCTCCTGTGGTACTGTATTTTATTACCTGGTTATTAGCCAATCCATCAAAATTTGTATCTGGAGCTAGTCCTCCACCGCCGCCACTACTGGTACCTGTGTTTGTAATTGTAATTGTTCCGTTAAGGTCATCATAAACAATGTCTATACCAGTACCTTCTCTAAGGATAGCATTTACACGATCATCAACTCTTTCATTTGTAAAGTATTTGTTTGTGCTTCCTTCTGCTAATGAATCTGTGTCAGTCGCAACATTGGGTTTGTCTGTAAGATCATTATAGCTTCCGCTGAATGGATTATAGCTGATGCCTCCAATAGTAAGTCCTGTAGCTGTTATGTTACCAGCACCAACTATACCTGATCCTGTTAAATCTAAGTTATCACCTATTGGTAATTCTTTTAGTTTGTTTTGATCGTCTCTATCAACTATAAGTGGTATTCTGTTTGCCATATCCTTTTCCTATTTACAATATTTATCCTGTTGGTGCTACACTCTTGTATGGGTGACTCACAGGTAAACTACCCGTCAACCCCCATTTGTGTGCTATGTAACCTTCTGCTTGTTCTATGTAAGTTTTGTCACCACCGCCCGTGCCAGGTTGACCCTGTGCCGCCATAAATTCAAACAGTTTACCGCCAAATGTTTGACTGCCTCTGTTTCTAAATATGTTCATTCCTGCCGTGGTTTTTATTTCCTTGTCGTA
>MDTD01168245.1_pt1 | contig 12542 bp, 14 predicted proteins | sample 811221 | NCBI WGS metagenome assembly MDTD01 (sample SAMN05326646, study PRJNA326480) | marine metagenome | isolation source: seawater | place: Pacific Ocean: South West | collected 2011 | reverse complement strand
TTCGTAGTTTTTAATAATGGATAAAAAAATTAAAGTTGATAATTACACTAAACTTGGTAGTGTGATGATGTCAGCTTATCTCTTATTAGAATCATATCATCCAAATTGGTATTCATATAGTAGCATTGGGAAATATATAATTTATATAGGTGCTCCAATATGGTTATATGGGTTATATAAAACTTTACCAAACTTGATTAAGTACTACAAAAGAGATTAGCGGACTTTCTTTGGTATATTCTTTTTTTGTACTTAGTGGGGAAGACGGGTAGGCGGTACTTCCTATATATCTATACCCCCCATACCCCATCCCCGAGCATAGTACGGGGTATATATGTATATGCCCATACATTTTTTAGAGCCTCAGTTTTGTCTAAAAAGGCAAAAAAATAAAGTCATTGTTTTGACTTAGAGTGTTGGGTTAGAGTGTCTATGAAATAAAGTCTATATATAGTTGAGAGTGTATGCCTAGAGTGTCTGTAAAAAAGCACCTATATACCAAGGGCGTGTAAACACCTTTCGTATAGTATGCCTCTTAAAATTTTCTATAAAAAAGAGGCTTGGCGTCCTAGCAGTAAACACTATGCATATGGGTTATGTCCGATAGCTGAGACAAAAAAGAAAGTGCGCGGCTACGAAGTCATACTATGATAGAAGAAACAAAAAGGGAGTTGGACGGCTAAACCTACATTAATTGATGTGTAGGGTTTAATGTATGTGGGTGTGATAAAATAGTGTGTCCACACATACAAAAAGACCAAAAGCCAAATTAATCAGATTTTTGTAGATTAGGTTATGCTTGAAAAATACATTGATAAACTAGTGCCAATAATTACTACGATAGTGTGGGTAGGTGGTATGGGATACATAATAATGAATTTATATACTTGTTTTAATTAGGATGAGGCTCAAGAAGTTATCATCTCTAAAACTATTGATGAAAAGATAGATAGTGTGAAGACGAAAATATATAGAGCTAAGTCAAGGAAGATATATTGTGAGTTTGACTTTGATTCAATGACGGCGGTATTCGCTAAGAAAGTTGCTATGTATGATAAGCAAATAGAGTTGGGTAAAAAAACTTTTGGTGACACTAGAAAAAGTTTTTATAACGAGATGAAATGGGACGATAGTTTGGCTAACATAAGTGCGATAAATAGGGAAATAGAATACATTACATTTATGGATAGTATGATAGTAGCACATCAAAAATCATTAGATAGCCTAATACGATTAAAGGAGGACAAATGAGGAAATATCTACAAATAATTTTGTTAATTGGGTTGTGGAGTTGTGTAGATGAAGAAACTGATAACTCAATTAATTTTTCAGCTTCGGTTGATTTTTCAGAATTAGAAACTATAATTAATGTCGCTTATTGCCCTATTGAAATTTCAGCAACCCGAGGTGACAACTTTATTCCAAACCTTCGTTTTTGGGTTAGAGGAAATCTATGGTATCAGTTTGGTGGAGGTATGGTAGTACAAGATTTGGGGTATTGTCATGTAGAAGTTGAATACCCGCCAATTGCTGATGATTGTGTATGCATAGATGATGGCAATCAAAATACATCTTCTGATGAAGACTGCGATTGTTTTTTTGATAGAATTAATAGTTGGGGCAATAGCCCTAATATGCCCATAAGCGAAGACGAATTTTTAGAACTATGGAATCTTTCCTCTCTTGAAAAAATTGGGAATGATTGTTATAGTGGTTCTCATTGGGCAAATAATGGAGATATGGCTTTACAATTCTATGATACTAATATTACTGATGAAAATGGAATCTATTCTCAAAATCTGTCTATTGGAAAATCGATGGTTGGTAGGACTTTAAAAATTGAAATCTTTTGGTACGATGATGAAAAAGAAGAGATGGATAGTCAAAAAATAGATATTCCAATTGTAAACGCTAATTGATTTCAGCAAAATAAATATATAAGTACACTTATTATGTGTATGGATTATACTAGTATATCATCCTCATCTATATCCTCTATCCTTAGATGTTCTTGCATAGCATTCTCTTGATATTCCTCATCGTAATGATTTAAATGCATACCGATCGGATTTTTTACGATATGCCTATCAGCTTTTAATGTTGATTCAAGATAACTTTCTTCTTGGTCATATACTTCAATCTTTACTAAAGAAATACGATACTTTTTAATACCCTCGCTCCAAGTGAATGGGTATTGTTCTAATCCAAACAAATCTTTAAACATAGCATTTAGTTCAGATATACGACTCTTGTTAAAGATACTGTAAAATACCAAACATTTCTTTCAACATATGAACATAATAAATAAGTTTATGCAAAACTAAGCCACATATATGCTCATTTATATGGAAACAGTTTTTAATAAAAAAACTTATAAATCATTATTTCATTTAATTAACAATTAAAATTGAATTAAAAAAATGTTAAAATATTTTATATCCAAACTTAAATCATTTAAAAATTTAATTGTCTTTGCTCTAGCAAGGTTTCCATACAGACCTATTAAAAAAGTTAGAAGAAATGAATTATTAAAGTATGAAAAGTTTATTTCATTTTTCAGTATTTATGAAAAAGATAATCATTTGTTAAAAATATTTGATATTAGTACATCGCAGTTTTATCAGGATTTGTTTGTGCTCTCTAATTTAGATTATAAAAGAAAAGGTTTTTTCGTTGAAATGGGAGCTTGTGATGGAGTACATATTTCAAACACTTTAGTTTTAGAGAAATATTTTAGTTGGGATGGGATTTTAGTTGAGCCTTTGAAATTTTATCATAAAAATTTAACAAAAAACCGAAGTTGTAAGATTGATTTAAGATGTGTGTATAACACATCTGGAGAAAAAATTATTTTTAATAGTACTAAGGAACCTAGTATTTCTACAATTGATTCGTTTTCAAGTTTAGATAGGTTTAAAATTGATCGGCATGGAGGAGAAAAATATTCAGTGGAGACTGTAACTTTAACAGATTTGTTAAAATATCACAATGCCCCAAAAACAATTGACTATTTATCATTAGATACTGAAGGGTCTGAATTTGAAATACTGAAGCATTTTAATTTTGATGATTATAATATCAAAATAATTACAGTTGAGCATAACTACTCTACCAATAGAAAGCTAATATACAATTTATTGAAATCTAAAAATTATAAACGCGTTTTAAAAGAGTACTCTAGGTGTGATGATTTCTATATTTTAAATCCTTAAATATTTTTTGATGGGTTGGTGAGTATGCTTATTTATATCGAAATAGTATTTAATAAAAAAAATTATAAATCAATATTTCATTTTGTTAACAATTAAAATCAGATTAAAAAACAATGTTAAATTATTTTTTATCCAAACTTAAATCATTTAAAAATTTAATTGATTTTAAAATGGGGGACACAAGCCTAATTTCAGTTCATTAACTTAACGAAAGTTGGTGGGCATAGCCCGAATCAAAGGGGGATAGGTGCGTTTACATAATATTCTCATACATTTTGCGGATGTCTTTCAATAATAAAATAAATGTAATAAGTTATTTAATAATTAGACTAATCATATTAACAATTATCATGAAATCCTTCTTATTAAAATTAATTCCTAAATCAATATTTCCCCATTTTGTCGAATTATATCAAATAATGAAAAACCCCTATAATGAGAATAAGTTTTTAAATGTATTCAAATATTTTCATTATATAATTTTAGAAAAAAAAGGGGATAAAATTTTAAAAGCAAAACTTATTAATGGAAATATTACCCTTGTTTACCCTGACAGCAATCCTGGTGTGTCTGATCTTTATGATGCTAATGATTATTTATATTTAGATTTCATAAGAAATAATATTAAAAAAAACACTAATATAGTTGATGCAGGTTGTAATGTTGGTAACAGAACATTGTCTTTAGATGATATTATTTTAGGTGGATTATTAATTGATGGTAATAAAACTTGTCTAGATCGGGTTAAAGAAAATTTTGAGCTAAACAATGTTCAATTGAAAAAATATAAGTTACTAAATAATCTAGTTGGTTTTGATGTAGGATATTATCATTTTGATGACAATGGAGGTGCTGATACAATTAATAAGATTAATAAAAATGCTCAAGGTAATAAAGTTTATTTGGATAGGATAGATAATCTAGTTGCCAAGTACAAAATAAATAATTTAGGTCTGATAAAAACTGATGTTGAGGGTTTTGATTTCGATGCCCTAAGAGGGGCTCAAGAAACGATAAATAAAAACAGAGATTGTATTATTTTTTTTGAAAGATGGGATGGTGTAGATATAAACTCCTTTTACGAATTATTTAATAACCTTTCTTTTAAAATATTTGCATTAAACAGTAATAAAAAAATTGATTGCAATAAATCTATAATTGCTAAATCGCAAAATCTATTCGCTATTAGTGAAAAAAAATTCGATTTGATTAATAATTAAAATACAGTTTTTGTTCTTATTTTTTGTAAAATGATTTTATCGAATCAACAATGTAATCTATTTTTTCAAAAGTCAATTCTGGGTACATTGGTAAAGATAAAATATTTTTTTGACTATCATATACTATAGGGAAATCACTTCTGGAATGATTCAAATATTTATAAGCTTCTAAAAATGGGAGTGGAATTGGGTAATGAATTCCCGTTTGAATGCCATTAGTCTCAAGATAAATTTTTAGTTCATCTCTCTTTAGTGCTCTTATAACAAAGAGGTGGAATACGTGCTTAGTTTTTTTTCTAATTTTAGGAAGTTCAATTTCTTTTATAGAGGAAAGCTGTTGAATGTAATATTTAGCATTTAAAATTCTTTTGTCCGTCCATTCATGAATATAGTCTAGTTTGACAGATAAAATTGATGCTTGAATTCCATCTAAACGACTATTCAATCCTTCAATTAGATGATTCTTTTTGTCTAAAGAACCATGGTTTGCTAGAAGTCTTATATTTTTAGCTAGTCTGTTATCATCGGTAATTATTCCACCTGCATCACCATAGGCACCTAAATTTTTTCCAGGAAAGAAACTAAAAGTTCCAGCAATTCCATATTTACCTATTAAATTACCTCTCCACTCGGCAAAGTGAGCTTGAGCACAATCTTCAATCATATAAATATTATTTCTCTTACATATATCGGAAGCTTTATCCATATTTATCGGATTCCCATATAAATGAACAAAAATAATTGCTTTAGTATTTTTATTTATTTTTTTTTCTAGTTTATCTAAGTCAATTAAATATGAATCTCTATTTATATCTTCAAAAACAACCTTAGCACCTGCCATTGTTATAGTTTCAGATGATGAAATCCACGTATTAGCAACCGTTATTACCTCATCGCCTTTTGATATACCTAAAGCTTTAAGAACTAAAAAAATTGCATCAGTCCCATTTGCGCAGCCAATAAAATTTGATGTGTTGTAAATCTTAGAAAATTTATGCTCAAATTGTTCTACATATTTACCTTTAATGAATGCTGTTTCCTCAATGACCATTCTCATTGCGGAATCTATTTCATTTTTTATAGATGAATATTGAGCTTTTAAATCAACGAAGGGTATTTTCATTTAAAATTATTCTTTCCAAAAATTATTTAGATAAATTAAGATTTTCATAAACTTATACAATTCAATTATTATTGGATGCATCACATAATATTTTTACTACTGTCCTTGCATGATCTATCCCAGAAATACAGCTTATGTTATCAATGATGCAATCAAAAAAGTGATCAATTTCAACCTTAAGAGGTTCTTTCCAATCAATATTAGGCACATATGATTCTCGGCTCCTATTATGGTATGTAAAACTTTTTTCATCAAAATCCATATTTTGTCCTAAGGTTGATACTTTATCTATGCCTTTATTATAAAGTTTAATTTTTTCATCGCTAATATCATCATAGACTATCATTTTTTTTGAACCCACTATAGTCATTCTCCTTATTTTTCTTGGGTCTAGCCAACTGACATGAATGTTAGCCATAATTTTATTTTTAAACTTAAGATTAATAAATGTAACGTCATTTATACCATTTTGAATGTAAGCTGAGCCATTAACATTTATTTCCATAGGTTGCATATCATCTAACCAATATTGAATGATACTTAAATCATGAGGAGCTAAATTCCACATAGCATCGACGTCATCTCGAATTCTACCAAGATTAACTCTTTGACTATATATGTACCTAATATCTCCGAGGTCACCACTATCAATAATCTCTTTTACTTTTTTTACCGCTGAATTATATAAAAAGGTATGTCCAGCCATAACTAGAAGATTATTTTCAATAGAAATTTTCTTCAATTTATCTACTTCACCTAAGTTGGTTGCTATGGGTTTTTCTACAAGGACATGTTTGCCAGCATTTAATAATTTATAAGCTAAATCAAAATGAGTTTTTACAGGAGTTGAAATGATAACAGCATCAATATCATTATCATCAATAACTCGTTGAATTTGACTGGTTACTATTATGTTTTTGTACTGATTCTTTATATATTGTTTTCTATCCTCCGATAACTCAACTACAGTCTTTAAATTGCATCGTGGATTATCTATGAGGTTACGTAATAAATTTGGACCCCAATATCCAACGCCAATTTGAGCAACATTTAACATACTTTAAATAATATTTCTTTAAGGTTATAAAGTTTTAAAATAGAAGATATTTATGATTTAAAATTACCTATTTAATACTACAAAAATTATAAAAATTGATCAATTAAACTAATTTTATCAGTGTAAAGATTATTTAAAGCAATTTTTTTTCTTTTCCTTATCATATTTTCTGAATTTAAGTCTTGGATTGATTTTATTGTATTTTGAAAAACATTTAAGTACTCAGAATTATCTATATTTTTTGGCATATTAATGACATCATTATCTACATAATCTATCATATGGTGGCTTACTATTGCCCTACCATGAGCTAAGTATTCAAGTATCTTGTGAGAATTAACAGTGTCTTCAGGATATGCGGATACATCATTACATATAAAGAATAAATCAATTAAATCAATGTTTTCAATAATTTTATTTTTTGGTGTGGAACCATATAAGATTACATTTTCTGATTTTTTAAGAAATGATATGAAATCTAAAGTTTTCGCACTGATAATGGAATTATATCCTATACTTAGTGGGTCTGTGTTATCATAGCCTCCCCATAAATGAAATTTTAAATCTTTATTTTTTTTGATTACTTTTATAAAATTTTTTGTATCTATTTGGTCCCTAATAAGACTTCCAATATATCCAACGTTTAGGGATTTATTTAGATTCATATTTATTTTATAATTTTTGGATGCTAATATTTTATATTGATCTGAAATAGCATGTCCAAGAACAATATGGTTAATATTTTTCATTTCAATTTTTTTTAATATTTCTTCTGAAATAGATATGTAATGCGTGGCTATTTTATTTGAATATTTTGCATAATAAGAAGTAACCGGATCCACTGGGAAAAGAACTATAATCTTTGCATCGAAATAATTTACTAGACTATTTGCATAATCAAGATCACATGAAAAATCTATTATTATATCAAACTTAATATTAATTTTTTTAATTAGATATTTAACATGATATTTCATTAATGAATAATATAGGAATCTATTAAAATTTTTTATTCTACCTGGGAAAAGATACTTGTGCTTGATTATTTTTATACTGTTATCTACTAATAAAATTTCGAAATTATTTTTATTTAACCTTAGAGGAGGTTCTAAAAACCACACTTCATTTTTGTTTGATAAATAGGATGAATAATGATGTTTAGTGATGTGGTTATTGCTCCAATAGTTAGGAGAAATAATCAATATTTTTTTATTTTTTAAATTTTTGAGCAAAATTTTTAATTAAAATAATTATTAGATATTTGATGTTGGTGTTGTTAATTCGGATGATTTTCTATTAAAGAACCTTAGAAAAAAATTAAAATATCTATATTTATGTCTTAGCCCTTTGTCGTATTTATATTGAGTGTGCTCTATGCGTGGAGTAGCTAAATACTTTTCAAATTGCTCTTTACTAATTTGTAATTTTTTTAATACGTATTCATAGTCTTGATTAATTAAATCACTATCATATGGCGGATTTTCTAATGTATTTAACGCCTCTTCTCTTGTTAAATCTCCAATCATAATTTGATTAGATAGATGAGCTTTTCGTTTATCAATATTGAATTTTTTTGGCAAAATGTATCCTTGATAAAACCTTGTCCAAATAGATTCTCCATGTTTGATAACATAATTTTCCCAACCTAAATCATTAATTAGTACATTTTTGGCTTTATCATAATTATAATCAATAAAATTAAGCGGCTCAAATTTTGCGATAGTATTAAGCTTATCATAAATAAATGACGCCTCTGGGCTAATATAAGGGAATGTTTTAAGTTGATTAAAATGTACTTTACCAAAAATTCTCAAAATATCTTTGATATTATCTATGTCCATTTTATTGAAAATCCAATATCTGGGTAATACAAATTCTGTTTGCATATTATGACCTGAAAGACAGTATTTAATTCCCCATTTTCTAGATTGCTCATAAAGAACAGCATTGCAAGCATGGTCAGTTAAAACTTCAATATCCACAACAGATGATTTAATATATGCAATTTGCATTTCTCTAAATTCTTCCCAATCAATTACATGTGTGTAAAGATCTAGTTCTAATTTATTTACCACTTTTTCAATATTTTTTTGAGCAATGTCTGTATTCCAGCCATTATCTACATGCACTACCAGTGGATTAAGACCGTATTTTTTAGCAAGATAACATAAATAACTGCTATCAACACCTCCGCTCATTCCAATGATACAGTTATATTTTTGTTTAGATGTGTCTTTTAAAATTTTTAAGAATGTATTTTTTAATATTTCATTTTTATTATGATATTTTTCATTAAAAAGTTTGATTGCATTATTAAACTCATGATAATAATTACAGATACCACTACTATCAAATCTGATATGTGGATCTTCAATATTATCCATCACTGTTAAACTGCAACGCTGATAGTCTTTCATTGTTTTATATATTTTTATACATCTTAAAAAAGTAATTGTTAAAGATCAGAATGCGAATCTATATTTACTTTTTTGTAAGAAGTTTGAGGAATTATTAAACGATTTTTTTTCTAATGAAATATATGTATACACATCATCTTCATTTACAATTTTACATCCGCAATTGATGTGAAAGTTAAAAACATTCAAATTCTCTTTTCTAACTTTTAAGTTAGTTGTTTTTAAGCCTAATGTATTGAAAGAGAAATTGTACATTAAATAACATGATTCAATTGAAATAACCAATGATTGATTAGGAGATATCAGCCACCTACCCCATTCAAAACTACCATTTTCTATATCATACACTGCAATTACACCAACTCTCATATTATCTTTTAATTCTATAATCATATGATAGTCATTATCACTATTTAGTTTCTTATCTATCCAGATTTTTTGGGCTTCAACAGATGGGTCCGTCGATTTCAAATATTTGTTTAATTTTTCATTTAATCTTAATGATAAAATAAATTCAGCATCATCAGGCAGAGCTGATCTAAGATTTATAAATCTTCCAGATATTTTTTTTTCTAATCTCATATTGAATATTAATATTAATATTTTACCTCAAAAAATACTTTCTGTAGAATTTCAATCTTTTGTTACATTAATCTCCTTCAAATTTATAAAACTATTAAAACATTTCTTTAATTATACAGATATTCTATTTTTACTTTAATCATGATATCGTAGTTATGGGAAAGTATATTTTCTCAATTAATTTATGACAAAGTGATAGCACAACTCACTAAATTATTATATTCAGTAAAATTAAAAAAAAAGGATTATGATGAAGAAAATATTCAATGAAAATAAAGTTACGGAATTGATACTTGAAGCAATAGATGATTATAACGATCAGATAAATGAAGAAAATAGATTACCAAGATCTAGTGACATTGAATTATTTAGTTCGGAAGGCTTATTAGATTCTCTCGGTTTGGTAAATTTTATTATATGCATTGAAGAAAAGATGGAAGATTACACTGGAGAGAGTGTAACTATTGCGGATAAAAAAGCAATGTCGCAAAAGAATAGTCCATTTAAATCAGTAAAAACTTTGGCAAAGTATTTATCAAATGGTTAAAAAAAACATTTTAATAACAGGTACAAGCAAAGGGATAGGTAAGTATTTAGCGGAATATTATTTAGGTTTAGGGTTTTTTGTCATCGGATGCAGTAGGAGTCCTGGAACAATTTCTGATAAAAATTATAAACATTTCTGTTTAGATATTTCTAATGAGCAAGATGTTAAAAATATGTTTTTTTTCGTTAGAAAAGAGCTAAAATGCTTAGATATTTTAATTAATAATGCAGGTGTCGCATCTATGAATCATTCTTTATTGACTCCTGTAAGCACTATCAAAAAATTATTTTATATTAATGTTCTTGGTACATATATATGTTGCAGAGAAGCGGCAAAATTAATGAGAAAAACTGAACAGGGGAGAATTATTAATTTTGGTTCTGTTGCTACTCCTTTGAAATTGGAGGGAGAGGCAATTTATGCTGCAACCAAAGCTTCTGTGGTTAGTTTGACTGAGGTTTTTGCTAAAGAATTTGCAGATTATGGAATTACTGTAAATGCTATAGCTCCTACTCCAATAAAAACAGATTTAATTAAATCAGTTCCTGAAAATAAGCTAAATGAATTGTTACAAAAACAAACTATAAAGAGGTTCGGGAAATTTAAAGATGTATCTAATACAATTGATTACCTTATTAAACCAGAGAGTGACTTCATTACTGGTCAAATAATATACTTTGGTGGCGTTTCATGAATGCAAATTTTTTTTTAAATAATTTTAAGAATAATCATTCCAAGGATGCCATAATATGGAAAGATTCAGTTTTTAGCTATGGATGGCTATATGATAGCATTATTGATTGGGATTTATGGTTAAAACGAAAAGGAGTTATAGATTCAGATGTTGTTGTAATTGAGGGAGACTTTTCACCAAATTCGATTTCCTTATTTTTCTCACTTTTAAAACTAAATTGTATAATTGTTCCACTTACAGATTCTGTTTCAGAGAATAGAGAAAAATTTATTGAAATTTCTAATGCGAAATATATTATTTCAATAAATTCCATCGATGAAGTGATGATTGAAAGTATGAAACATCCAAGGGCCGATAATAACCTTTATAAAATTCTGAATCAGAGAAAACATTCGGGATTAGTTTTATTTTCATCTGGATCTACTGGAGAAAGTAAAGCTGCTGTTCACGACCTTGAGTTTATTTTAGATAAGTTCAAAGTAAAAAAGCGTGCTTACAGAAGTATAACATTTTTATTATATGATCACATTGGTGGCGTTAATACGATGTTATATATTCTGTCAAACGGAGGATGTATCATTACAGCTAAAAATAGAACTCCAGATAGTGTTTTAAAATTAATTGAAAAATATAATGTCGAATTATTGCCTACTTCGCCTACTTTTTTAAATTTGATTCTTTTAAGTGAAGCGTATAAAAATTATAGATTGGACAGTTTAAAAGTAATAACATACGGCACTGAACCAATGCCAGAAAATACATTGTTAAAGATTAACTCTCTATATCCTAAAATTAAATTACAACAAACTTACGGCCTTTCAGAAGTAGGAATTTTACGTTCCAAATCAAAGGATTCTAAATCGTTGTGGGTAAAAATTGGAGGGGAAGGTTTTGAAACAAGAGTTGCTAATGGACTATTAGAAATAAAAGCTAAATCTGCAATGTTAGGTTACTTAAACGCCCCTAGTCCTTTTACAGAAGATGGCTGGTTTAAAACTGGTGATGAAGTTGATGTTGAAGGGGAATATTTTTTAATAAAAGGTAGAAAATCTGAAATTATCAATGTAGGTGGTGAAAAAGTATATCCCCAAGAAGTAGAAAATACAATTTTGGGTTTGGACTATGTTTTAGATGTTTTAGTTTACGGAGAATCTCATCCAATAATCGGGAACATAGTAGTCGCTGAAGTTTACCTTAATGATGAAAACAAAACTATTAGTTATAAAAATGATATTAAAAAATATTGTTTCTCGCATTTAGATAAATATAAAGTTCCTGCAAAGATAAAATTGATGAAAGATTTAAAGTTTTCAAAAAGGTTTAAGAAGAAACGTTAAAAAATTATTTAGTTATATGATTAGAATGAAAATTATATACTAATCTTATATATGGTTTTATATTCGCATGAAACTTCTCGTGTATGTAGTACTTATCATTAGTACAATATCTTTTATTAAGTTTGATAAATTATTTTGTTACTGTTTAATACAGTGGTAACACGAATGATGGTTTAAGATTAAGGACTCCATTTCAAACTATTTGTAAGGCTGATAGTATTAAGTTTTCTGAAGACATGTGCTACATTAGTTAAGGTAGATATCGGGAGTTCGAATCTCTCAACGCCCACTCCTCAGAAACCCTTGATTATCGTCGAGGGTTTTTGTTTTTATGTAAGTCTGCCAAAGTTGAC
>MDTD01061191.1_pt1 | contig 12542 bp, 11 predicted proteins | sample 811221 | NCBI WGS metagenome assembly MDTD01 (sample SAMN05326646, study PRJNA326480) | marine metagenome | isolation source: seawater | place: Pacific Ocean: South West | collected 2011 | reverse complement strand
TCTGTTGAAGGTCTAAATTTAATCTCTTTTGTAGTATTTCTTTTTACTTTCACCTTAGAAGATGAGATGCTTTTTTTCTTATCAAAAAGATGCTTGCCATAATCTAAGAGCTTACAAACAACCGGTTTTGAATCAGAAGGAGAAACCTGAACTAAATCTAATGTTGCTTTTCTAGCTGATTCGAGAGCTTCGCTTAATGGCAAGATCCCCATTTTTTCTCCATTAGCTCCAATGAGCATAACTTCATTAGCTCTTATTTTTTCATTAATTGGAGTGCTATTTTTTTTTGAGGAAGCTATGGGAATACCTACGAGTAAGAAAAAGATAAAATGTATAACATTAAAGGTTTAACAAAAAGTATATTTTGAGAGATTTTAACTGTTGAGAGATCATTTAGAAATGAATTTTATACTAAAAATTATTTTTGGCAATATTTATGGTTGAAGAAATGACTGTTCCCAGACACCATCAATTTTTTTAAAGATCTCTCTTTTATTTAGTCTTGATTCATGGCCTTCCCAAAATTCAAAATAGAAAGGGGTAAATGAGAAGCCTCCCCAATATGCAGGACATTTTTTTAAATCATCATTTTTAATAGATTTATTGTAATTCTCTTTAACTTGGTTGTAAGAATCTATTGGTTTCGATTGATTAGATGAAATAGCTAATGCATTTTTTTTCTCTGATCTATCAAAAAAATATTTTTGATTGTATTCATTTGAGGTTTTTTTTATTTTAGCCTTCATTCTAATCTGAACATTGATACTGGCCCAATATACTAGAGCAGCTATTTGGTTGTGAGAATTAAAAGCAGATGCTTTTGGAGAGTCATAATTACTAAAAAAGATAAACTCATCATTTGTGATAAATTTAAGATTTACGAATCTTGAATCAACTTCATGCATTTTGGTGTTGTAAGATGAAATTGAAAGAGCTTCAATAGCTTTTTGCTCTGCATTTAAAGCCTCATCATATTTCTCCTTAAAGAGAAGATAAGGTTTATCTTGGTTTAGGTTGTTAAATTGGATCATTAAATTAAAAAATTTTAGGACCATTATATATGGCTTGATGCTAATCAAAAACATATATATAAAAACTTTAAACAAAAAAAATCTGTATTTTGCAGCTTATATCTATATATTTCTCAAAAATTGGTATTAATTTTTATGTGAAGTTTGAATAATGACTATACCAGTTTGAAATATCAACAAGATTAGCATGTCTATAAGCTCAAGTTTTTTAAATAGATTACAGAATTAGAGCCTTTATGTACTTGCATTTCTTTTAAGGGAATAGATCCCATTTTCTTATAAAAAGCATGAGCCCTATCCAAATTACTACCGACAATAATACTAAAACTATTTACACCCTCTGCTTTAAAGTGATCACAAAGAGCTTTGAATAAATTCTCTGCATGGCCTACACCTTGATAGATCGGATTGACAACAATAGATAGAAGTTCATGCTTAGGAATGTCAACCGAAGCGTTGTCATCTTTACTAATAAAAAGTATCTCTACTATTTTATAAATCTTAGAAGGCGATAAAAGACTGTTTTTTAGAGAGAAAATTAATCGGAAGGGGTGAAATAAAAGCTGTTTGTATAACCGTCCCAAACCAGAAGTTCCTGCAACAAAACCAACAATAACACGATCTACTCTCTCCACTATCAAAACACTCTCACTATCCTCATCAATTGCCTCGTAAAGTAGGGTGAGAAAAGGTATGCCTAAAGTTGCTAGGAAACCCTTATTAAGGTATTTAGAATGAAGCTTAGCAATCTCTCTGTATTCTATAGTGCTCAATTTAGGAGATTTTATATCCATTTATTTAATGTTTCAGGAGGAGATGGTAAGTCTTTGAATAGTTTCCAGACCAAACTAGATCTGAATCCTAACACGACCCATATTGTGAGGCCAATAAGACGGAAATAAGATCCGATATTATGATGAGCGACATACCAAGTCTCCAATAATCCTTTATACGGCATAACTATCTCATCATAGAATTTGTCCGGATCATTATTGGCATGCATCATATCTTCCTCATTACGAAATATAATAGATCCAATGCCGGACAAACCTGGTCGAACTTTGATTATTTTATTTTGATGTAATAAAGGAAATGCATTAAAACAACGTTGAGTCTGAGGACGAGGACCAATAACACTCATATCACCTTTAAAAATGTTAACCAGTTGGGGTAATTCATTGATTTTAGTTTTACGAAGGAATCGACCTAATGGCAGAATACGTGGATCATTTTTAACAGTGACAGTACCCGTTCCTATATTGGGGCTATCTTTAAGCATAGTAGCAAATTTATACAGCTTAAAATGTTTACCTCCTCTTCCAACTCTAGTCTGTGGAAAAAAAATTTCTCCTTCTGCTGTCACGCGTAAAATAAACATTAAAGGAAGAAAAACAGGCGTAAGTAAAACTAGGGCAATCCCTGAAAAAATAACATCAAAGACCCTTTGCACGCTTACATTCTCCCATCTAAATATTTACCAGTTTCTTTGTGATCAAAGTCAGGAATCATTTTATTAAATAGATCAACTATTGGTTCCTTTTGCCAGGTGTCTTGAGCGCGGAGCTGATAAATTACTTCTAAGAAGTTGTCTAGCATTTCTGAACTAAAGTTGGCTTCATTTTTGATAATTCCTAAATTTTGAAATCGATCCATGTCAAGAATTTCATTGTCTGTAAAAAACTCCTCAAAATCTTTTTCACCTGAGGTATCTGATTTAAAGAAATAACAAGGCCAACGCTTAGATGCTATCAATTCTTTAGACCGATCTCTTGCCTCCTGCTCAGTTGAGCAATGATAAGGTTCGTATCCAAGGTTTTTTAAGTAGAGCTCAGCAATGTCAGAAAAAGTGGTCAAATGCAGTTGCTCACTTAATTTTGGAAAGAAAATATCTCTATTTTCGCCAAGAAGGCATGACATTAAACATAATTCTCCAGATTCTTGAGGTGTCACAAAGTATCTCCGAACATCATTTGGTGCTGAGATTGGTTGCAGTTTAGCAAAACGCTGGTTAAATCCATGCAAAAGTGAACCATCAGAAAAAGCAACATTAGCGAACCTGGAAGTAGAAATTTCTATAGATTTGCTTTCGCGCATTAGAAACATTTCCATGATGCGCTTGCTTGCGCCCATCATATTTACAGGGTTTGCGGCTTTATCGGTCGACACACAAAAGTACTTTGTAGCTTCTTGATATTTAGCAATTTGAACTGTTTTAATTGTATTCAAAATGTTAACTTCAATAAGCCGCATTAATGTAAATGGGTCTTTTTCACTGCGGACATGTTTAAGTGCAGAAAGATTAAGAACGTAGTCATACCCTGCACCAACATTCATTAATGCTTGAAATTCATTGCTACCGCAATCAATAGCAAATGTACTAAAATCACCTTCAATATAGCCAAGAGTACTTCGAATATCTCTGACAAGCTCAACCATGTTGTTTTCGCTTATGTCTACGACGTGAAGAGTATGCGGGTTCCTCTTAAATATCTCTCTAGTAACAGCTTGGCCTATAGAGCCAGCACCACCAATCACCAAAAAACGACTATTTGAAACTAATTCCTCTAGTTCTTTCTTGTGATTTAAAAGATCATCTTCAAAAAGTGGAGCTGTTCGACCAATTAATTTTAATATATTCACAGTAATACGTTTTTTTTATTTAGTTGCTTCAATGACCCATCAGGAATACTTGAAGGTATATTAACCACTCGATCCTCCAGCCATAATGAATTCTTAAGCCCGTCTGTTTGGCATTTATTAAACATTGTGAGTTTAGACATCAGCGTCCAAATTGGCCGGGTCATAACATCATTTTTATTAGTAAACTCTAAGAACTTATCACGATCTTCTCTTGAGTCTAAGATTATTGTATTGAGCCAGTGATTTGCCTTATTTCCGTTAATTGCTTTAACAAAATTAACATCCATCTTATAAAAAAATTCATCCCATTGAGCAGCTAACTGATCTTTTATAGCAATAAACTCATCTATGCGCTCCATTTGAGCACAACCCAGGGCTGCATTTAGATTGGGCATACGGTAATTATAACCAACTTCATCATGAACAAATTCGTATGGATGGGGAATCTTTGCTGTTGTTGTTATATGCTTTGCTCTGATAGCTAATTCAAAGTCATCAGTAACAATCATTCCTCCGCCACCAGTTGTTATAAGCTTGTTGCCATTAAAACTAAGCGTTCCCATTGATGCGAAGGTCCCAGTATGTCTTTGGCCCTCGTAACTTCCTAGGGACTCAGCTGCATCCTCGATTAAAGCAATACCCCAATCTGCACAAATTTCTGCAATTTCAGAAATTCGGCAGGGAAAACCAAAGGTATGCATTGGGACACAGGCAGAAATTCTATTTCCAGATAATTTATTAAATGTGCCGTCTGACCTCTTTTCAGCGTTATCTTCAAGAAAACATTTCAAGGCTAATGGACTAAGACCCATGGTATCAAGATCTACATCTATGAATACTGGTTTAGCGCCCGAATAACTAATAGCATTACATGTAGCAATAAAGGTAAGAGCCTGCGATATCACCTCATCTCCAGGCTTAACTCCAGCAAGCCCAAGTGCAACATGCAAAGCAGCTGTACCATTTACGGTGGCAATTGCATACTTAGAACCTGTAAATTCAGACACTTTCTCTTCGAATTCTGCCACCTTCGCACCAACCGAAGATACAAAATTTGAATCAACACAATCGACTAGATATTGACGCTCGTTACCTTCAAATACTGGACGGTGAAGAGGAATAAAACCTTCACCAAATATACTATTTGTAAAAGCAACTGTCTCAGAAGATATTGAATCAATATTATATTTCATAAATTATCTTTTTGTCCTCATCATATATACAGATTTAAATTTATCAACCAAGCATGAAGCCAAAATTTTTTTGTCAAATTATCCAATGACTAATACTTTAACTCCTTTAACCTTTGAACAAGAGCCATTGTCTTCTGACTTTTCTAATACTTTTGCCATCTTGGTAGGTTCTCTAGTTTTTAGACATAATGTAGATTGTAAAAAAAATAGAAACATCCTTCCTAGAAATTTTTAAGTATGATTTTTTCATATTCTTTAGCTAAGGTAAGGTAGTTTCTATTTTTAATAATCCAATTTTTGCCCCTTGCTCCAATTATATTCAATTCTTGGTTTGATAAATATGAATAATGTAATATTTCCTTTTTTAATTCATCTTCATCATAAGAGGGAACAAAAGATCCACAATTCGCTTCATTTATCATAGAGTAATAGCCTGAATAAGATGCAACTATAGGCTTTCCCGAATACATATAATCTATTAATTTATTTAAGGATTGCCCAAAATTCCATATCTTGCTTTTATGAACAGATAAGTATAATAAATCTGCATGTGATAAAACAGATTGGACAGACGTCTTTGAAACTTTAGGAGCAAAGACTATGTTATTAAGGTGACCATATAATTTTTGGTATTCCTCTTTGAGATCTCCTTCACCGACAATTATAAATTTTATATTTGAATTATCTTTTAAAGATTCTGCACATTTAAAGAAGGTATCTAAAGCATTGGTTATTCCAATAGATCCTGCATGAACAACTTTAAATGATTTACATGAAAGATAATCTCTGAAATATTCATCTGATATAGGAATAATATTATTCATCTCATCTATATCAACTCCCATAGGCACACATGAAACTGGGGGAGGGTTTGAAATATTATCTAAAACATGTTGCTCAAGATTTGGCATGGTTCCTACTATATGATCTGAAAATTTGTAACCCAGTTTCTCAATCCAACTTAACAATTTTATGAGTAAATTATTCGCATTGTAATTGCCCTCTTCTATTAATGTAAGTGGCCATATGTCTCTGATTTCAAATATCAATCGACATTGATATTTCCTTTTTAGATATAAGCCACTTAGGATAGTTAAAATGGATAGGCTCGATATAATTATTGTGTCTGGTTTTGTTATTTTTGATTTATTTAATAACAAAAGTTTAAATTCAAAATGTAGCCATGAGATAATTCTCTTTGTTGACTTTGCAATAGAATATTTAAATGTTTTTAACCAAATGATTTCTACGTTACTTATTTCTTCCTTATAAAAGCTTTTTTTTACTATAGGCACATCAGAAAATGCTATTGAGTCTGAGGTTATTACTATACTTTTATGACCGAGTTTAGCTAACTCTTTCATTATCATGAAGCCTCTTCCGCCACCTCCACTAGATGATACAGAAGGTACTACAACATATTTTGAGATATACCAAACGCACTTTGGATTCATTGTCTATCTAGAATATTTTTGGTATTTTGTTAACAGTATTTATTACTGAGTTAAAATCTAGATCAACCGCATCTAGATACCATTTAATATTGGGGTATCTTGGCTTGTTTTCATTTTCAACTAAAAGCAAAGCCTCGTCTCTTGTTAGATCTCCCTCCCTAATTTGATTGCTTCTGAAGGTATCATGCTCTGTAAATCCAGCGACTGTGTAGTAAACATAATTGTAGAATGCCGCTGTACCATCTCCTATCCTCCAAGTTGTATGTGTATCAGGCGCCTTTTCCCAGTTATAACTATCTAAAGTATTATCAACAATTTTTTCATCCCACCTCCAGTAATCATAAATATGATAATAGTCAGATTTTTTTGTAAAGCTTCTGTAATACTCACCTGAAATAGTATCCCAAATGGAGGAATTGAAATAACCTAAACTATGTGACATGGCTTTTAATCTAAGATACTGATAACGTAATTGTTTAATTATTCCATGAGAATAAACGCGCTCCTCCTCAAAATCAGGAGGTACACCTAAGAAACCAGCTTTAAAATGAGTTACCTCTAGAGGATTAACTCCCCATAAATTTAATGAAATGCCTGTTTGCTTCTTCACTGTTTCAACATGCCTAAAAAAGTGCTTATCACCAGCGGTAAGTATGCTTATCATTCCCAGATGTGGGGACTTTAACCAAGCAGTCAAATTTTTGTTGATATTTTTCCTTTTAAGAGAAATATCATCAGCCACTATAATATTTTCAACACCCAATTCAGCACACATTCTACTAATATTTCTTCTACCTAAATCAGTTACCATACCCCAGTCATATGTATACGTAATTGGATTCATTTTAAGCTCTTTTTTAATAAGATGAAGTCCATAACAACTATCTCTTCCTCCAGAAAATGGAACAATACAATCGCTTGCATCTACTCTTCTATAGGGCTCAATTAAGTTGAATAGTTCTTCTTTCGGTTTTGGTGTATTTCTTGATTTATAAGTTGTGCAGTAATTGCAAACTCCCTCAGAATTAAAACGAATAAAAGGCATGGTTTCTGGGAGAATGCATTTAGAGCATCTTTTTAGACCATTTATTTGATATTCAAGGAGTTTTTCTTCTCCTAAATTTATACCAAGACCAGGTACTAAATTTCTTTCTTTATTTTTTATTTCTACAGTCTCAACCTTTCTATCAGCAGAAGGAATATCAAATGAAATAGAGTTTCTGATCTGTTCTATATTTTTGCATCCAATATCAGTGAGTGGGTAATATTCTGAAGAGAAAAATATTTCACCGTTCTTTGATCCATAATAAAGACTTCCATTATTAGAAAATAATAATAATTTTCCATATTTTGGTAACGCTATGGCACAAGCAATAACACCGCTACATTTTTTAAGAATCTGTTTTGGAATTTCATTGATCAATTCTTCAGAAAGATCGACGGTATCAGAAAGCATGGATGCTGCTATCCCCGAAATTATTTCGGTATCAATTTCTAATGTTCTTTTAAGACCAATTTCATCCCATAATTCTTCATGGTTAACAACAATACCATTATGTATTACACAAACATCATCCCTGAAGACTGGTTGATTGTCAGATAATCCATCTGTTATTAGCCTACTATGTCCCATAATAAATTTAGTTGAAGGTGGTTTGTTTGTTTTTATTAACTCTGAGATCGGATTAGTAGCTTTTACCAGCATATATTTATCTATATCATGGCAAAAATATCCACTTGAGTCTTTTCCTCTTTGTTCAGAGTGTTTTGCAAGTATTTTTATATCACTAAATGATACTTCTGAGCTTGATATTGATCCAAATATTCCACACATACAAATATATATAAGTCCTTATTTTGTTTACATTATATACATATGCATTTAAATAAAATTAATTTTTTTATCTTAATTAATTCATTAAAGTATCAATTTTTATATTTATTATTTTACAAGAGTTTTAATCTTAAATACTCTCTCCCAAATTGCTATAGATAATAATCTCCATCTTAAGTTAGGATTTAATCCTTCGATATGCTTCATATTCATATCTTTAGAAAATATTTTTTTCAAGATTTTAGATTCTAATATCTCAGAATAAGATATCTTATCAAGCCAGGATGGTGGGGAATTGAATCCAAGCTTATCTTTTCTATATATTATATCTTCCGGCAAGGATTCGTGAGCTGCATTCCTAAGTAGAAGTTTAGACCATCCATTTTCAACTTTTTTACTGATTGGCATATGATATAAAGTTGAAACAAGTTTATGCTCAAGGTATGGAACTCTAGCCTCAATAGAAAAATGCATGGAATTCCTGTCTTCGTTTCTTAATAAAGTTTGAAGTGGGTACTGATATATTTCACTATATTGAAATGATTTTGATGTTCGCGCTTTATCAGATCTTCTGAGGAAACTTAAAACATAATTAAATTTAATATTTGTATTTAATACAAGACCAAATCTTTTAATTAGTTCGAATCTTGTTCCGAGAATAAAATTAAAAATAGATCTCAATGAAAGATTATTATTTTTCATAGCATTTTTAATGGAATTTATTGCAGTAAGCCATTTAAAATTAATAATATCTTCAAAAACTCTTGATCCAAGATACTTAGAATAGCCCATAAAAGCCTCATCGGCGCCCTGTCCATCTAGCATAACTTTAATACCAAGATGGCTGGCTTTTTCCATTACTTTGAACTGCATATATATTGATGGATCACCAAAAGGTTGTTCTTGTAGATAAAACAATTTATCTATGTCATTACAAAATTCATCAAAACTAGGTTCTACAATCTCAAGATCAAGATCTAAAAATTTTGCAACAGTTTTGGCTTTATCAACTTCAGAATATTTTCTATCTGAAGAATTGCAATGAATTGCAGTGGCCCTAGAGATATTTTTTGAAATTACGTGGTTGATATATGAACTGTCCAAACCCCCACTCAAACATGACCCCACCTTAACATCAGCAATAAGATGATCTTTGATAGATTTATCAAGTAATTTTTTGATATTTTTTCTCTCTGAAATATTGTCGTTAATATCAAAATAAGTAGAAATTTTCATATCTAACTTATTTTTATTTATCTCAATTGTCATATTTTGAGATGGTAGCAATTGATTTATGTCTTTAAAGAAAGTTTTCTCATTATGGTCTACATATCCGGCAAATATATAATCAATAACATTATCAGTTTCTGCTTCATAGTTGTTATTTAAGAGCTGCTTAATTTCAGACCCAAAATAAAGATTGCCATCTTCAACCTTATAATAAAAAGGCTTAATTCCAAATCTATCCCTGCTGCAAAAAATTAATTTTTTTTTGGTATCGTATATTGCAAATGACCACATCCCACTAAATTTTTCTACACATTTTTCTCCCCAAAAATCATAAGATTTTATGATCACCTCACAATCACCATCTGTGTCAAAAATATAGCCTTCATCTACAAGTATCTGCCTGATATCTTGATAGTTATATATTTCCCCATTAAAAACTATATTTAAGCTTTTATACTGCATGGGTTGGTTTGATCTAGTATTAAGGTCAATAATTGAAAGCCTTCTATGTCCAAGAGCTACATAATCATCTACAAAAAAAGAGCTATCATCAGGACCTCTATGAGCTATCAAATTATTCATTTTTTTTAATCTATCTAAATTAATAGATTTTGATGGAGAGAGGATTCCAGAGATTCCGCACATTACGATAAACCTTTTGTAAACTGCATAAATTTCATGAATTCACTTTCCCATAAAAAGTTAGATGTTGGAAAATTTTTTACGCCATCTGAATAAATCGCATACTCATCTAAAGAAAGAATTTTTTTAAATGCATTAGCGATTTCGTCCTCATTCATTGGGTCAACACATATGCCTATTTTGTTGAGATTTACCACTGATTTGTATAAATCAAAGTTTGAGGTGATTATTGGCAAACCACTGACAATATACTCAAATATTTTCGTAGGATATGATTCAATATAATTATCCCTAGAATCTAAAATTGCTAAGCCAACATCACATGCTGAACATATCTGTATTTTTTTTTCACCCTGTTGAAACCCATGAAAAATTATATTTTTATCACCTTTTATTTCTTTTTTAAAATCTAACTCAAACATTTTATTAGGTATGTCACCAATGAAATGCAATTCATAATTACCATCTGGAAATGTATTTTTAAGACATCTGATAGTTTTTAGAGCGCCTCGGTCTTCAGTTATGGTTCCAAGATAAACGAATTTAGGTGTTTGATTAGGATATTTAGATGGAGCGCATAAATTTAAGTAATTCTCTTTAGTGGGAAAATTTTGAATGGCTGGGTTGTCTTTATGATCAGGAAAGTATTTCTTATATGAGGCTTCTGCAAAAACAACATTTATATTTTTTAAAACAAAGAATTCTAAAAAATTCCAGACTGCTTTTTGAAAAAACCTATTAACTGAAGAGATGGGCTTATCATCAAGTTCTTTAACAAAGTTTTCATGCATATCATAAATTACCTTAAATCTTAAGATTTTAAATATTGGGCATAAAAGTAATAATTCTGGATCATGAATATGAATAAAATTAGATTTAAATTGAAGCATTTTAGGTATTAAGAAAATTAACCTCATTAATCTAATCATCACAAAGTTACTTTGATTAATGCTCAAGGGTGTAATTCTATTATTAGGTTTTATAAAATTTGATGGAGCTATATAAAGAACTTCATAACCTTCATTTAACAAGCTTTTAACATATTTATGGTAAATTCTTGTATCATCTGGTCGATGGCAGACAGTGACTTCAATGGCTTTCAATTTTATTTAATTCCTGAGTTGCTTTTTTGTCTTGCTTAAAATTATTGTCAGTATTAATGCGAAGTATAATTCATTTATCTCTGCATACGAATAGCTAAACTGAATTGAAATGAGAACAAAAAATAAAATAGGCCAACTCTTGTTAAGAATTCCCTTTATTAAAATAAGACTAATACATAATAAAAATGGGACCGCTCCCACAATGCCATTTTCAATAAATAATTCCAAAAATAGATTATGAGGATAGGAATTGCTGTGAATTCCATCAATATATTTTCCATAATTTGCGAAACCAATACCAAAGACAGGATCATTGGGAAAAATATTCATAGCATTTTCAAAATGCTCAAGCCTTCTTGAAACAGAATCTCCTCCCCCTTCTTCATAAAAAAAAGCTTGCCATCTCTTTATTGTTCTAAAAAATAAGTCTGGTAAAAATAAAAATAAAGGTAAAAGGAATGTAGGCAAAGAAAATAAAAAATATTTTATATATTTGGTTTTGATGGTTGGTTCTAATAAAAAACGTCCACTATATGGAATTATAATTAACAGAGTAGTTAATAAAAATGCAAGCATAGGCCCTCTAGAGCCAAAAATTATAATGGCAACCATTAGTGGTGCTATCAAAATATAGTGCTTTTTAAGAACAATCGACATGAAAATAATAAACCCAGATAAGAAAGCCGCATGAAGATAAAAGCTATTTAAAATATATGCAGATTCCTGCTCGTTAAAAGTTCCAAAGATACTGAATAGGATGGCTATTAACAATATTATTGCCGAAGAAACATACATCAATATTGATATTAAGTCTCTATGAAAAATATAATAGGTAATTGGTATTGTTAAGATTGTAATAATTAATGAATTCAATTTTTTATAAAAAAATTCATTAGGATCTGCATTTATGAAAGCTATCAAACAAACCCATATAATTGAAAAAAATAACAAGACTTCCATTAAATTTAATTTAATTCTTTTGCTCTTAAGAAATTCAATAAACATAAATATTATTAGAACGCCATAGTAAAAATATGTTACTAGCGGCGAGTCATAAAATGGTGATATCGAAAACTTTATAAAAATGAATACTAAAAATATAGAAAAAAATAATTTTTCAGTAAGTCTATACACCTTCATCACCTAATATTATTGATATCTCTAATAATGATCTTTTTTTCCATGGAGGAATAATACTCTCTAATGCTTTTCTTGACTGTGTTCTTATATTATTTTTATCTTCCAAACTTAACGTTGAAAATATTTGGGCCAGCTTAGTCTCAGATTTTCCTGTAAAAATTAATTTTTGTTTAGTTTTGGAATTTATTTCATCAAAAACCTTTTCAGGATATGAAAATAATAACAATCCATTTGAAATAGCTTCGATAACAACATTACCAAAATTAGAATTATTC
>MDTD01050213.1_pt1 | contig 12542 bp, 7 predicted proteins | sample 811221 | NCBI WGS metagenome assembly MDTD01 (sample SAMN05326646, study PRJNA326480) | marine metagenome | isolation source: seawater | place: Pacific Ocean: South West | collected 2011 | reverse complement strand
TTTATCGAAAAGAACCGAGCTTCTTCCATTTTCAGCAAGGTGAGTTGCGGCCATCAAACCTGAAATACCGGCACCAATAATTGCAATTTCAAATTGTTCCATAGTGAAAGCCTATTTGGGTGATACCTTTTAAAGTTTTTATTTTTCTAGGCCTAGTGATGGCAAATAGTTTCCTGAATAGCCTGCCACAATTTTTGCAGAATCTAGCGTATTTCAAGAAAATCCGCTCCAGGAGTATTTAAATGATTGCCATGATACTGGCAGGGGGAACTGGAACTCGGCTTTGGCCTTATAGTCGATCAATGAGTCCGAAGCAATTTCTGAATCTGGGATCATCACATGAATCTCTTCTGCAGGACACTTGTCGCAGACTTGAACCTATTGTGCCACCTGAGAAGATTTTTGTCATCGGTTCTGCCACACATGAGTTTGAACTGCGAAAGCAAATAGAACAGGTTATTCCAAATCTGCAAGAGCATCAGGTGTTGCTGGAACCACAATCAAAGAACACAGCTCCAGCACTGCTTTGGGGTATATCAACCTTAAAAAATGTGGAAGCTAATGAAACTGTAGTGATCCTTGCAGCAGATCATCTTATACAAGATCCTGATCGGTTCCGAGATGCTCTTCTACAAGCGCAACAGCTTGCAGAGGACGGTTTCATAGTAACCTTTGGGATTAAGCCAGAGCGACCTGAGACAGGCTATGGTTATATTTGTGCTGGAGAACCATGTGGACCAGGCTTTAAAGTTGAAAAATTTTTGGAAAAACCAAGCCAGGAGAGAGCGGAAAAATTTATTGCTTCCTCTAAATATACTTGGAATGCAGGAATTTTCATGGCTACAGTCAAAACCTGGAAGAAGGAATTTATCAGTCACGCTCCCGATTTGGCTAAATTATTCATTAAAGAGGGGTCATCAAAAGACATGATGGTTCATGAAAGGGATTACAATATTTTTGAAAAATCTCCAAATATTTCAATTGATTATGCCGTAATGGAACACTCCAACCGGGTAACGGTATTGCCTGTTGAAATGGGATGGAGTGATCTGGGATGTTGGGAAAGTATCTACCAAGTTTCTGAGAAAGATGAGAATGGGAATGTAATTCGCGGTAACGTCATTTCCCATGAGACCAGTAATTCTCTAATTTTCAGCACAAAAAAACTAGTTACGAGTATTGGAGTAGAGAACCTCATTATCGTAGAAACAGATGATGCACTCCTTGTCTGTGATTTAACCCGTTCTCAAGACGTAAAGCATCTGGTTGATACTTTGAAAGAGGGGGATCGTCATGAATACAAGTTTCACACGAGAGTTTTGAGACCTTGGGGGAGTGCCTCCACTTTGATTGAGAACAGCCTTTATCGGGTCAGACTTCTTGAAATAGAACCAGGAAGGTATGTATCTAGTCAGCGTCATCGACATCGTAGTGAACATTGGGTAATTGTGAGAGGAGCCGCGGACGTAATTCGTGGTCAGGAAACGCACTTATTGACAGAAAATGAATCGATTCATATTCCCAGGACTATCATACACAGGCTAAGCAACTCTGGAAAAATTCCTCTTCAGGTACTTGAGATTCAACAGGGTGAATACTTGGGTTTTGATGATGTAGAGCGATTTGAAAAGTCCTATTCAACAAGAGTTCAAGATTTTGATGACTAGAGCTTAAAAATTAAGGTTTGAATCTTTCTGTATATTTTTTGAGGAGGAAAAATGTTTCGTTCAATAATTTACCTGCAAATTACTATATTTCTGATCTCGGGTTTTTTTCAACAAGTTCTTGCACAAGAATATCCAGAATTGGATCTTGAATTTAGAACTAGTTTCCAGATACAAACACAGGACGCAGAATATGGCTCAGACACACTAAAATTTGAGGACGGTAAAGAACAAACTCGACTGGGCTTCCGCCTAGATCGCGGCAACATAAATGTAAAGGGGGAGCTGGGCGAATCATTTAGGTACCGTCTCAGGCTGAACCTCGGGGCGAATCTGGATGACTCTAGCTATGCTGACGGTACCACGAGCAATCTGGAGTACTTTTTTATAGAATATCGTGTCTGGACTGATCTCGATTTAAAAATCGGTAAGCAATTTGTGTTGCAGGGTGGCCGCGAGGGAATGAAAAATGGTTTGGATGTGTACCAATATTCCATCCAGGGAGAGAGAATTCAAGATTTGTATGAAGTCGGACTTGGATTGATTCATGAATTCAGATTCCGAGGAAACGAAGCCCCGCAATATGGGGTTATTCAGTTCGTTAATCAACCTAAAGGCAATGGCAAAAGTGATCAAAATCTAGGGTACAACGCAGCATGGTATGGTGTGCTTGGTCCCGGTTTGCTGGAGCCTACTTTGCAGGTGGGTTTCTTCCCAAAGAAAAGTGAAAAGCCAGTTGATCCTTGCAGTGACTTGAAATGCTTAATACCAGAGCGATTGATTTCTGCAGGAACAAGGCTGAATTTTGGAGCAGCATATTGGGATTTAGATTTGATTCATGGTAGCTATTATGGGATTTCTCCAGCCAAGAAATTGATTGAAAGGGAGGCAAGTACGGTTGCTATTGAGTATCGTGTTGAGCCAAAATCCAAACCTGCTCAAAGCCCACTTCCATTTGTAAAATGGACCTATGATATGGTTTCTAAGTCAAGATTGACCGGTGCTTTTCTAGATTATCGTAATGAAATTAGTGCAGGAATCGAGGTCTACCCTACTGCAGATGATCGTCTCCGAATTCATGCACTGGGATCATTTCAAAACTGGAAGGTAAATGCTGGGGCTTTCAATCAGTATTTACTCAAATTGGGAATGAGCGCAAGATTCTAGGGTTTAATCTTCTTCTTCAGCAAGAACAATTAAGGCGTCATCATCTCTAAGAGTAAAATTTCTACTTTTTGGTGGAATAATGTAAATGCCGAAATTGCGTTCCATATCAGTTTCTAAGCTCCCTAGCTTAATCCCAAAGCACACTTCATCTCTTTGTTGCGCTGCCAAGATACAGTCCGCAAAAGTGACATGAAGCCCCTCAGCCTTTTCGAAATAAAGCGAAATGGGCTTGATATAAACCTCGCTTCCTTCCTTTTGAAATAGATCGACATAAACGCGCATTACGTCTTTTTCTAGAGCCACTTGGGCAAAAATTCTGGAGACGAACTGGTTTGATATCAAGAAGTCCTTCACTCCAACCTGAACAATCAACTCAGTATTCTCAGAGTTGACGATTTCACTAATCAATTTGGTTTCTATAGGTATACCACTACTTCTCTCAGCTTCTTTAAAAATGTTGCGTATCTGCAGAAGTCTCATAATCGTGCGCGCATCAATTTCTTCGGCTTCATCCCCACTTCCTGCTAAGATTGAAACGGTTGTATAGCCGGGTAGTCCCAAGTTATTTAATTCTTCCTCAGACTGAAAATTGATCTCATTAAAGTTCATTTGAATATCAGGAAAGTGACTAGCAATTTTCTCAAAGTCATTTCGAATTTCAGGATCTGCGTTTGCCTCGATTAGTAAGTCGACTGAGGAACCAGATGCCATGTAACCAGCATATTCACTAAGTACAATTGGAGCTTTATTGTTCCAGCCCACAATCAGATGGTTCTCTTCAGGAATTACCTTTTTTTGTTTGCTGTAAGGATGAACCTTAGGTTCAAAAACTTTTCTAGATGAAAAGTTTATAGTTGAATCATCTTCTGCCAAAATAACAATTTCATCCTCTTCTCCGAGAACAAACTGTCTGGGTGGATTCAACAAAATCTCACCAGTTGGAAGACGTAACCCCAAAGGTACGCTTTCCATAAATTGGAATTGAAGGTCACCGAAGTTTACACCATTCCAACCCTCGTCAGGTTTAAAAAAATAAAATTCATTTCCTTCAAAACCGACCAAATCCGCATATACCATCGCCAGGCCTTTGTTACGCGAGGTTTGCACCAACATTCTCGCAAGAATGTCAGCCTCATTCATTGTCGTAACTTTGCCTTGGACGATCGTTTCTGCGAGAAACCGGTAGCGTTCAATATGAATTTCAGCGATGACAGGTGGTGCTTCCTCCCCTTTTGCAGCTACTACTGCCATTATTGTTTTGATAACTCTTGCATCAGCCAATTCCTTGGCGTCGTTGCTGTCTGAAGACTTTGCATTGTTGAGGACGACCACTGAGTGGGCATGCTGAATGCCGACTCCTTTGAGATTCCTGATACTAGTGGTAGAACCGCTTCTTGTGATGATTTTAGTAGTTTTGAAGTCTTGAATAGAGTCTCGGAGATAGTCATCCATCACCTCTTTATCCATCTCTGCAACGATAACGACAACACCAAAGTCTGACTCATTGGCTACAATTAATTCTTTGATGATCTCAATCACCCGCTCGCTGAAGCCAACGATAAGGACATGATCCTTTTCAAGGACTTGGCTCTTACCTTTCTTGAGTGTGGATATGCGATTTTCAAATTCTTGAGTGATGAATGCAACCATGCTGGAGAAAAGAACCAAGCCTATGAAGATCGTAACGATCGCTACGAGCTTTCCTGGGAAGTTTGACCCTGCGTCTAATTCTGCCAAGGCCCCAGAATCAATTATTTGAAAGAAAGCGTGCCACAGAAGAAAGGTACCATCTTCAATTGTTTCATCAGGAAAAATAAGAAACACAATGAAACGGAGTGTTCCCATCACTACAAAAGCCACAAAAAATAAAAACAAGAGGGAGAGAAAGACCGATGTTCCGCCTTTGGACATGAAGCTGTCTAGCCAATAACGAAAACGTTCATCCCAGCGATAGCGATTATATGACATTTTTTGTTATTGATTGATGATATTTATCTTTAGGAGTCCTGTGCCTCCAAATGTAATGAGGGGAGGTACAGATTCAAATCTAAGGTAAGAACTTTTTGAAAATTAGATCTGCTGTAAGCTTTTGAGCACTTCCTCACCCATCCTCTTGCAACCAACATCTGTTTTATCCTTTGCCATGATGTCAGCGGTTCGGTAGGTTTGGATCGTTATCTCAACAGCTTTTTGGATTAGTTCATCTGCTTCTCGAAGGTCGAGTGAGTAACGAAAAAGCATCCCTACTGAGAGAATCGTTGCAAGTGGATTTGCTAAATCTTGTCCTGCAATATCAGGTGCTGAGCCATGTACAGGTTCATATAGACCAACCGTTCCACCAAGACTTGCTGAGGGAAGCATACCAATTGAACCAGTTATCATGGCAGCTGCGTCACTTAAGATATCCCCAAACATGTTGGTAGTTACAATGGTATCAAATTGTTTTGGGGCTCTAATCAATTGCATGGCAGCGTTATCGACATACATATGGCCAAGTTCTACGTCTCGATAATCATTGTGAACTTCCTGAATAACATTTCGCCATAATTCTGTGGCCTCTAGAACGTTTGCTTTGTCGACGGAAGTCAAACGACCCCCACGTTTCTGTGCAGTCTCAAAACCCACTTTGGCTATTCGACGGATTTCAGACTCAGAATAGATTAATGTATTGAAACCAACTCGCTCTCCGTCTCGAATCTCGACTCCTTTAGGCTGGCCAAAGTAAATTCCCCCAGTCAGTTCACGAATTACCATGATGTCAGCACCATCTACGACTTCTGGTTTTAATGTGGATGCCCCTATCAATTCTCCGTAAATTTGGGCTGGACGTAGATTGGCATAAAGCTGCAGTTCTCCCCGTAGTCCAAGTAATGCCCTTTCTGGTCGAACTGAGTAGTCAAGAGCTTCCCACTGAGGGCCACCGACAGCACCGAGTAAAATAGCATCCGCAGCTCTACAGGCGTTGAGAGTTTCATCAGGTAATGGTGTTCCTGCTAAATCATAGGCAGTACCTCCAATTGGCACTTCAGTGAATTCAAGAACTATCTTGAAGCGTTGTGCCATGTACTCCATGACTTTGCGTGCTTGTACAGTGACCTCTTTCCCAATTCCATCACCTGGAGTGATGACAATATGTTTCGACATTTGCTTCCTTTAAAACCAAATGGTCAACTAATTGAAAAAATTTTTTATGCAAGCATAAAATTGCATGAGTGTTATCCTGCAATTTGCGAATATAATTTGCAACACTAGTGATTAACATTTTGATTAGTTGCCTTTTCGTTCTTCAGGCCAAAGTCTTGCAGCAATAATTGTTAATTTCCGCATTACATAATCGAATTAAATAATTATGCGAAGTACATTTTTTGATAGGCCTCTAGAATATCAACTTCTTACTGCTAAAGAGGAATGGTTTCAAGGAGAACCGATCGAGGGTAAGCTATCCATACGAAATATGAATGATGAAAGGGTAAGTACCAATACGATAGATGTACTTCTAGCTTACGGAAATTTTAGGAAGATTAAGGCCGGTGAAGAGAACTGTTGGAAAGTGCTACATCTAGAAAATATTCAGAAAGATCTTAGTCTGGAAGGAAATCAGCAATTGACTTATGATTGGCGGTTTAATTTGCCCAGTGATGCGCCAATAACAGATAAAAGTGGAAGTTTGTTTCTACTTTTTGGGGGAGGAGATGTGCTAGATCGAGGGGGTAGATTAGATGTCCGAACAAAGATGATGGAGTTGCTTCAGAGTTTTCTCCAAACCTTTGCGACTCAATTCCAATTCGTCCAGAAAAGTCCCAAATACAAAGATGGATGGACGGAAGTACAGTTAGACCCTCCAACAGGAAGCCGAGAATTTCCTAATTTAGAGCATGTAATGTGTTATTTGAGAATGGTAGAACATAATCTTGAATTGAAATATCGCTGTAAGATCAAAACTCTCAAAAAAGATGGGGAAAGCGTTAAAGTGCGTGGGAAAAACTTAGAGGTTACTCAGACTATGAGCTCCGATGATTATCTTCAGACAAGTGGCTTCCCGAATAGATCACGTTTCCGAGAAATGATTGAGACTGCACTATCAGAAGCCAAGCCCACTGTGGTATTTTAAAATTCATTATAGATCCGATCAGTTTTGCTCTTCAAACTTACCATCCTTGGTCCCAAATCATTGACGACTTCTACACGATTGAGAGCGTATAGATGTATTCCTTTAACCCCCTCCCTGATTAACCCTTCTAACTGTTTTTCTGCGTGATCTAATCCGACTCGAAGACTATCTCCAGCATTTCCCGCATAACGTTCCAACTTCTTGATTAGTTTTCTTGGAACCACGCAACCACACATCTTTGCAAACTTCTGGATCTGGCTAGAAGATTGCGCAGATATAAGTCCTGGAATAATAGGAATTCTTACTCCCTCTCGATACAATTGGTCACGCCAAGTTAAAAATTTCTGATTTTCCAGGAAAAACTGGCTGATCACGAATTCAGCACCCCTTTCAATTTTCTGTTTTAAGAAATACCTATCCATTTGGGAATTAATGGCTTCGATATGAGTTTCTGGGTAACCAGCTGCCCCGATTCCAAAACGTCGATCTCGATAAAGGTCTTCTATTAATTCACTTGCGTAGCGATAACCTCCAGACATTGGTTCAAACAATTTTTTTGCATTGGGTGGATCTCCACGCAATGCCATAATGTTTTCAACACCCTCATCTAGAAATTGTTCTTTAAGGAGGCTCACATCTTTACGTGTGTGACTGACGCAAGTCAGGTGAGCTAACACCTCAATTCCAAGTTCGTTACCAATAAAGCCTGCAAGTTGCTTGGTGTTTTGACGTGTTCCTCCACCAGCACCATAAGTAACAGAAATGTAATCAGGTTTGAATGAAGAAAAAGTTCTGAGTTTTTTTTGCAGATTCTCCATTCCTTCTTCCGTCTTGGGAGGGAAAACCTCAATTGAAAAGACGAATGGCTGATTTTGGTACATCTCAATGATGCGCATTGTGATCAATCGATTATAATTGTTAGTCAGGCAGCTTTTGGTTCATAACCTAATACAGGGCCTAGCCAGCGTTCAATCTCAGAAAGAGGTTGTTGTTTTCTTTTCGCGTAATCCTTTACTTGATCCTGACCTATCCTGCCTACAGCAAAGTAGCGTGATTGCGGGTGAGAAAAATAAAGACCGCAGACTGAGCTTGCAGGCCACATTGCGAGGTTTTCCGTAAGGCTTATTCCAGTGTGTTCGTTTACTTTTAAGAGATCAAAAAGGATTGGTTTTTCGGTGTGATCTGGTTGAGCGGGATAGCCGGGAGCTGGTCGGATTCCTTGGTATTTCTCAGCAATTAAATCTTGTTTGGAGAGGACTTCACTTTTACCAAAACCCCACCACTGACGCACACGCATGTGAAGATACTCTGCAAAAGCTTCTGCCAAACGATCTGCCAAAGCTTTGATCATGATGGCATTATAGTCGTCATTTTGGCGGGAGTATGCTTGAGCGGCTTCTTCAACTTCATGACCTGTAGTTACAGCAAAACCACCGATATAATCAGCTTTTCCAGAATCAATTGGCGCTATAAAGTCAGAGAGAGAGTATTGAGCTAGTGATTCCTCCTTGGAAATTTGCTGTCTAAGACAATGGAAGACAGTTCTGATTGTTGAGCGTGAATCATTTTTGAATACAATGATGTCATCACAGATTGAATTAGCAGGAAAAAATCCAGCGACTGCTCTGGGCTGAAATGTTTTCTCTTCCAAAATTTTCTGTAAAATTTGCTGAGCGTCATCAAACAATTTTTTTGCTTCGTGTCCAATCTTTTTATCCTCTAAGACTTGGGGATAACGCCCTCGAAGCTCCCAAGCGTGAAAGAAAGGTGTCCAGTCAATGTAGGGAATTAATTCTTCCAAGGTAATTGCAGGAAATAAATGACTATCTAATTCCAGATGTTCACCACCAAAAACTCTAATTCCTAAGAATTCAGGGATAGGAACTGTAGTCTGCTTCCAGTCAATTGGAACATTACGTTTTCTTGCGTCTTCTAAACTAATGATCTGCTTTCGCTCACTTTTCTCTAAATAAGCCTCTCTTCGCTTTTCCTGATCCATTCGAATGTTAGCAATGAACTCATTGGATTGATTTTGATTCAGTAACATTGACACAACATTAACCACCCTTGAGGCGTCAAGAACATGAATAACCGGATTTGATCGGGTTGGCGCTATCTTGACTGCAGTATGGGCTGCGCTGGTTGTAGCTCCACCAATCAGCAGCGGAAGATGGAGTTTTTCACGTTCCATTTCTCTCGATACGTGAACCATTTCATCCAAAGAAGGTGTGATCAAACCAGATAATCCCAAAATGTCTACTTCTTGTTCTTTTACTGTTTGAAGTATCTTTTCACAAGGTACCATCACTCCAAGGTCGATTACTTCATAATTGTTGCAAGCGAGTACTACTCCTACAATATTTTTTCCGATGTCATGGACATCTCCTTTCACAGTAGCCAACAGTATCTTAGCTTTTGCCGATGATGCAGAATTGTTCTCTTTCTCTTTTTCCATGAAGGGAAGTAAGTAAGCAACTGATTGCTTCATTACTCTCGCGCTTTTGACAACTTGTGGAAGAAACATCTTCCCTTCACCAAAAAGGTCCCCAACAATTCTCATTCCGTCCATGAGTGGCCCCTCAATAACTTCAAGTGGCCGATCAAACAATTGTCGTGCTGCCTCTGTATCTTCTTGAATGAAATCTGTAATTCCCTTGACCAAAGAATGAATTAGGCGCTCCTGTACATTCCCTTCTCGCCAAGCTAATGTTTTTCTCTCAAACTTCACTTCAGCCTGGTACCCTTCTGCAAATTCAATCAAACGATCTGTTGCATCAGGCCGCTTGTTTAGCAGAACGTCTTCTACTTTTTCCAAAAGTTCCGTTGGAATGTCCTCATAAACTGCGAGCATTCCAGCGTTGACAATGGCCATGTCCATTCCAGCTCTGATGGCATGGTAGAGAAAAGCTGAGTGCATTGCTTCTCTCACAGGGTTATTCCCCCGAAAAGAAAAGGAGATGTTGGAAACCCCTCCGCTGATTTTTGCTCCTGGACAGACTTGCTTGATTTCTCTAGTCGCCTCAATGAAATCAAGTGCATAATTGTTATGCTCTTCTATACCAGTGGCAACTGTCAGGACATTTGGATCAAAAATGATGTCAGATGGAGAAAAGTTGATAAGTTCTGTCAAAAGTTTATAGGCTCTTAGGCAAATACGAACCTTATCCTCTTTGGAGGAAGCTTGGCCATGTTCATCGAAAGCCATCACTACAACAGCAGCACCATATCCACGAAGAGTTTTAGCCTGGCGTAGGAAAACTTCCTCACCTTCTTTCAATGAAATTGAATTGACTAACGCTTTCCCTTGAACACACTTCAGGCCTGCTTCAATGACAGACCATTTTGAACTGTCGATCATGATCGGTACACGGGCAATGTCTGGTTCTGATCCAACCAGGTTCAGAAAATGTGTCATTGAAGTTTCACCATCTAAAAGTGCTTCATCGAAATTCACATCAATGATGTCAGCACCTGCTTCAACCTGCTGGCGGGCGATGGAGAGAGCTGCGTCAAAATCCCCATTCAAGATTAATTTTTTGAATTTTGGTGAGCCAGTGACATTGGTTCGTTCGCCGACCAATAGAAAACCCTTGTCTTTAGTTGCGTTCAAGGGCTCAAGGCCTGCGTATCTGCCAAAGGCCGAAATACTACCAGGCTTTCTAGGTGGCAAATTTTGGACCTTTGAAACCATTTGCCTGATATGGTCAGGAGTAGTACCGCAGCATCCACCCATTATGTTCATCCAGCCTTGCTCTGCAAAATCCTTCAGGAAATTGGCAAACTCTTCAGGCGTTTGGTCGTACTCACCCATCGCATTTGGTAACCCAGCGTTGGGATAACAGCCCATGAAAAATTTTGATTTTTTGCTGAGTTCTTCCAGGAAGGGTCTCATTTCAAGAGCCCCAAGGGCACAATTTATTCCAACTGCAATTGGATTAGCGTGTTCAATTGAGTTGTAAAAGGCCTCTAGAGTCTGACCAGAGAGAGTTCTGCCAGAAGCGTCAGTAATGGTTACGGATAAGAATAATGGTAGGCGAATGTTTTGTTCTTCAAACACTTGCTCAATCGCATAGATTGCAGCTTTCATGTTCAATGTGTCAAAACTCGTTTCATACAAGAGAAGGTCTACCCCACCCTCTATAAGGGCTTCAACCTGTTCTTTGTAAGCATAGGTAAGCTTATCGAAATTGACTGCGCGATAAGCAGGGTCGTTTACATCAGGAGACATTGAGGCGGTGCGATTTGTTGGACCGATCGCGCCTGCTACAAAGGTAGGTTGAGACGGATATTTAACCCGAAATGAACGTATTGCATCTTTGGCAATTTTGGCTGCTTGAAAATTAATTTTGTAAACGTCAGATTCTAGCAGGTAGTCTGCTTGGGAAATACAGTTTGCATTAAATGTGTTGGTTTCAATGATGTTTGCACCGGCATGCAAGAATTTGAGGTGGATCTCTTTAATTATCTCAGGTTTGGTTATGGAGAGCAGATCGTTGTTTCCTTGAAGAGCATGAGCATGATCAGCGTAGAAAGGACTCCGAAAGTCATTCTCCTTTAGTTTAAATCCCTGAATCATGGTCCCCATTGGACCATCTAGGAAAACGATTTTTTTGGTCAATAAATCTTGTAGGTGTTGACCATTGATATTTGTAAATTGCTGTTCTAAATCCATTTAATTATTTAAATCATTGTATGCGTATTTTGTGATAAATTAAAAACATGCAATAGCCATGAAAGAAAAGCAAGAGAATTGGTGGTCTAGAGATTATTAAATAAATTTTGCATAATATTTTTTAAAATAGTTTTGAATATTTCATTTTGAAATTAAGGATAAAATTACTGAAAATGCATTGCAAAATTGCAATTAAAATTCTTAGTTTGCAATGAGTTTTTTTAAATTTCTTGTGCAATGTAATTATGACAACAACTTTAACTGTCCAACTTCTTGTATTTTATAAATATAAAAATTTTTGCGAATGTTCGCTGAGTTTTTTGCCAGAAGAAAGAAATCTTACTGATAAGCTCCGATATCTTGCTCATGATACTGATGTCAGTTTTTAACAAATGGTGCAAAAGGTTTTTGTAAAAGTAGCTTATGAGGATGAGGTTTCTAGTCTGCTATTTTTGGCGTATCAATATAAAACCCTCTTAACTTTTAGAACACTGGCTACTAGTCTTTCATGAAAAGCTATTGCGGGCTCGTTACTTGATTTGTTAGTGGGGAATTTGACTGATATAAGAGTAAAAGTTAACGGAGAACGAATCAATTTGGAATCTGGTAAGATAGAAGCAAGATCAAACGATATTTAAGAGCCCTATGGCAGAAAAATTCGTCCAAATCCAACCTTTGTCAATTCTGCTATGATTGGCGACATCGCAGTCAAAAACGCCATTGGTATGTTAGTGTGGCGTTGATTTTACAGTTACCGAACTTTGAATAGCATGAGTGATTCCCGCAGATGGTCACCGTCTCGACACGAATGACTCTGACAACTGCGATCGGTTTCGGAAAAATCATCAGAAACTATTAAACACACTAGGCTAACTCGCATGTTAAGTCGGTAGCAACCAAAAACATTTCGATCATTTATAGAACAAGT
>MDTD01019830.1_pt1 | contig 12542 bp, 8 predicted proteins | sample 811221 | NCBI WGS metagenome assembly MDTD01 (sample SAMN05326646, study PRJNA326480) | marine metagenome | isolation source: seawater | place: Pacific Ocean: South West | collected 2011 | reverse complement strand
CGGAAAGAGGCGGGCGAGTACGTGGCTCGGAATCCCTGCCGCAATGATCGACGGCCCGGTTCGTTCAAGATCAATCTCGACACCGGGGCGTGGGCCGACTTCGCGACCGACGACAGGGGCGGCGACGTCGTGTCGCTTCTCGCTTACCTGGAGGGTCTGGAGCAGGGCGAGGCCGCGAGGCGCCTCGCCGGCATGGTCGGACTGGAAGCAGGCGGAAGCAAACCGGTCGTCCTGACCGTCGCCGGCAGCTCCGAGGCGGCGGCCCCTGTGGTCGGCAACAGCGCCGCTCTCGATGAAGAGCCAAGCGTCGCCACCGAGCCGGCAAAGCGGAACGATAAAACGCCGATCATCCCTGTCCCGGACGATGCCCCGCCGATGAACTTCCGGCACCCCAAGCACGGGCTGCCGTCGCGGACATGGGAGTATCGTGATGGCGAGGGACGGCTGTACGGCTACGCGGCGCGCTTCGATTTCGTCGATGCGGACGGGGTTGCCGACAAGGAAATCCTCCCGGTGACGTTCTGTGCTTTGGCGAACGGCCGCCGGGGTTGGCGATCGAGGGGCATTCCCGATCCGCGCCCGCTCTACCGGCTGCCGGAACTCCTGGCGCGGCCGGAGGCCTGGGTGATCGTCTGCGAGGGAGAGAAGGCCGCCGACGCCGCGGCCGACCTCTTCCCGGACTGTGTCACGACCTCGCCGATGCACGGCGCGAAATCACCGCACCTCACCGACTGGTCGCCGCTGTGCGGCCGGCAGGTTTTCCTATCCCTCGACAACGACGACGCCGGGCGCGCCTTCGGTGACGCGATCTTCGGGCTGCTGACGCGGCAAGATCCCGATGCTTTCGTGGGCGAGCTCGAACTCCCGTCGAACTACATCGTTCGCGACGGCCAGGTGATCGAGCGGGGCGAGCCCGTCCCGGAAAAATGGGACATCGCGGACGCTCTCACGGACGGCTGGACGCCAGAACTGGTCGAGGCCGAAAGGGCTGCCGCGCGTGCTTCGGGCGCCCCCGGCATGTTCGCGCAAGGGTACCTCACGGCCGCCGCGAGGGCGGAGTACGCGGCAGACTCAGAAGCCGCAGAAGCCGCCGCGGCGGCACGAAAGGCAGAGGCGGAGGAGAACCGCAAGCAGGGCTTCCAGCTCGGTGCGAACGGAGTCTACCGCTGGGCTGAAGGCGCTGAGGGCGACGGCAAGTGGACGTGGCTCTGCTCCATGCTCGAGATCGATGCAGCGACCCGCAGCGAGCACGGCGAGGAATGGGGGCGCCTGCTGATCGTCACCGATCTCGACGGGCGGCGACACCCCTGGGCGATGCCGATGTCCATGGTGGCCGGCGACGGTACGGCCTACCGCGAGCGGCTGTTCTCGCTCGGACTGCGGATGGCGGCGGGAAAGAACGCCCGCGAGGCGCTCCACCGCTATCTCAACGAGACGCGGCCGAAGGCACGCGCGCGGTGCGTGGGGCGAATCGGCTGGCATGGCTCCGCGTTCATCCTGCCGGACGCCGCGTTCGGCTCCCCTGGCAACGAACGGACGATCCTTCAGTCCGCCAGCCCGTTCGACCATGCGTTCAAGGTCGCCGGAGCCCTTGATGCGTGGCAGAAGGCGATTGCGGCCTACGCCGTCGGCAACTCCCGGCTGGCCTTTTCGATCGCGGCCGCCTTCGCGGCGCCTCTTCTGGCGGTGACAGACAGCGAAAGCGGGGGCTTTCACTTCCGTGGAGCGTCCAGCATCGGAAAATCGACCGCGCTGGTCGTGGCCGGATCGGTATGGGGCGGCGGCGATCGCCGTTATATCCGGTCGTGGCGCGCGACCGACAACGGCCTGGAGGCCGTCGCGCTGGGGCACTGCGATGCCCTCCTTTGCCTCGACGAACTCTCGCAGGTGGATGCCCGGACCGCCGGATCGGTCGCCTACATGCTGGCGAATGGTGCCGGCAAATCGCGGGCCGGCCGCGGCGGCGAGGCGCGCGTGCCCGCGACATGGCGGACGCTGTTCTTGTCGAACGGCGAAATCGGGATTTCGGACAAGATGATGGAGGACGGTCGCGGCCGTCGCGCGACGGCCGGCCAGCAGGTGCGGGTGGTCGACATCCCGGCGGATGCCGGCGCAGGCCTGGGGCTGTTCGACGCCCTTCACGGCTTCGCCTCAGGTGACGCGCTTGCGCGCCACCTGAAGGACGCCGCAGGCAAGACGTACGGCGTGCCTGCGCGCGCCTTCCTGCAGGCGATCGCGGACAGGCAACAGGAAGCGGCGGGGGCCGCGGCGGGCTTCGTGCGCGAATTCGTCACCGAGCACTGCCCTTCAGGAGCCGATGGACAGGTAAGCCGGGTTGCCGCGCGCTTCGGTCTGGTGGCCGCCGCAGGCGAGCTGGCGACCGGCCTCGGCATCTTGCCTTGGCCGGCGGGCGAAGCCGTACGGGCGGCGGCACGATGTTTCGGTGACTGGCTCACGGCGCGGGGTGGAACGGGCGCCACAGAGATCGACGAGGGCATTGCCGCGGTTCGCCGCTTCATCGAGCAGCACGGGGAGTCGCGGTTCACCCCCTGGGGGGCGGAGGACGATCGCCCGAACGAGTACAAGGCGACGGTCAACCGGGCGGGCTTCCGGCGGTACCGCGATGGCGCGATCGAATTTTATGTGTTCCCTGAGGCTTGGCGCACTGAGGTTCTGGTGGGCTTCGACTTCAAGGCGGTCAATGCAGCGCTTATAGAACGCGGCATCCTCCTGGCCGACAAGGATCAACGGACCACCAGTCGCCACAGCCCGCCGGGCGTGCCTGCCGGCAGCCGCTTCTATCACCTCTCTCCCCTGATCCTCGGGGGCGGCCGAGATGGTTAGCGGGGATTGGTTCGCCGGCTTCACGCCCATTGCTCCCATTGCTCATTGCGCAACGGGGCGCGCAATGGAGGAGGATGCGGGGAAAGCCGCAGGAAGCCTAAAGGCTGACGCATCCATTGCTCACATTGCTCATATTGCTCCGAATCCAGAGGCTTCCGAGCAAATTCGGGGCGGCCAACCCGTTCCCGAGCGCGGTGACGGCCCTGGCTGGCGAGGGTGGATCGAACGAAGGACCGAGACCCGATGGCGGGCCTACGGGGACAGGGCCGACGCGCTCGCCTGCCTGGAGGCAATCGCCGTCTGGCACACGCATCACGGCGAGCGATTGCCGCACAGCGTTTGCGCTGGGTGCGGTGAAGCGATGTACGGCCGGAGGTTGGACTTCCCGATGGCGGCCGTCCACTTCGAGACGCTTGATTGTCTGATCGCTTACGGTCGCCGCTGGAGAGCGGAGGCGCGCGCAGCGCTGGCAGATATTGGTGTAGTGGTGGCTGACAGCAGCAATATGTGGTAGGCTGCGTGCCAAGAATTTCAAGTTTTCAAGAGGTTACGATCATGCGCAATCTCACCGAACAGCAGGCTCGCTTCGTAGTGGCGTTTACCAGTGAGCCGGGCGCAATCGGCAACGCGAGCGCCGCGGCGCGAGCCGCTGGGTACAGCGACAAGTCGGCGGCGGAGATCGGGCGCCAACTGCTTGAGAAACCTCACGTTTGCACCGCAATCGAAGAGGCGAACCGCGCTCAGGTGAGCGGAACGCTGGCGACGAAGGCGATTGACGTGCTCCGTCAGGTCATCGACGACCCGGATGCCAATCTCAGGATTCGCGTGGATGCGGCCAAGACGATCCTCGATCGGGGCGGCTTTGCCGCCGCGAAGGCCGAAGCGCCCGACGCGTCGCGCTCCCCTGAGAAGGCCCCGTCGGAAATGACGCTGGAGGAGCTGGAGGCTTACATCCAGGACGGACGCAAGCGTCTGGCGGAGATGGACGCGACTATTCAGCCTCACGAAGTCAACTAAGACCAGGAGAACGCTGACATGTGCGATCCCATTTCGATCGGCTCCGCCCTTCTGACGGTGGCCGGCTCCGCCGCGCAGGCGGCCGGCGCGCGCAAGGCCGAGAAGGCCCGCGATCAGGCGATCGCCGCAGAGCGCATGCGCCAGGACGAGTTCGGTCGGCAGTCCGAGATCCAGTTCGGCGATGCGCTGGAAGAGCACACGCGTGACCGCCAGGACGAGAAGATGGGCGATGCGATGCAGCGCCGGCAGCAGGCCTTCGAGCGCGTCAACGCGCGCCGGCCATCCGCCGAGCGCACGCCTGGGAGCTCGCGGGCGCCTGCCGTCATTCAGTCCGAGGCGAAGTCGCAGAATGCGCGTGCGGATCGCCGCAGCGGCGCCGAGGCGTCCGCGCAGGCGAGCCTCGGGTCGTGGGCCGACCTGCTTCTCAGTGGTGCTCAGGCGCGGCAGCGCGCCGGCGATCAGGTGAATGCGATCAACAGCTTCCGCCGCGGGTCGCTCGACGTCCTGCCGCTCGAAGTCCAGGCAGCCGGGCGCAGGGGACGGGGGCTCTGGAATTTGGGTGAGCTCCTGGTTTCGGGCGGAGAGCTCGGAAGTCGCCTCGGCGCCAAATATAAGGATGGGACCCCCGGTTCCCCGCCGCCCGACGCCGCCGGTGCTCCCCCGATGAGTATTCTTCCGCCTCAGTTTCAGATTCCATCGAAGCCGTACATGAAGCCCCCAGCCATCGGCGCGATATACTGATCGCGTTCGGCCGGACTACTCACCAGCACAAATATTGCTGCCTAGTTCAACAGGTTACAGAAGGATCAGAGCCATGTGCTTTGTTGGTGGAGGTGGTGGAGGCGACAACGGGGCGGCAGAGGCGCGCGCCCGTGAGGAAGCGCGTCAGGCGCGCATCCGGCAGGGCATTGCCAACATCGACGACACGTTCGGCCGGTTCGACGACCAGTTCTTTGCGGATCGCGCAAAGGCGTACACGGATTTCGCCACCCCCCAACTCGATGACCAGCTCGCCGACACCCGCAAGCAGCTCATCTTTGCGCTCTCCCGTGGCGGCAACCTGAATTCCTCGACGGGAGCCGAGCGCTTCGCCGATTTCCGCGCGGCCGAGGATCGGGCGCGCCGGCAGATCGAGTCCCGTGGTCTCGACTACGCCAATCAGGCGCGCACCGATGTCGAGCGCCAGCGGGCGGACCTGATCTCGATCCTGAACGCCACGTCCGACCCGGAGGCCGCCGCCAGCGGCGCCGTCAACCGGGTTCAGGCGCTGTCGGCGACGCCGGCTTTCGACCCCTTCACGGCGACCCTGGGGAATCTGACGGCCGGGCTGACGGGCGAAGACAAGGCAGGCAGACGGGAGATTTCCTACGGCAGAACGCGGTTGTTCAGCGTACCCAAATCGTCTTCGAGCATTGTTCGGTGAACACGATATAGGACGCGCGGGGCGACGCCCCTCTGAATTTGACCTGGTGCCGGGAAATCAAGGCAAGGGCCTAGCAGTACCAACTATCAAGGCGAACAATGACCGAATGGAACGTCATCTGCTGCTTGGGCGCCCAAGCCGGCCGGTTCGGCCAGTTGGGGTTGATCCAGGTAGTGAGGGACCCACCAGTATGCGAGCCGCGATGGCAGTAACGCTCATTGTTATTACGAATAAAAGAATCGTAGTGAACTGGCGTCTACTTCGCTCCCGTCTTTGTTCCATGCATCGAAGCTCTCTGCTTATGGCAGAGATGGCATCAAATTCTTCATTCTCCTTAACTCCGCTCGGAAAGGCCTTCAAGGCGTTTCTTTTCTGGTGAAGCGCTTTCTGAATTCCAGGGAGGTCGAACTCACCCATCTCCTCAATGAATGCCCTGCGTCGCTTGACAATTTTGGGCGGCTCTGCACCTGTTTTGAATAGCCCGTCTATATCCCGAATGTCCCTTACCCTGCAGGCTAGCAGCCCGACCCTTTCCACAAGGAAGGGTCGAATTCGTGGTAAGAGTCGGCGCCTCCGAGCCATCACATCGCTCCCTTGAGCGGACCCTTCAGCGGCATCACTTCAGCGCTTGTCCGCGCCCCTCGCGCCGCATCGTACAGCGCGCCGATGCGCCCCGCGGCCTCCCGTAGCGGATCGTCCGCAAGGTGTGCATAGCGCGCCGTCGTCTGCGGCTGGGTGTGACCGAGCAATCGCCCGACGATCGGCAGCGCCAGGCCGCCTGAGACGAGATGCGAGGCGAAGGTGTGCCGCAGATCGTGAAGGCGAGCGTTTTCGATCCCAGCGGCCTTGCAGATGGATTTCCAGCCCTTCTTGATGTCTTGGAGGGGCCTGCCCTCCTTGTCGCCGGGGAACACGAACGGTGACGGCGTGTAGGCTTCCCCAAGTTCCTCCGCCAGTCTGTCGGCCTCCGCCCGGATCTCCGATAGCAGCGCGATCGCAGGCGCCGACAAAGGCACATGCTCTGCGCGCTTCTGCTTCGTGTGGCTCGACGGCTTCGACCAGACGCCGCGGGCGAAATCGAGATGATCCCATTCCAAGTTCAGAACTTCGCTCTTGCGGGCGCCGGTCAGCAGCAGAAGTCGGATCGCGTTCGCGACCCGCTGGTCTCCGTAGGCGTCGAGGCCCGCAGCCAGCCGCGCCATTTCGTCGGTCGACAGCCAGCGATCACGCTTCTCCTCTGGGTAGCGATCGATCCCGATCACCGGATTGTCGCTTCGCCAGCCCCACCTCACGGCCATAGCGAACATCTTGGACAGCAGGGCGAGCACACGGTTCGCCCTGTAGGGCGTGGATTTCAACTTTGCGTGGATGTCCTCGATGTCGCGGCGGGTGACGTCTAGGACACGGCGCCGGCCGATCCCAGGGAGGATTTCACGTTCAATCATCGAGCGATCGTCGCGGATGCTCCCCGCCCGCTTGTGGCGCTCCGCGTGCCGCGTGAGGTAGTCCTTGCAAAGCTGGCGGACGTCGGGCGCGGTGCGGTCGGATTCACGCCGTTCTAGCGGATCGACGCCGCGTGCGATTTCGCCCTTGAGCCGGAGCGCCATTTCGCGCGCGGCAGACACGGTGAGCTCCGGCCAGCCGCCGAGTGTCATGCGCCGCTCGCGTCCGTTGATGACATAGCGCAGTACGAACGCGACCTTGCCGGCTGCGGTGATGCGCGCGCCAAGCCCCGTTGTCTCGCTGTCCCAATGCACCGTATTGCCGCGCGCCGGTGCCGTCATCGCCTTGATGGCCTGCGCGGTGATTCTGCCGGTGGTCGCCATCGTGTCCGCTCCGTGTCCGCTGTGTCCGTCGATTTAGGTTCCGTGTCCGTCAATCGACAGCAACTAATGTCAGCGGGTCGCTCTCAACAAGCAAGGGAATTCAGCGGTTTTTCAATCAATGTCGACGGACATATACCTGCGGCAATGATGCCTCGCAGATTCGTAATCAGTAGGTCCGCGGTTCAAATCCGCGCTTCGGCACCAGCTTTTTGAGAGTTCCGATGTGAAATGGGCGGCGAACATGCCGCCTGTTACGTTTCGGGTCCGCTTTCGGTGTCGATCGGCCTATGGCCCGTCTTTGGATTTCCTTTCCTCCACACTCGACGACACCCGCGTCACGATCTGCGGGACGAAGCGCTCCGAGAAACCCGCGACGAAGGACCAGAACAGCAGCTTGGCGACGTCGGGGCCGGTGCTGGGATAGGTCTTCATCAGCACGTCGATCATGAATTGGGTGTCGGGGCCGCCGGCGGGCGGGTCGGGCATGGTGAACTGCGGGAAGATGTGCCCCGAGATAATGCCTGACAGGAACAGGCAGTAGAGCACCAGCGCGAAGACGCCGCCGAAGATCGGGATCAGCACGATCTGGAACCAGGAGCGGGCGAGCAGCGCCAGTTCATCGTCGGACACCGTCTTCAGCCGCTGCTGGATGCTGACGAACCCGCCGATGATCCCGCAGGTGAAGGCGAGATGGGTCAGCATCAGCCGCTCGCCGAGGAGCAGGCTGACCGCAAAGATCGCCGTCGCCGCCGCCAGGGCGAGGGCGGTCATGACGATCAGCCGCTTGGTGACGACGTAGATGTTCTCGACGCGGGACATGCCTGCCGATGGTGCTACAGCGGCCCGGTGCTACGCTACCGCTATCGTTCGCGGGTACCCCTTCTTCGTTGCGGAGGCCGGGCCCGTCCGCAGGCCGGTTCAGCCGTGGCCCTCCGCCATCTCCCGCGGGTCGTGCATGCCTTCCTTGATGCCCCAGCGGATCAGCAGCACGTTCACCGGATAGGCGGCGATCAGGCCGCAGGACAGCGACACGACGAGGGACGACCAGAAGATCGGGTCCGCCATCGTCGCATTGCGCGCCAGCAGCAGATCGACGCCGATGGCGACGACCTCCATGACGGTGATCGAGGCGGTCTCGGACGCCAGGGCGTCGATCATGGCCTGGTGGAAGCCGACGCCTTCCTGCATCAACGGTCCTATGGTCAGGGCGAAGCCCGCCACGTAGGCGAGGGCGAAGGTGACGCCCGCCACCCACCAGTTCCCGAGGGAGAGAAGGCCGACGGTCACGAAGACGCCGGTGATCTCGCCCATGCCGCAGCCGGCATAGCAATGCGCGACCGACCGGCCGCCGCGGCGCCAGACGCTGTCGCGGGGAATCTGCTTGCGGCCGGTGCTCCAGTAGAGCCACAGGCCGAACGGTCCCGAATAGGCGACGGTGAACAGCCACACCGCACGCATCAGGGTCATGATCTCTGGGTTGCGCCGTTGCAGGTCGCGCCACAGCACGGCGACGCAGACCGGGGCGACAGCCGCCCACAGGCCGACCACCAGCCAATGGTCGAGAAAGCTCCGGACGGTGGATATCACGGGCGCCTCCTTCACGGTGTCATGCACGGAACGGCCGGCGCTTTGCCTTGCGCACCGGCCGCCCGCTTCCCCAGCTTCAACGCGTCGGGGTCGCGAAAGGGTCGCGCCGCCGGCAGGAACGGTAAGCCTGCGGGGGTGTTGACGAAGAGACACCAACACGGCGGACAGGAGGCAGCGATGGCCGCGACGGCCGCCGATTTTCTTCTCGATCGTCTCGAAGCCTGGGGCGTGAAGCGCATCTACGGCTTCCCGGGCGACGGCATCAACGGGATCCTCGGCGCGCTCAACCGGGCCGAGGACAGGTTCGAGTTCGTTCAGTCGGCGCATGAGGAAGTCTCCGCCTTCATGGCTTGCGCCCATGCCAAGTTCACCGGCGAGCCCGGCGTCTGCCTGGCGACCTCCGGCCCCGGCGCGATCCATCTGCTCAACGGACTCTACGACGCGCGGCTCGACCATCAGCCGGTGGTCGCCATCGTCGGCCAGAAGAAGCGCATGTCCCTCGGCGGCAGCTATCAGCAGGAGGTCGATCTGCCGTCGCTGTTCAAGGACGTCGCCGGAGCCTTCGTGCACATGGTCACCGACCCGTCGCAGATGCGCCATCTGGTCGATCGGGCGATGCGGATCGCCGCCGCCGAGCGCACGGTGACCTGCCTGATCGTCCCCGACGACATCCAGGAAGCGGATGCCGTGCCGGAGCCGCCGCATGCCTTCGGCTCCATCCAGTCGGGTGTCGGCCATGCGCGCCCGCTGGGTCCGGCGCCCCAGGCGGAGATCGCCCGCGCCGCCGAGGTCCTGAACGCGGGCGAGAAGGTCGGGATGTTCGTCGGCGCCGGCGCCCTGGGCGCGACCGACGCGGTGATCGAAGTCGCCGAGATCCTCGGCGCCGGCATCGCCAAGGCGCTGCTCGGGCGGGCCGCCGTGCCCGACGACCTGCCCTTCGTCACCGGCCAGAGCGGGCTGCTCGGCACGCGGCCGAGCTACGACATGATGATGGCCTGCGATACCCTCCTGATGGTGGGCTCGGGCTTCCCCTATGCCGAATACCTGCCGAAGCCGGGACAGGCGCGCGGCGTGCAGATCGATATCGACCCCGGAATGATGTCGCTCCGCTATCCGATGGAAGTGAACCTGGTCGGCGACAGCGCGGCGACCCTCGAGGCGCTGATCCCCCTCCTCGAACGCAAGCAGGACCGGGCGTGGCGGCACGAGATCGAGGAGAACGTCGCGGAATGGTGGCGCATCGTCGAGGAACGCTCGATGAGCCCCGCCGACCCCATCAATCCCGAGCGCGTGCTCTGGGAGCTGTCGCCGCGTCTTCCCGACGACGCGATCATCGCCGCCGATTCAGGCAGCGTCGCCAACTGGTTCGCCCGCAACATCAAGGTCCGCCGGGGCATGAAGGCGACCCTTTCGGGCACGCTGGCCACGATGTGCCCGGGCGTGCCCTATGCGCTCGCCGCCAAGTTCTGCTATCCGGAGCGCGTCGCCTTCGCGCTGATGGGCGACGGCGCCATGCAGATGCTGGGGATCAACGCCCTGATCACGGCGGCGAAGTACTACGAGCGCTGGTCCGATCCGCGGCTGGTGATCATGGTGCTCAACAACCGCGACCTCAACCAGGTGACGTGGGAGCAGCGGGTGCTGAGCGGCGACCCGAAATGGGCGGCCTCGCAGGACCTGATGGATTTCGACTATGCCGGCTTCGCGCGCATGGTCGGGCTCGACGGCATCCGCGTCACCGACCCGGAGGCGGTCGGCGACGCCTGGGACCGGGCGCTCGCGGCCGACCGTCCGTTCGTCCTCGACTTCGTCACCGATCCGGACGTCCCGCCGCTGCCGCCCCACGTCACCGGCAGCCAGATGAAGGCCTACGCCAAGGCGCTGATGAAGGGCGACGAGGATGCGGCCGGCATCCTCTGGCAGTCGGTGAAGGAAGCGTCGAAGGGGACCATCTTCTCCCGCTTCACCTGACGGCGGCTATCCGGTAGCCGCCGCCCTCGCTTCGTCCAACCGTGCGATCAGCGCCTGGGCGCGCTCGCGCTTGGCGGCGTCCTTGTCGCGCTGGATGACGCGCATCAGGGCGGGCCGTGCGGTCTCGTCGCCCTTCTCCGCCATCTCGAAGGCCATGCTGTCGCGGCGCTCGTAGTACTGCATGTCCATCGGGACGACGCGGACGTTCTGCCGCTCCCAATAATACTGCAGCTCCGGCCGGCGCCAGCCCTCGTAGACCTGCTCCCAGGTCATGATGTCGGCATAGGGGCGGACGCAGATCTCCATCACCGGCTCGGAGGCACGGGAGAAGCGGGCGTCGATCGACTGGCGCAGGCGGTCCGAAAGATTGGCGATGCCGGTATGCACGGTCATGCTGTGAAAGATGACCGCGTCGCCCATGGCGAACGGCCCGTTGACCCAGCGGCCGGTCAGGGGGTCGGTGACGGCGATGCTGCCCGCCCCGGTCGAGACCACGAAGTCGCGGACGCCGTCCCGGTGGGAGCCGCGGGCGATCGCCAGGCCCCCCATCTCCGCCGGGCAGTCGCAGAGCGGGATCCAGGCGGTGTAGGTCTCGGCGCTGCCCTGAATGTGGGGATAGTCCTGATGCGGCGGGGTGGTGAATTCAGGGCGCTGCGGAAAGATGTTCCGCGAGATCAGCATCGGATGGACCAGCACCTCGTCCTCCAGCAGTGCCGCCATCACGCCCGTTACACGCGGGTGGTGCTTCAGCGCATGCAGGTCTTCGAGCTTGTAGAGGCGCCGGAGAACCTTGAGGAACGGCTCCTGCGGATCGACGCAGGCGGCGGCGGTCTCGGCGATGCCGTCCTCGATGGCCGTACCGGCGCAGAGCCAGCCTTCCTCCGCCGCGATCCCGAGGGCCTGGGCCCGCACTGCGGCGACCGTCTCGCGCGGCAGCAAGCCTTTGACGAACAGGTAGCCGTCCTCGGCCATCCGCTCACGCAAGGCCGCCGGGTCGTCGAGGATGGGCGCGGAATCGGTGAAGGGCTGCATAGGGACCTCCCGTCTTTTCTCGTTGCTCGCAGGGTACGCCGGCTGGACGAAAAACGCATGGGCGGCGATCGGTGTGGTGTCGGTGAAGCATGAAGACATGCGCACGCGCCGGTTGTCACCTGAGCCGGCCCTGCCGTCCCCCTCCGCCCGCTTGCGGGGGGAGGGGTGAGGGGCGGTGGGTCTTCAGTAGAAGGGAGCGGGCGATAACGGCGCCCGGTCGTTCCGCCGACCCCTCCTCATCCCCCGACCCCTTCTCTTCCCGGGAGGAGAAGGGGAGTGGCGCGGCTACCCGCCGATGCCGTCGGTGCCGGCGCCGCAGACGATGGCGCAGACGCGTTCCTCGGGCGCCAGGGCGATGCGTCCGTTGAGGAGGGCGGCGGTGGTCGCCGCGCCCGATAACTCGGCGGCGATGTTCATCTCCCGCCACAGCCAGCGGGCGGCGGCGCGCATCTCCTCGTCGTCGACCAGGACGATCTCGTCGACGGTCGCGGCGATGATGTCGTAGTTCAGCCGGTCGCTCCGGCGGGGCGCCAAGGTGCCGACGATGGTGGTGATGGCGGGAAGCTCGATCACGTCCTGCGCCTTCAGGCTCTCGTATAGCGTCGGCGCGCCGACCGGCTCGACGCCGACCACGCGGACGTCGGGCTTCAGCGCCTTCACCGCCAACGCCACCCCTGCCGACAGGCCGCCGCCGCCGATGGCGACGACGACTGTGTCGACCCGCGGCAGGTCGTCGAGGATCTCGAGACCGATGGTTCCCTGGCCCGCCACCACAACCGGGTCGGCGAAGGGATGGAAATAGACCAGACCGTTCTTCTCGGCATCGGCCAGGGCGGCGGCAT
>MDTD01177554.1_pt1 | contig 12543 bp, 10 predicted proteins | sample 811221 | NCBI WGS metagenome assembly MDTD01 (sample SAMN05326646, study PRJNA326480) | marine metagenome | isolation source: seawater | place: Pacific Ocean: South West | collected 2011 | reverse complement strand
TTTTCATAGCTATTTTTTATCTCAATGATATATTATTTAATAACAAGTATACTATACATCAATTCAGGAAATAACAAATATGCAAGATACTATCAGGATTGCGACAAGAAAAAGCCCCTTGGCACTTGCACAGTGTAACAAAGTAATAGATATGCTCAGGGATAAGACGAGTGATTATAAATTTAAATTAATACCAACCACAACTTCAGGCGATACAGTTAGCGTAGATAATTTTAAATCAAACGGCGGAAAAGGATTATTTATAAAGGAACTTGAGCATAGTTTGCTTAATAATAAGGCAGATATAGCCGTACACTCGATGAAAGATGTGCCAGCAGAGCTAGATTCAAGATTTGACATCATGCCAGTTTTAGAACGTGAATGTCCTCAAGATATAATGATTTCGAAGAAATATCATAACTTGCACAACTTGCCGAAAAACGCCAAAGTTGGGACATCTAGTCCCAGAAGAATGGCTTTATTACGGGCGATCTCACCTGACTTTGAGATAGTAGAAATCAGAGGCAATATTGGCACAAGGCTAAAGAAACTAGAAGAAGAAAAATGTGATGCGCTTATTTTGGCAGCAGCAGGTTTACATAGACTTAATTTAAGTGAAAAGATCACAGAGTACATTCCACAAGATAGTTTTGTCCCGTCAGCTGGCCAAGGTGTGTTGTGCATAGAGTTCCTGAAAAAAAATAAAGGAGTAAAAAAAATAGTCTCTAATTTAGCAAATCATGAGCTTAATGTGTGTGTAACTCAAGAGAGAGAATTTGTGAGGACTATTTCTGGTGATTGTAATTCGCCAATAGGTGTTATAAGTGGGGTAGATAAAGATAAGTTCACTCTAACTGGGTACGTTTCTGATATCAAAGGTTGCTCATTCATAAAATCGAAGTATGAATGTAAAATCAAGGACTCAATGAAAGCAGGCAGAATTTTTGGCAAGATTTTTATTCAACAAGGTGCTAAAAAATTATTGGAGCCATGATCAATATTATTTGTACATCGAATTTTGATGGATTAGAATCAATGCAAGACAGTGTTTCAAGACTAGGACATAAATTTATTCTGAAACCATTAATTGAAATAAATCATATTAGGATATCAATAGAATCATTAGATCACATTAGACAGAGTGATGTGTGTATTTTTCAGAGTAAAAATGCAACTAATCAATTGAAAGATTTTAAAGACTCATTTAGTAAAGACAAAGAGTATTATGCTGTAGGAGTCTTTACTGCGAAATCTGTAGAAACATCAATTAATGTGAAATGCAAATACCCTAGAGACAATTACTCAAGCAAGCACCTGATAAAGGAGTGTAAGCTTGACATCATGAGTGGCAAGAAAATAGTCATTCTAAAGGGAAATGGTGGACTAAGCATTATTAAAGAGTCACTTAAAGAAAAAAATATTGTAAGAGAAATTATAGTTTACGAAAGGGAGATCCAAAAAGATATAATCAATTCGGAGGATTTTGTAGCTAGCGCGAGGAATGTGATTATTTGTATGAGCCAGGATGCGCTGAAGTCACTATGTAATCATTATCATGAGATAATAAAAAGAAATGAGACTTTCTTAATAGTACCAAATGATAGATTTATGTGCGACGAAATAAAAATCTTTAACAAAGTTTTTACATTGAAATCATCGGAATACCAAAAAGAAATATTGAATATTATTCAAAATAACTAATGACTATTGATAAATTAAAAATCATCTTAGCGGGTAGCGGTTACCTGAGTAATTATATAATCAAATTAGCAGGACAGTTTGAACATCAATCTATAACGGAATACTCAAGAACAGAAAAGAATAGCAAATATACTCAATATATCCACAAAGACTTTGATGATAATTCTTGTCATCTAGATGAAGTTACAGATAGTAGTTCAATAATTTACATGGCACCACCAAGGCAAGACAGAGATGGCGATATAAGATTAGGGAATTTTCTAGAGAAATTGAGCAAAAGAAAGATTCACAAGATAACTTACATCAGCACGAGTGGCGTCTATGGCGACTATAACGGTGGTCTAGTTGATGAAACCAGCAAACTACAACCTATTACAGAAAGGGCAAATAGAAGATTGGCAGCTGAGAATATGATTCAAGAATACTCTTCTGTTTCGTCTAATGCTTACATTATCTTGCGTGTCCCTGGTATATACGGGCCTGGCAGACTTCCAATAGATAGAATTAGAAAACAAGAACCAATATTACGTGAGAGTGAATCAAAAAAAACAAATCTTATTCATGTTGAAGATTTAGCGCGAATATCTTGGTTATGTCTCACATCCAATATTGAGAATGAGATTTTCAATGTGAGTGACGGCTCTCCGATTACAGTGACATATTTTTACAAAGAAATATGTAAAATTGTTGGCTTAAAAATGCCGCCAGAAATAAGCATGGGTGAAGCAAATGAATGTTTTTCAGAAAAAAGATTAAGTTTTTTAAAAGAATCCAGAATACTTGATATATCTAAAATGAGGAAATTCTTTCCAGGTCAAATAAAATACGAAAATATTATAGAAGGTATAAAGAAGTCACTTTGAATTGATCCACTTGATAAGAGGTTTCCATTCTTCACGGTCTTGCGCTGTTAAGGATTCACCCATTTCAAAGATCCCCAAACCAGACCGTGCCGATTTTATATAATTAGTGTTATCTCTGAAAGCAGTGACATATTTAATTCCTCTCTCCTTAACAAGATAATCATCTAGTTCTAAAAATATGTTCGTGTTCGCTCTGCATCGGTTGGCTACAAGACCAATTTTGACTCTTTTTCTTACGATAGGACCCATGGACCTTAGAGAGGAAATGAAATCTTTGGCAGCCCTCATATCAATGGGTGATGGCATAACTGGAACAATTATAACATCTGCTTTCTTTATGTAATTTTCTAGTCTAGAGCCATAGAGAGATGCGGGTAGATCATAGATTATCACTGAGTCTTTATTTTTCTTTTGAATTTTATTAAATTTTTTCGTGCCAGATATTTTAGGCTTAGACAACGGTCTTGCTTTAATCCATTGCATGCTAGATTCTTGTGGGTCTAGGTCTACAAGGTGTACAGTTAATCCACTCTGAGCATAATAAGCTGCTAGATTGACCGCTAAAGTAGATTTGCCAGATCCGCCTTTAGAATTATAGAACATTACGCTTTTCATATAATCTATAATTTTGATGATATCAAAGTAATCAGAAACAAGCTATATGTACTTACAGGATAATGCGAACAGGTGCATGGTCAGATGTTCTAGGTTCTTCTGGACACCATGATTTGTGTCTAGTATCTTTGTCAATGATGTACTCAGAACACTTATCAGCTATAGTCTTTGTACAGAGTATTAGATCTATCCTATAACCTATGTTTCTATGGAAACAACCAGCGCGGTAATCCCACCAAGTATAAGTTTTTTCTGGAAATTGAAATTTATTAAATATATCTATTAGACCTAAGTCCATAAGTTTTTTTAGAGAATTCCTTTCATTAGGCGAACAAAGTATCTGGCCTTTACATGCTTCAGGGTCTGGGACATCATCATCAGTCGGAGCAATGTTGAAATCACCAAGTATAACAAAATTATCTGTTTTCGATATGATGTTAGATGAGTAGTCATAAAGCATATCAAGCCAGTCAAGTTTATATTGATACTTATCAGAATCAATAGATTTGCCATTAACCACGTATACGTTCAAAATGGTAATGTTTTCATACACTATAAGGATAGACCTCATTTCTGTTTTATCAATGTGTATAGGGTTTAACTCAAATGAAGAAGGCTTCTTTTTTGAAATTACAGCTACACCGTTATATGTTTTTTGACCACAGTAAACTGAATGATAGCCAGAAGACTCTATTGCATCACTTGGAAAGCAATCATCAGTAACTTTTGTCTCCTGAAGTACTAACACGTCTGGCTTGTAATCCTGAAGATACTTGAGCACGTTTGGTAATCTAACTTTAATAGAATTCACATTCCATGACGCAATAATCATATATCTAAATTTTTTACAGAGCTATACTCACTACTAATAAACTGTTTTCGCATGTCGACGTCATCGCCCATAAGCTCATCTACAACTTGGTTACCGTCCTCTAGAGGCAAAACCTGCAGAAGTTTACGAGATTTTGGATTCATGGTCGTCTCTTCCAGTTGGGAGGGATTCATTTCACCTAATCCTTTGTACCTTTGTAAAGAAAAACTAGACTTTGACATGTCTATAAGTTTATCTAAACATGCGAATAACGATAGATTATTTTCTTTGTTCTCATCGGCTTTTGAAATAGAAAAGGTATTGTTGGAATAACTAGATAAGCCTAAACTCACAAGGTCAGAATAGTGTTCTGTTCCAAAGAAGTGTTTTGTTAAGGGTGCTAACTCAGATACTGTACCGTTATGTTTTTTTATTATAGCAATTACCGGGTCTGTAGATGATTCATATACTGGTTTTAGAGAAAAGGCTAAGTTAACGGGTGTGTTCATATCTAGAAATTTCTCAAAGTTTTTACACCAACTTTCAAGTTTTGTTTTGGTTTTAAAATCATCTTGAGGGAGAGACTCAAAGAATGCTAGATTCTTTAAAAATGTGCGGTCTCTCTTTGGGGGAAACTTTCCAAGTATCTCAGTCATGGACTCATGTGATTTCAACAGTCGTAGTAACTCATCGTTGTTTAGAATTTTGTCATTGTAAGATACTTGATATGAGGAAGAGATATCGTCGTGAATGAAACTGTAGAGATCCATCTCGTCTGCACAATATCGCTCACTTTTACCTTTTTTAATTTTATATAGAGGTGGTTGTGCAATGAATACATGTCCCTTGTCAATTAGCGGCTTCATTTTTGTCTGAAAGAGCGTCAATAACAACGTACGTATGTGTGCTCCGTCTACATCTGCGTCTGTCATAATTATAATTTTGTGGTACCTTAGGTTTTTTATATTATTATCATCATCTACTACACAATCATCGCCAAACCCACACCCTAAGGCCGTTATGAGTGTTGCGATTTCAGTTGAAGATAAAATTTTATGGTCTTGTGCTCGTTGAGTGTTAAGAATTTTTCCTTTTAGAGGTAATATTGCTTGAGTTTTTCTCTCACGTGCTTGTTTTGCTGAACCACCAGCCGAATCACCCTCTACGATAAATAACTCACTTTTTGAAGGGTCTTTTTCTTGACAATCAGCCAGCTTACCTGGCAGATTTCCTATACTCAAGGGATCCTTTCTACGGATCAATTCTTTAGCTTTTCTAGCCTCTTCTCTAGCTTTTGCAGCTTGATATACCTTTGAGACGATAGCTTTAAGTTCCTTTGGATGTTCTTCTAAAAATTCATTGAGCTTCTTGTTGACTAATGATTCAACTAAACCTTTGATTTCAGATGAAACTAATTTATCTTTTGTTTGAGAAGAAAATTTAGGATCTGACATTTTGACAGACACGATAGCAGCTAAACCTTCTCTAGTATCCTCACCAGTTATCTCAATTTTATCTTTACTAAGCTGTGTTTGTTTAGTTATGATCGAATTAATAGTTTTAGTGAGGGATGCACGGAATCCAGCAAGATGTGTACCTCCGTCTTTCTGAGGTATGTTATTAGTAAAACATAATATATCTTCTTGATATGAGCTAGTCCATAGCAAGGCCAGCTCTATAGAAGTCTCCTTTTTTGTATCTGAAACATAAATTATTTCGTCATGAATAAGAGATTTTTTCTTCGTTATTTCTTTTATGTATTCATTAATACCGCCATCGTATTTAAAACTATCCTCTGTTCTTTTTGACTCATCTATGAGATTTATCGTTATACCAGAATTTAGAAAAGCCAGTTCTTTCAACCGTCTTCTAAGAAGTTCAGAATTAAAATCCGTCAAACTAAAGTATTTTTTGCTAGGTTTAAATGTGATTTTAGTGCCTGTGAGATCTGTGGTGCCAGATTTGGTTAGTTTGTTAATTGGGCGACTATCACGATAATCCTGATTATATATATCACCATCTTTGTATATTGTTAGCTCTAATGTCTCAGACAATGCATTTACTACAGAGACGCCCACACCATGCAAACCACCTGATACTTTGTAAGAGTTATCATCAAATTTACCACCAGCATGTAACACAGTTAATATGACCTCTGCTGCTGATTTTTTTTCCTCAGGGTGCTCGTCTACTGGTATTCCTCTACCGTTATCAGTAACTGTAACGGATTGATCTTCATGTATGGTGACTTTAATGGTATCACAGAACCCTGCTAGCGCTTCATCAATGGAGTTATCTAAGACCTCAAAAACCATCTGATGAAGTCCGCTTCCATCATCTGTGTCACCAATGTACATCCCAGGTCTTTTTTGGACAGCCTCTAGACCTTTTAAGACTTTTATATTCGATGAATCATATGAATTATCGCTCACAAACTACCTCTTTTACTTTATTTCCCACTGATCTCACCATTCTTGAGAACAAAGAACTTACCCTGTGGTTTAGTTTCAAGAGCCAGCAGCCTTTCTTCTAGAGAATCTGGCGCTGTTAGAAAACATTGCTGGCCAGAGTTATTAAGTAATTTTATCACAACCTCTAGGTTTTTATTATCTATTCCAAAAAATAAGTCGTCTATTAGCATAACAGGCATGTGCCTGTGTTCCACGTGAAACACCCGCGCCTGAGCCAAACAAAGGCAGAAATTTAGGATAACCTGAGTAGACATTGAGCCCACTTCTTTGATTTGTCCTGATTCAGATTTTGTATCAAAATCCGCCCTGTGTGGCCCAGTAGATGTGTATCCAAGCGCTATGTCTCTGTCATAGTTCGTCTTAAGAGAGTTCGTTAAGTCACCCTCCCACCCTCTAGAAAAATATAACTTAGCTGATGAAATATCATCATAAAGAAGGTTTTTTAGCTCTGGTGTATTGTTAATTAAATCAGAAAACTCTGGTTTTAGTTTATCAAAGTACGACTGCCTCATCGAGTTTATCTTAATAGCAATATCAATAAACTTCTCTGTCCACACTTTTATTTCGGAGTGTCTTTTCTGTTTTAAAACTTTATTCCTTGCCTGCAAAATAGCTGTAAACGATCTTAACTCATCACCATACGTTGGTTCCACGTGAAACACTCCCCAGTCAATAAAAGAACGGCGGGTGTCTGACTTCTGATTAAAAATATTATGGTTTCCGAAATTAAGGATTTGTACGGGCAAACAGCGCATAGACTGGGAAACAGATATATTTTTATCATTCAGATGCAGCTTTTTAGGCTTATTTAGATACTTTTCGAAGATTATAAGATCATTTGATGACATTTGATTGAACTTAACATGTATTTTATACCCATTCGCATTATAATTAGCTAATTTATCCAGGTCGGATGATTTAAAAGATTTTGATGTTGATGCAAGATATAACGCTTCTAGGATAGTTGTTTTACCAGCATTGTTCTGCCCCATTATGAAGTTGAGAGTATCTGATGGTATAAAAGAGAGCATTTTAAGGGACCTAAGCTCCGTTATCCCAATCTGCGATAAGTACAAGTTATACTCGCATAGGCATAATAATGTATTTACTTTTTGGAGTGCTCTCGTCTGATGTGACTAGACAACCTGTGTCTTGTGAACCAAATCTTAACTGAACAGTTTCAGTATCAATGACGTCTATTACTTCTAGCAAATAAGCCAAGTTAAACCCTACTTCCATAGGTTCCCCGTCATAAGTGCAATCGATATTATCCTCACCTTTTTCCTGAAGCGGGTTGGTAGTTGTTAGATCTAGGGAGGATGTGCCAAGAGATAGCTTAACTCCTTTATACTGTTCACTTGATAGAATAGACATGCGGTGTAAAGCAGACTTAAAACTACTCTTGTTAAGTTTAAGTGTGTTCGGAAGATCGTCTGGAAAAACTTTCCGGTAGTCTGGATACTTTCCCTCTATAAGCTTACTTTTCACCACATATCTGTTGGTTTTAGCAATTAAGTTCTTTGAATTTATACCAATTGTTATTAAATTCTCTTTATTTACGTTATCTGTCGTTAAAATTCGTTTAAGTTCTGAAATACACTTGCGAGGTATGATGCATGTGGTCATTCCTGCAAGGTCGCCAACCTGTGTCTCCGACAAGGCTAGTCTATGCCCATCCGTCGCAACAGCTACTAAAGTATTTTCATTACATTCCAAGTAAAGACCGTTGAGAAAATGTCGAGCATCTTGATAACCCATTGAGAAGCTAGTTTTATTCATTAAGTCTGTGAGTTTTTCTGCATCAATCTTAATATCCTCTGTCTCGCCTGGATCAGATATAGGAAAGTCTGAAGCAGGCAGAGTCGCGACCTTAAATCGACTTTTCCCACCTTTAATTATTACTGAATTATCTTCAAACTCCAGTGATGTCACATCAGCATCAAGTGATTTGAGGATGTCCGCGAATTTTCTAGATGGGATCGTAGACGATATTTCACCATCGTAATCTACATCGCATGAATAACAAACCTCCACCTCCAGGTCACTAGAAAGAAGGGTAAGCACTCTATCCTTCAACTGAAAAAGAGTATTACCTAATATTGGTAACGTTTGCTTCGGATCTGAGACACTTGCGATATTTTTCATTGGGCCGACTAAAGTCTCGGTTGGTATATTTATAATCATATTTAAATTATATATTATTTTTATTATTATATTTCTAATTTTTATCTTCTGGCATCTATAATCCCTAGTCTGTTTTGTGAATTAATGCTGTGTTTAACTCTTATATGTATTTCTAAAGCTGTTATTCTTTTGTTGATAACTTTTCTTATGCGACTTACTAACAAGTTTTGCAACTAGTTATGCAGGGTGTGTACAATATTCTGATAATCTTGATCTATTGAAGATGATTTTTTCCTAAGATCTTTTATTTTTTTACAAGCATGTAGAACTGTTGTGTGATCTCTACCACCAAATGCATCACCTATACTCGGCAAGCTATGACTAGTTATGTCCTTAGAAATTGCCATTGCTATATGTCTAGGCAGTGTTATGCTTTTGTCCCTTTTCGCTGATAAGATATCTGCTACTCTTATTTTGTAGTAACTAGCAACTGATTTCTGTATATTTTCAATTGTAATGAGACTGTCATGAAGCGATATTAAGTCCTTAAGTGTTTCTTTCGCAAATTCAATTGTTATTTTCTCTCTTTTAAAACCAGCCGTTGCTATTAATCGTCTGAGACTCCCCTCAAGCTCTCTGACGTTCGAGTATACGTTCTTAGCTAGAAAGTAGGCAACTTCATCACTGATAATTTCACCTACTAGTTCTGCTTTTTTGTGTAGAATAGCCATTCTTGTTTCGAGATCAGGCGGGTCTATCATCACGTTCATCCCCCAAACTAGCCTCGATTTCAATCTTTCCTCTAACCCGGATATTTCTTTTGGGTATCTGTCAGACGTTAATACTACCTGTTTTTTATATTCAAACAGAGAATTAAATGTGTGAAAAAACTCTTCCTGAGACCTCTCTTTATTTGCGAAAAATTGTATGTCATCCAATAGCAGCGCATCCACTGATCTGTAGTGTTCTTTGAATTGTTCAATAGTATTCCTTCTGAGTGCTGTAACCATAGACTGAACAAACTTTTCTGAATGGAGGTAGACAACATTTTTACTTCGGTCATTCTTTAATATTTGGTTTCCTATTGAATGGAGAAGATGTGTTTTACCCAATCCAACCCCGCCATATATGTATAATGGATTATATTGTCCTAGCTCATTAACAACGGACGAGCACGCTGCTTTGGCTAACTGGTTAGACTTGCCTTCTACGAAGTTATCGAATCTTAATTCAGGATTAAGGTAGCTTCTAACCTTCGTTTTATCTGCGACTTTTTGTGTGACAGAATCTATCTTCATATCAGGAAGCGCCAGCAGAACTTCAGAAATTTTGTTTTCACTTTTGTCAAACACAGTTTCTTTAATCAAAAGCAAATATTCGTTTTGTATTTCATCTTTTATAAATTTATTAGGTGCAACAACCTTGAGGGTGTTACTCACCTGTTTCACCTCAAGAGGGTGAAACCATGTTTTCATTTGTTTTTCCGATAGGACATCATTAAATGCCGCTAGGCATTGCGTCCAAAGTGTCATTTCATTCATTTTTTTCTTGTTAGAATACTATTTTTATTATTTTGACTTCTTAGAGTAATATTCATTATCTCACAAAATTAATTAAATAATATATTGACAAAGAAAATTATAATTAGCAGTATACTCCTTGAGTATAGTTATTATGAAAAGAACATTTCAACCAAGTAACCTTAAACGCAAGAGAAAGCACGGTTTTCGTGCACGAATGAGCACATCAGCTGGTCGCGCTATCTTGAGTGCGCGTCGTTCTAAAAGAAGAGCTGTGCTCTGTGCATAATCTTTGCCAAAACTCACCTATTCAATAAGACTAACCAAGAAGCTCCTAGCGTTATGCAGGCGAAGTCCGGATATCTCGACTTCACATATTAGAGTCTATATTGTTGAAAATGATCTCACACATGCAAGGTTAGGGGTGAAGATATCGAAAAATGCTATTCAGCTTGCAGTTGTTAGGAATATGGTCAGGAGGCGACTAAGTGCTGAGTTTCGCAATACAAGTATTATGAAACCACTGGATATAATTATTATAATTTCAAAAAAAATCTATTCAGAAAAAAACGAAATAAGTGATATTCTTATGCAAGAATGGAGACAATCACTAAAATCGTTGAAAAAATTCTACTAGCCGGTATTTGGGTATACTCAAATGCCATTTCTCCATTTATAGCACCCTCCTGTAGACACTTTCCTTCGTGTTCTTCATATTCACGCGAAGCCATAGAAAAATTTGGGCCCTTTAGAGGGCTGTTTTTGTCACTTAAAAGGTTGCTTAGATGCCGACCAGGTGGGACGAGCGGATATGACCCCGTTCCTGATGATAAAAAATGAACAGTAGACTTTTTTTATATAGTGCATTTTTCTTCGTGACTATACTTCTTTACGATTCGTACTCATATAAAGATCAGACTGTCACCCCGCTAGATGATGTGACAGAGCCATCTTACAAAACACCACCTTCAGCCGAAAATTCTCCAGAGCTCATTGAAAATAGAAAGCCTGATTCAGATAAAACTGATATATTTACGGAACGAGACAGAACTGCAAAAAAAATTAGCATTGATTCTGACAATCTTAAGGTCAGCATAGATTTATCCGATGGAAGTATCGTTCGCGCTGAGCTTAAAAAGTTTAAAGAATCTTTTGGCGGAGATTCTAATGTTGTGCTCATAGATAGCGATAGTTCAGGTTACAGAGCTAGTTCAGATGTGCAATTATCCAACCTAAATTCACCGGGAGGGTACACATCTGAGAAAGAAGTTTATATAGCTGATATGTACCCATTTACCGTGGCCATTGACTCTGACAATCAAAAATACACTGTTACTAAAAAGTATACTTTCTATGAATCATCCCACCTTATTAAAGTTGAGAATGTGGTCTATAATAAATCCAGTAACCCCATTCAAGCTAGATACTACAACACGATCGAAAGAGGAGAGGACACATCCTCTAATGTTATGCTTTACACATACACTGGGGCAGCATTTTATGACGATGAAAATAAATTTAGCAAAGTCTCTTTCGATGATATCGCAGATAGTAATTTACAGTTGAAAACAAAGTCTTCTTGGATAAGTATGCTTGAGCATTACTTTTTTTCGGCATGGATTTCAGCAAAAGATTCCGATCAAACAATTTATACTAGAAATCTCTCAACGAGCAAAACTGGCTCAAGTTATCTTGTTGGTTCTGTATCAGATTACTCTGTAATACCCGAGAATTCTTCTAAGATCTTTACTTCTAAACTTTATGTCGGTCCAAAAACTGTCTCAGAGATAAGCACAATATCAGAAGGATTAGATTTAACTGTTGATTATGGTGTTCTAACTTTCCTGGCAGCTCCATTATTCTGGGTTCTTGACAAGCTCAATCTATTCTTGAACAACTGGGGTCTAGCTCTAATCATGTTAACAATCCTCATAAAACTCTTGTTCTTTAAGCTATCTGAGACGAGCTATAAGTCTATGGCAAAAATGAAAAAACTTGCACCACGTATGACCGCATTAAAGGAGAGGTACGCTGACAATCGCCAGAAGTTCAGTGAAGAATTAATGAAGGTCTATAAACAAGAAAAAGTAAATCCACTAGGCGGTTGTCTGCCAATTCTTGTTCAGATCCCTGTCTTCATTGCACTTTATTGGGTAATTATTGAGAGCGTAGAAATGAGACATGCTCCTTTTATTGGGTGGATCGGAGATCTCTCTAGCAAAGATCCATATTATGTTCTACCAGTATTGATGGGAGTATCAATGTATATACAACAAAAACTGAATCCTCCTCCAACTGACGCAATGCAACAAAAAATTTTTCTAGCATTGCCATTTATATTCACAATACTTTTTGCAACATTCCCATCAGGTTTAGTATTGTATTGGCTAGTCAATAATATACTATCCATCGCACAACAATATGTAATCAATAAAAGA
>MDTD01059942.1_pt1 | contig 12545 bp, 16 predicted proteins | sample 811221 | NCBI WGS metagenome assembly MDTD01 (sample SAMN05326646, study PRJNA326480) | marine metagenome | isolation source: seawater | place: Pacific Ocean: South West | collected 2011 | reverse complement strand
TTAGCATCTATATCAATACTAGCAGTACCGTTACCTAGTGTGGCTGTAATCGCATTGCCTGTTAATTGTACACTTCCACTTATTGTAAACGAGACAGTGCCTGTGCTCGTAAACATTGGATTACCAATCGGAAGATTTATTCCGCCTGCAGTAATACCCACTGCGTTTACTGCTGTATTTAAAACTTGTCCTACAGGAATTACATCAGGATCAACTTGTGAAGCTCCTATTGCGGATGTTAAATTTAATCCCGTAACTTGAGCAAAGGTAGTTGGAGTACCTAATGCTGCTATTGCATCTTGTGATATGGCCGTTATTCCAAAAGCCATGTTTACCTCGCTGTAGCCGGTATATTATTTGAACCTACTAATGGCGCCTCTGCAAATGCCATATAAACGTATATATTTCCTGAGCCATTGACTGTTGCACTAGCAGAATCACCTCCCTTTAATGCAAAACCATTTGAGTACATCTGTAATCCATAACCATCATTTAATGTACCAGTAGTACTAGGAAATAAAACATTAGACTCATTACTTCCTTTTCCATTAAAAGAAATTTTATTATCTGTTGCTACCCAATTTGCGGTAGCACTTGAATTTTTAACTATAACCCAAGCTGGTTTAAATCCTGTATAAACAAATGTACCATCAGTGTTACCGTTACCGGTATAGGATCCAAATTTACTGAAACCAGTTTTTTCTGCAAAACAGTAACTAATATAAGTTGCTGCATTCTCGTTAGCTGGTCCTCCTTTAGTAAAAACTGATGAAGTTGGAGCTGTATCATTAAAAACATTGCTTGAAGTTGCCGTAGTATCTGAGGCCTCTAAAAGAAGATATTTAGTAGGACCAATATCTGAAAAATAACTAAACCAATTATCTACAGCTGTTTTTCTTGAAAAAATTACTTTTGGTACAGCACCTAATCCATGTCCGATAGTTGCAGTTGATCCAGTGCCTGTATGTGAAACAATACTAAATCCTGCTGTTGTGTTAACTGAAACTGTGCTTGTAATATCTCCATCACCATTTGAGGAACCTGATCCACCAGCTCTCCAATTCCAAGACGTAAAACTTGCACTATTTGCATTAGTTTCACCACCACCACCTGAACCATTTAATGTAAAACCATTGCTATCAAGACTTGTAAATCCATCACCTGATATATCAGCTTGTGCACCAGTCGTATTTGATCTAAGTCTATTTGTTCCTCTTAAAACATCAAGTAGCACATGGTTATCGGTTCTACTTGTTGATTTTATCCAAAGCCAATCGGGTTGAAAGTTAAGGCCTGTGATGGCATTTGTTCCAGCATTACCTGTGTAAAGTTTCGGTTCAAAGTAGTCTATAGGCTTATCTATATTTGTATATGGCATTATAAGTTCAATCCTTTCGTACAAAGAGCAGTATAACCCGTAGGTACATCGTATTCAAACCTACCTAAATTTGATGCGTTTGTTCCCGCAGATGTTATCTCAGTAGTTCCAAAAAATCCGTTACCAAAATTAAACTCTACTTTTGTAGTTCCTGTAGTAGATAAATCCATTATAACAGGAAACATAAATACACCATCAGGAACATAATCATCTCTTGAACCTGCAAGACCCTCTATTAAACTTCCTGTTCTTGAAGATCCTGAAGTTGGAACTCCAACAGCAGAACCATTACTTAAATATACTCCATCTTTATGAACGTATAATGCCTTATTATCCATATCTAAAGCAAAACCAAGAATATCATTTGTTGTATTTGCTGTGCCAGTGCCAAACTCATCTGATGCTGAACCTGTATATCTCCCTGTAAAAGTTCCATTTAAATTCAGAGTCATCGCTGTGTACTCTGTTTCATCATAATAAGCTTGAGGAAATTTTTGTTCAACTCCACTGCTTATTCCTATTTGCATTCTTGTATTTGTAATAACTTTGGCTTCCCAATACCATTTTCCTGATGCAGCTCCTATTGTTCCATTATTAATTGATTTTAAAGCGTTATCACTAGTCGTGTCAAAAGTAGTAGCACCTCCTTTTATGTAATCACTACTGCTATCTGAGGTCATTCTCGATCTCTGTAATGCATTTAAGACGCAAAAATTATTACTAGGACAATCTTCAGTATTTGTTAAAGTTCCGCTAACTGTAAAATTATTCGTATTACCGGATTGATCTGTAACAGAATTACCATCTTTCAAAATAAAATATCCGTTTGTGCCGTACGTTACTGATGGACTTGTTATTATTTTCCATTCTCCAGTAGTGCTGTCTGTTTCACCAAATGATGATGCGTCATAAGAATAACCATCTGTCCAATGTATGTGGCTCATAATTCCCTCAAACGAAGAAGTGTTACCTTGGTCTGCTCTTTGTCCAATATATTGAGCTGTAATACTTTCGCTATATATATAATTATTGTTTTGACCAGGATAGTTTGTTGAACTAAATGAAGTTTCTTGAACACCATTTACATAAATTCTAATTCTATCGGCTGCTGTACTTTGTGTTGTGTCAACTCTAATTACAATATGATACCAGGCATTTGTGTCTAAAAACTGTCTATCAGTTACTACACCAGATAAAAGTGAACCACTAGAATTATAATCATACAAACCAAGAGTGCCATCGCTGTCGAAAAGCCATTGCGTCATTGATGAACTAGAGTAAGAACCTGCTGTCCATAAAAACGATTGTGCCCTAGTTGTCCTTTTTATCCAAGCTGAAAATGTAAATTTTTGTCTATCACCATTACCGCTAAATGTTCTTGTAAGTCTTGTCGATGCCATTAGTTAAATTGTCCTCCGCCTGAAGCTCCGTGTGATACTGTGATAGTAAACGCTCTTGAAGCCGTTTGTCCTTCAGCATCCGTCGCCGTAATTGTAAAACTACTTGTAGTAGTTTCTGTTGATCCAGTTTCAGTACCTGTAATTGTAGCAGAGCCGACTCCTGTGTTCAAGGTTGCTCCACCTGGTAATGTTCCTGATGTTCTAGCAAAACTTACTGCATCTGTTGCAGTTAAAGTAAAATTAAAAGTACCGCCATTTGCCACTGTACCTAAAGAACCTGATCCTGTAACCCACGCAGGTGCATCGGATATTGTTAACAATGCCGTTGCTGTTCGTGCAGCTAAACCATCATTGTTTTCTAATCTTAAAAAATAAGTGCCGTCAACAGATATAGTAAATGTTGCGACTACTGTTGTTGTATTTGTGAATGATACACTATCAGCGACTACAATAGCTCCTGTTGAAGAATTTTGTGCTTCAACAGCTGGTGGTGAAGAACTATCTTTAAAGTTCGTGCCGGTGAGCGTTATTGCTGTTTGTGTATTATCTGTTACCGAAGGTGAAATACTTGAAATCGTAGGAAAGGTTACTGCATCACCGAAAGATAATTGTCCTGCTCCGTCTGTTTGTAATACTTGATTTGCTGATCCTGCCGTGCTTGGAAAAGCGATTGTTCGCGCTCCTAAATTCAAAACAGGTGAAGTTAAGGCAACATAATTACCCATATATCCATGAGCAGAACATTGATAATAAAGCACGTTAGGTGTGTTTCTATCTACAGCTATGGTTGTGTGTGCTCCTGAGTTTCCTGGCACACCACTTGTAGTTACGTTTGTCGTATATTGAGTATTTTTTCCTGGATCAATATAAAATCTTAAAGGATGACCATCATTAGTGTTATCTGATTGATCAAACTTATAATAATAAGGTTTATCGGTATCAAAACCATTTAATTGAATTTTTGGCGCTTGTAATCCATTAATTAAATATGCATTACCACTACCTACTCCATTGTAAGGATGATCCGAAGTTTTTGATGCTACGGTTACTGTAAATACAATTGGGGCTGTTGATGATGGATATACTCCTTGAATACCACCACCTGTCGATTTACTAATGATGACATTACCATCTACATCCTGTATTGTATCTACTTTTATAATACTACTCATATTATCTCGCTACCGCCGGTGTTTCATTTGATGCTACAAAAGGCTGTTCAGCAAAAGCTAAATAGATATATGAACCACCATTATTATTTAAACCACCATTAGTTGTTCTCCATTTAAAACCATTGGCTAAAAAATCTATCTCATCACCAGTTGTGGATTCTGAACTACTTAAGTTCCAATATAACTTATCATTTCCTGAAACGTTATAACCTATTCTTTTGTTATCAAAAACATTCCAATCTTCTGATCCAGAATCATATCTTTTTGCCATAACTAAAGCTGGTCTGAAACCCGTATGGATAAATTTACCGTATGTTGAACTATTACCAACATAAGATCCAATAGAACTAAATCCTTGTATTTCAGAAAAACAATATGCTATTAAATCTACACCTGTTGAATGATGATCGTAATATGTAGAAAATGTTGTATCTGAAGTTGCAGTAATTAAATTTGCGGTCGCTTCAGAAATTGTTGTATTTAATTGAATATATTTACCAAAACCTATTCCTGAATGATAAACTCCCCAGTTTTGACTACCTCCTGTTAAATTTTTAATCATAATCATTTTTGGTGTAGTTCCTAGACCGTGTCCAACTGTAAAGGGAGTGCCTGAACCAGGGTTTGTATATTTAACAATACTTATTCCTGCTGTTGTATTAGCTGAAACTGTTGACTCTACACTCCCGACATTATTTGTTGCGCCTGTACCACCACCCTTCCAATTCCAAGCTACATAATTATAACTACCGTTTACAGAACCATCACTTGTGCCAATTGTAAATCCATCACTATCAAAACTTGTTAATGGAATAGCATTACTTTGTTGCCCTGTTGAATTTGATGTAATGTAATTAGATGGTCCTCTTACTACATCAAAAAGTCGATTACTTTCAGCATAATTTCTTCCTTTTATCCAAACCCAATCTGGTTGGAAACCGACTCCAGTAATTGCATGCGAAGAACTAGCATTACCTGTATAAAGTTTTGGTGTAAAATGATCTGATGGTTGAAATGAAATATAATCTGCCATTTATTAACTCCCAAATTGTTTTAAGTTTTTAGTATTCATAGTATAAAAATTTTTCGCAGTGCTATCAAAGTTTGATGCTCCACCCTGATTTGGCGAATATTTAAATGTACCATAACTATTTGCATCTGAATATGTTGTCCCTGTCAAAGCAGTAGTGCCGAACACACCGCTTCCAAAATTTAAATTTGTCAAACCATCATAAACTGCTGTTGTTAACAGATAGGGTTTTCCATCAGCGTGTATATCATAACCAGTACCGCTATTTTGTAATGTTCCGTTTTTTGCAAAATAAATTTTATTATCCTCTAGGTCAACAAAGATACCTATGTAATCTGTGCTTCCATAACTATCTCCATAAGTTGCGCTTGTATCTGTTGACGGAGTAGAATAATATATTTTTCCATTTGTTCCATAATATCCATAAGCATAACCATTAGAGTTTGTATTTATTTCTGATTCTGGTTGTGTTGCGTTAGCATTCATTTTTGCTTGACTAGTGATTCCGTAATGCACATAGTTACTACTATTCGTATGACCATATCCTTCAAAATACCATCTACCTTTTGTTATTGCCATAGTGCAAGGAATAGTATTCCAAGCTGTTGTATTAATGTTTACTGTATTGTTTCCATTTGTAAAAAACAATGCAGAGTTATATTCTATTGAATACAAAGGATTTAAAACTGCTTGGTTGTTTGTAGGAGAATCAACATTTTGTGTTAAGTTTCCAGATACAGTAAAATCGTTTGAACCTGCACTATCCGTGCCCATCGATCCACTGTTTTCAAATTTTAAAAAGAAGCCATTTAATCCATAAGTAACTGAAGGTGCAGTATTAGGTTTCCAAATACCTGAAGTAGCGTCTGTTGATCCGAAAGTGCTAGCATCATATTGAGTTCCATCTACAAAATGAAAGTGAGTAAGCATTCCATCAAAATGATTACCATTATTTATTGCACCAATTTCTTGAGTGTTTGATGCTTTAGCTAATCTAAATTCAACATCTTGTGCTGGATAACTTGATTGATCAAAAGCTGTTTCTTGTGTGCCATTGACATAAATTTTTACCCTATCTGCTGCTGTTCCTTGTGTAGTATCAACAGCTATTACAATATGATACCAGGCACTAGGATCTCTAAAAACTCTTGTTGTTAAGAGATAAACACTTTGAGAACCACTTATTGAACCAAAAAAACCTAATTGATCACCGCTAGGAAAATAAACATAATCATTACTTGAGCCACTTGGATAAGAACCAAAAACTGTTTCTTGAGCTACACTGATAAGAGATCTTTTCATCCAAAAGGAAATTGTAAATTTTTTATTATTTGTTACTGTTCCTACATTTGTTCTTGTTAATCTTGTTGATGCCATAATATTATCCTAGTTAAACTGTCCTGAGTTATTTACTCCTACTGTTATTGCAATACTAAATGTTCTTGCTGCAGTCTGTCCCTCAGCGTCTGTAGCAGTAAGCTCAAAACTAAATGATTCATTAGCCACGCTACCACTCTCTGTTCCTGATATTACACCAGTTCCTGCTGTTAAAGAAAGACCACCTGGAAAATTTCCTGATGTTTTTGAAAAAGTTATTGCGGAATCAGATGTTGCAACTACGTTTACTGAAATAGTGCTACCCGCAGCAAAAGTTCCTAATGACCCTGCAGCTGTAGAGTATGCAACTCCTGTTGAAACTCCAAGTAATTGTGTAGATAATGTTGCGTTACCATCAGGGTTTTCAATATAAAGTTTATAATCTCCATTAACTGCTATTGTAAATTTTGCTTTAATTTGTGTAGCAGATGTAAACGTTACTGTGTCAGCCACAATTGAAGCTCCCGTAGAACTATTTACAGCTGTTACTAACGGAATACTTACAAATCCTGTTCCTGTAATCGTCACCTCAGTTTGCGTGCTTGTTGTAATTACAGCCGGACTAAATGCGCTTGTGACTGCAGGATTATCTTCAGTTGGAATGGTAACACTACCTCCAAGATTTACACTACTACCATTTATAGTTATGTTACTTGCAGTTAATGCAGCAGGTGCAATAGCACCAGCAGTAATATTTACATTACCTTGCATTGTAGTCGTATCTCCAGAATCTCCTACCGTTAATGAGGTACCTGATCGTGGGCTAATTTTATTTGTTTTTACTTCACTCATATTAATATTGTAATGATACTCCTCTTATTCTTGCTTCCTTGCTACCTTGTGATTGATTTGCAAATTCTATTTTGTAAGTTAGCTGGGTCCCCGCTGTAACCGAAAGGTCATTAACTTTAGCCATCTTAATACCAGTAGCAAAATCTGGTAAAGCTGTAAGTGTAGCTGTGCTGTAATTGCTTCCATTATCAGCCGAGAGTTTCAGTATTATATCTGTGTTTAATGCGTTAGTTCCACTTGTATCTTGATAAGTGATAACTGCACCCATAGACGAAGTTGATGCTCCAGCAGTTATCGCCACTCCCTCAAAACTTCCTGTTGCATTAAGCCCCCCAGTTGCAGATTTAAAATTCCATTCGTAATTATAATTATTGTAGTTTGTTGTGATTGCACCTCCAGTTCTATCAACAAACTGAAGGTAACGATAAGCAACTGTATTTGACCAGCTAAATTCTTGTGGGTTGTTTGAACCATCACCCCAAACTTGCCCTCCTAATAAAGTTGTGTAAGATAAATTATCGTTTGAACCCTCCCATGCCCAAGCAGAACCAGCTTGTGCAGAGGTATTTTGAGTAGTAAATTTTGCACCTGTATAAATTTTTGAATTACCTGCACCTAAATCAAACCTGACAAAAACTCCTGTTTGTGATGCTGCCTGTGCTAATACTAAATTTTGACCACTCATAGTTCCGTCTATCAAAGCTGTTCTTGCTGGGCTTCCAGCTTCCCAATTTCCGTTATCTGTAACTGTATAAATTGATGTTCTGTCCCCACTATCGTAGCTTGAACTTCCTAAACTTAATGAAGATACATATTCACCAGACCCATCGTGTGAGGAATTTGTAAGATTAGTAATACCATTGGCATCATTGAACACATCAAAACTTGCAGAGGCAGTATTTGAAACATTAAGATTTTCTTGTGTGTGTACTCTTAATCCTAAAGTAGATAAATCGTTTACAATTTTGTTATCGTCAAATTCTGTTATATTTAAACGAGAGTTTGATATAGTTCCTGATGCAATTGAACTTGCAGGAAATCCAGTGTATCTTATGTCTCTATAATTAGCCATATTATTTGTCCTTTAGTAACCACCCTTGTGTTGCATCAACATATACTAATGTAAACGCTGCTCTTTCTGTTGACACTGTCAAATCTGATGCTGCCCCTTGAATTTTATGTGAGTTCCTCCCTATTGTTATATTGTTTGTATCTGCTGTTCCAGCATAATCTATTATTGAAACTTCATTTCCAATAGTTGCAGATGATGGTAGTGTTGCTGTAACAACTCCACTTGAAGTATCTATAAAATAACCTTCACCTGCTACTGCAGTAAAATCACTTGTTTTAACTGCTTGCCATGAAGTTCCACCAACACCTGTTGGTAAATTTACAGTTGCAGTAGTTAAATTAATAGTATCACCAGCTTCGCCAATTTGTAAATTAGTGCCTGATTTTGGTACTACTTGATCTACTTCAATTTTACTCATTAAACTACTACCAATGTTCCACTTACTGTTAATGTTCCTGTTATACTTACTGGTCCTGCCAACACACCATTTTCAATTGTTTGGTCTTGAGAAATGGTTGCTGAGTGTGTGCTTACAAAATCTTGCGCTGACATTGATGGTGAAGGCATCCTAGCTGCAGGCATGGTACAAAAAACATCTTTAGTACCTGCAGTAAAATTAACCAATGCGTCACTATTTGAAGAAGACAAAACAGTTTGCCTTGATAATGTATCAGGTGTTGCATCTGTAACTGTCCCAATACCTACTTCAAATTCTGCAGGTGATGCACCGATATGTGAAATACAATAAAAGGTTTGATTCCCCGTACCAATTCCAGATACGAAGCTTTCAAAATCTTGTGAAGCACCTGCTAAATTGAGAGTTCCTGTTCCTTCAGTGGTGCTTGTCTCTTTTACTCTGTCATTTACAACTAGAGCCATACACCTCCTAACTTATTCTTAAAATAGCATTTGAACTGTTAAACGTTGGAAACTGAATAGTGAAAGTTCCAGCCGTAGCTGTTTTATCACCACCAAAATCCAAAACTGCAACAGCTTTGTCACTGTTTGACGTGTTATAAATTAAAGCGCCTCTTGCTGTTAAAGTTACTCCAGTAAATGATAACTCTGCAAAGTCTACAATTGCTACACCTGTATCAAGTGAAGTTTGTTGACCTGTTAATACGCCACCACCTTGTGCATATTGACCTGAGTCAGGAACTTGTCCTCCTGTACTATCACCAGGATATGCTGTAGTAGCTGCAGATAAATTTGCTGAAGAATCATACAGGGCTAATTTAAAAACATCTTGTCCGCTTTGGAATTCATGTCCGCCTTCTAATAATTCTTTTTTAAATGAATTGCATACTGCTTGTGCGATTGCCATAATATTCTCCTACATAGTTTTTTTAGTATTTGGCGACGGAGATCCAACTTGTAATCTTGGAACACCATCGTCGTATTCAGCTCTTCTACGTCTACCCATTTGTTGAAGAGCAAAAGCTTCTATAGCCTTATCATACCTTGTTTTATACAGGTTGTACATATCCATAGGGCCTTTTAGGTATGAAAAAACTTCTGCCAAAACTCCATACAATAACATGCCCTCTTGGTAAGTTGCTAAAAATGTATTTGTTGAGGCATCAAAATGTGGTGGATCAATAATATAATTTAATTGTGTTGCATATGCTTGATCCGGAGTCGGTGCTACAACTACTGAATTATCATCCCAATTTGCGTAGTATTTAGGTTTACCTGTAGCTCCACTGCCATTAAATTCTGTAATAAAACTTGTATCTTTCTTCTCCATGAAAGTTCTGTTGCTTGTAAGGCTTGATGAATCAAAAACTTGTAAAGATCTAATAACTAAAAAACTAGAGGGCATTTGCAAGAATCTTTTATTAGCATTAAAGTTGGAAGTTGCATATTTACGTATATCATCATAATCTACACGTCCTGCAACATCTAGTTCTACGTTTCTAATATATCCATCAATTAGTGTATCAGATAAGACGTTACTATCAACTTCAGCATAACTTCTTACTCTAGTTAAAAAATCTGTATGTGTTACTGCCATTATGTGATACTCACTGTTATAGAGCCTAATGATATTTTAGCTTCTCTTTTTCTATTTTCTTCCGCAGGATTTTTTGGAACCATGCTTCTTACTGAAGTTATATTATCAACACTTGTGATCGCAGCTCTTGCTGTTTGAAATGCAAAATCGCCTGGAAGTTTTAAATTTGCTACAGTTACTGGTCTACCTCCAGAATCTACTACAGATGTATCAGTAGGAGCTTGTGGATTTATAGCAGACATGATAGATGGTTGTTGAAAGAATCGAGGTCTTGCATTTTGAATTGCAATTTTATCCGCTGTAATTTTTCTTCTTCTAATTTGAGGATGCTTAGATTCAAATTCAGATTTATGTACAAAGGACCCATTCCATTCTTTGACCATTTCACTATATGGGAATTCCATACCAGATCTATCAGAAATTGCTTTAGCATATTTACCTTTTGCAAAATTTGCCATTATAATATGTCCTTATAATAATCCATTAAACCACCTTTGGATTTTTTTGTTATATTTTTACTCATAAAATCTCTAACACTCTCAGAGATATTTTTTCTTATTTGTCTCATTTTTTCTTTACTTGCCATAGGCACTTTCATGGTTACAGAGTCTTTTTGTTTAAATTTACCTACTATACTTAAACCTTTACCCTTATCCATTTTTAATATTTTATCTGTCTCTTTTTTAGTTATTTCTTTTGCTCCTTTTGCCATGGCTGATTTAATTTTACTCTTAACAGATGTTAGTAAAACTTTTCCAGTAGGTAATAATAATCTAGTAATCACTAAGCGCCATCTCCAAAGTATGCTTGTGGTGAAATAAACACAGATGTTCTTTGTCCATCTTGATCAAGTGCCCTTTTCATTTCATCTTCATAAGCGAGTTTAAGTGTTTGAGTTGCTTGCGGGTTTATCATAAAGGATAAATAGTAAGCTAAGCCACCAATCATACAAGGTATAAAGCGATATGCTACATCAGCATTATTTGTATAGCTTCCAGCGTCCTCAATACGACCAATAGAGTAATATTTTAAATGTGTATATGTATTTAAGTTGGGCGCAGAATATAAAAATATTTTCGGTGTTTTTAATCTGTCGACATAATATTGTGACGGTTGTCCTGTTTGTAATTTATTTGGTAATGCAGCATAGGTTGATCTATCAATTTTTGTAAGAGAAATATCAGTAGTATCACTATTCTCACCACTAATTGACGTTGAAGAAATAAAAGCTTCTAACACATCATTCACATCAGTAGCTGTTGTATATGCTGCTTGGCCTGAGACTAAAGCAACTTCTTTCAACGATACTTTCCATAGATGAACACCTCTATTACCCCACTCTGAAAACAATATGTTTAAGTTTCTTCTTGCTCTTTTTAAATCATAACCAGAGTCAGTCATAACTCCACATCGATTGTAAGCTTCTTGTACAATCTCTTCTATACTCAAATCAAATGAAGTAGTTCCTGAAGTAGCCATTATTTAAATTCCTTTAATTTTTTATTAACAGTTTGTGCTGCTTCTTTATGTGCAGATGAGGTGCTCAAGCCTGCAGCTCTATTCTCATCATACTCTTTTCTAAAAAGTTTTTGAAATTTTTTTGATGCACCTTTCACAACAGGTACTCCAAATCTAAAAGCTACTCCTATAAATGGCATTATATAACTCCTCTGTAATAATCCATCATACCACCCTTACTTGCTTTAGCAAAGGTCTTGACATTTGTTGGTTTTCCTCCAACACCTTGAGCTTTACTTCTTTTTCTCGCAACCGCAGAACGCCTTTGCGATTCTGTCATTCGGGCGGCTTTTGCAGCAGGCACGCATTTGGGGTATTTTCTTTTTGATCCACTTGCAGATTTTCTTCCACATGGTTTAAAACCTCCACCTTTTTTCTTGGAGCCAATATCGACCCATTTTTCTGCGAACCATTTTTTTAGTCCACTGGCCATTACTTTACTCCATTAAATTTAGTTCCTTGTATTGAAACTCCACCACCTCTAGAGTATCTAAGTTTGCCACCTATTGTAATTTGTTTTCGTTTTCCTTTTTTAGATCCTGAAATACCATATGAATAGTTCTCACCAGATTTACCTACGTCAAAATAAGTTTCTGAAGGTTCTTTATATGTCGAATCCTTATATTTAACGATGTTTGTTCCTGCAGTTACATCAATACCTTTTTTTGTTGTAATATTTACACTTGGTCCTATTTCAGTTTTGTATTCATCTTCGTACAAATCTAATTTCGGTTCAATTGTGCCTGGTTCTTTTTTCTTTTTAACTAAAATGGGGCCTTGTTGGTTATCAGG
>MDTD01171603.1_pt1 | contig 12546 bp, 4 predicted proteins | sample 811221 | NCBI WGS metagenome assembly MDTD01 (sample SAMN05326646, study PRJNA326480) | marine metagenome | isolation source: seawater | place: Pacific Ocean: South West | collected 2011 | reverse complement strand
GTCGGCCCGGTTCGAGGGCGGGATCGTCAGGCTCGTGGGCCGGCGGATCGGGGAAGGGAACTGGCGGTTCCGGTCGCTGCACGGATGATGGACCCGACCGGGCCGAGCGGTCGATAAGCCGATATGTGCGGTATTTTGACGCTGATCGGTCGGGACCCGGGTGACGCAGCTGTCGCGCGCATGCGTGACACCATGACGCACCGGGGGCCAGACGGCGCAGGGCTCTGGCGTGGCACGAATGTCGTGATGGCGCACAGGCGACTGGCCGTCATCGACACTCGTGACGCGGCGCTGCAGCCCATGCACTCGGCGTGCGGTCGGCACGTCGTCGTGTACAACGGCGAGCTCTACAACGACAACCAGCTGCGCGAGGCGATGGGGCGTGATCCCTCGAGCTACCGAACGAGTTGTGACACCGAGACGCTGGTGGAGCTTCTGGCTTCAAGCGGGCTCGAGGCGCTCCGCGCGATGCGCGGCATGTTCGCGTTTGCGTGGGCGGATCTTGCCAAGCGAAAGCTCGTTGTTTGTCGTGACCCGATGGGGATCAAGCCGGTGTACTGGGCGCGGACCGGGCAGTCGGTGACGATCGCCAGCGAGATCGGCGCGATTTTGTCACACCCCGAGATGTCGGTTCGGCCTGACCTTGTCGGCGTGTCGTCGTATCTCTCGACGGTGCGGGCCGAGCTTGACGATCGCACGATGTTCGAGGGCGTGCGTGTGGTTCGGCCGGGCGAGGTGCTGACGTTCGATCTGGATGACTGGCGAGCAGAGCCTGAGCGTTCGAGCGTGCCGACGGCGCCGGCTCGGAGCGAGGCGGGTGCGAACGAGATCCGTAACGCAGTCGAGCAATCGGTGATCTCGCACCTGCGGACGGACGTGCCGATCTGCTCGCTGCTGTCGGGCGGGCTCGATTCGACGATCATCGCGGGTGTGGCAAGCCGGGCGCTCCCGGGGTTGCGGACGTACTGCGCGGGCTCGGACGCGAATGATGGCGATCCCGCGGCTGCGCGCGAGGTGGCGCAATCGCTCAGGACGGATCATCACGAGACGATCCTCGATGAGGCGATGTTCCTTTCGACCTGGCGTGAGAGCGTGACTCAGACGGGTTTGCCGGCGTGCACGCCCAACGAGGTTGCGATCCGATTGATCGCCAGGAGCCTGCGCGGCGACGGGCAGATCGTGGCGCTGACGGGCGAGGGAGCGGACGAGCTTTTCGGCGGGTACGAGCTGCCCTTGCGGCTGGCGAGCGAGCACGTGGCGACGGGGAATCCGAGCCCGGGGCGGTTCCAACTCGAGTCGAACGCTTGGTATGCGACAGACATGAAACGCGCGGTGCTCCAGCCGGGTGTGTGGCGTGAGGTGGAGAACGACGAGGCGATCGCTGGCGTGTTTGAGCGGCTGTTCGAGCAGTCGCGCGAGCACGCAACGAGCGAGCTCGATGCGCACCTGCGGTTCCAGAGGCGGGTGAATCTGACGGGGCTTTTGCGTCGGCTCGATGCGATGACGATGCTGGAGTCTGTGGAGGGGCGGACGCCGTTCGCGGACCGCGAGGTGCTGGCGGTTGCCGAGTCTGTGCCGATGGCGAGGCTCTACGACCCGGATGTCGCCGAGATCAGTCAGCGGACGAAGATTGCGCTGCGCGAGGCTTTCCGCGGGCGCGTGAGCGATGTCGCGATGGACCGCGCTAAGGCGAGCTTCCCGCTGCCGTTCCAGGACTGGATGCTCGGCGCGCGGGGTGTCCTGACGACGTCGGCGTTCCTGCGCCAGCTCTTTACGCCCGCTGCGATCCACGCGGTTGCGAGCGACACGAAGAACCTGTGGAACCTGGCCTGGCCCATGATGAACCTGGCCCTGTGGGGTGAGCGGTGGTGGGGCAAGTTCGAGTCGATGGATCAGATCCTGGATCTGAAGCCGACGCGGGCGGGGGTGGTTTTGGGGTAACTGAGTCGTGGCGGAGGCTTCCAGCCTCCGCTGAATTGATATAGAAATATTATATCAATAAAATCAATAAGGACTGCGGAGGCTGGAAGCCTCCGCCACTGGAGAGTGAGTTGTTAGCTCGCCCTGGCCTTATCCGTGCGTGGTACGGAAGCGAGGAGTCGCTGCGTGTACTCGTGCTGCGGGTCGTAGAGGATCTGGTCGCGCTCGCCTTCTTCGACGATTTTGCCTTTGTACATGACGGCGATACGTTCGCACATGTGGCGGACGACGGCCATGTCGTGGCTGATGAAGAGGTAGCTGAGGCCGAACTCGCGTTGGAGGTCGCGGAGGAGGTTGATGATCTGGCTCTGGATGGAGACGTCGAGCGCCGAGGTCGGTTCGTCGCAGACGATGAATCGAGGTTTGACCGCGAGTGCTCGCGCGATCCCGATGCGTTGCTTCTGGCCGCCGGAGAATTCGTGGGGGTAGCGGTCCATCGCTGAGCACGGCATGCCGCAGCGTTCGAGGAGTTCGCCCACGCGATCCATGACATCTGAGGGCTTGGCAAGGCCGTGGACGAGCAGGGGTTCTGCGACGATCTCGCGGATGCGCATGCGGGGGTTCAGGGAGCCGGAGGGGTCCTGGAAGATGATCTGCATCTCCTGGCGGAGTTTGCGGAGTCGCGAGGGGCTGGCGGCGAGGACGTCTTCGCCTGCGAAGGAGACCGAGCCGCTGGTGGCGGGGATGAGCCGGAGGATGGCTCTGCCGATGGTGGTCTTGCCCGAGCCGGACTCGCCCACGACGCCGAGGGTCTTGCCCGGGTGGATGTCGAGGGAGACGCCGTCGACGGCTTTGACGGTGCGGGCCGGGCCAGCCAGGAGGCCCCCGCCGGAGTGGAAGTGGACGGCGAGATCCCGGGCGGAGACGAGCGGGGCGGCTGAGGTGTTATCGGCTTGGTTGGGCATGGCGGTGATGGTACCAGAGCGGGGGGCGGCGGGGCTCGTTCGGGGAGGGTGAGGCCCCTTCTTGACGCGTGGGCGGTGGTTGCTACAGTTGGCGACTACCGGGCAGGTAGCTCAGTTGGTAGAGCACGGCATTGAAAATGCCGGTGTCGGCGGTTCAAGTCCGCCTCTGCCCACTTCGGCGTTTGCACCGATGCGCACCCTGGCGCTTCGGATGGCGCAACGTCGCACCCAGTCAATACTTCTGATGATTTGAGCGGGTTGCCGTTCTGGCTTGCGGCTGTGTGCTGCGCCTCTTGGGTGACCGTACGCGAAGGCGGGACTGATCCCAATCCACGTCGGCCAAGCGGAGCACGAAGGCTTCTGAATGTGACCTGCCCCTCCAGACCCGATCCGGGTTGAGGCTGGTAGCCTCGTGTCTGGATCGCAGGAGGGCTCGTGATGTCGAGGAAGCGGTATTCGGCCGAGGAGATCGTCAACATGCTGCGTGACTAGCTTCTGGCTCGGGCACGATTCGACACGCTGAAAGAAGCACGCGTGCTTATCGCGCGGTGGCGGCGTCACTCCAACTCGCTGCGGCCACGCTTCTCGCTCGGGTGCCGTCCCCCGGGGCCCGGAAGTGACCGCATCGGAGCCGTGCTCCGCACGCCTCTGAAGCAGTGCGGAGAGAGCCAAACGACACTGTCTGAAATTGGTGCATACACCGGGGGCAGGTCAGACTGTCGCCTTCGATAACGAGACAACGATGGCGGGCTGTACCATCGATGATGATGCCTCTTCCTTCCGTATGGACCAGGGAACCGCTGGTGTCTGGGAGGATTACTCGGGTCAGTACAACCGTTATGTATTTCAGTACTCGATCAACGGCACTGCGGTCCCCGTGCCGGGCACACTCGCGCTGCTCGGTGCGGGTGGGATCGTCGTAGCTCGGCGGCGTCGGCGTTGAATCCGTACTGATGGCTGCACAGGCCGACCTTCATTGCTGAAGCCTCCTGCGTATGCAGGGGGCTTTTCTTGTCGCTGGGCCTCGGATCACTTTGGCCTTCGGGTGCGCTGTCTTTACATGTGAAAGTATTGAAACTTGTCGCCATGATTCACCCTCCGGACACGATTGCCCGGAGGGTGCCTGGCTTATGCGGGGTTATTAGCGGTCACTGTCCTCGATACCCATCCCCGAGCGGTCGGGGTCTGACGGGCGAGCCGCGGGGGTGTACGGGTTGTTCTCGATCTCGGTGAGCATTTCTGCGATCGCGGCGTCGAGTTGAGGGTCTTTGCCTCGTGCGAGTTGCGAGGGGTCGTCGATGACCTCGATATCGGGTTCGACGCCGTGGCCTTCGATGCCCCACGTGCCGTCGGTTTCGTAGAAGCCGAATGTTGGGACCGCGGTGTAGCCGCCGTCGATCAGGCCAGGGACACCCGAGATGCCGACGAGCCCGCCCCATGTTCGCATGCCGATGAGTTTGCCGAGCTCGTTGTAGCGGAAGAGCCAGGGGAACATGTCACCGCCCGAGCCGGCGAGGCCGTTGATGAGCATGCACTTGGGTCCCTGGTGCGAGTCGTAGGGCCAGGGCCAGTCTTTGCCGTCGCGGCGGGCCCAGTAGTTTGTGCGCGGTCGGTTGAGCAGTTCGATGAAGCGTGTCGGGATCTGCCCGCCGCCGTTCCAGCGTTCGTCGATGATGAGCGCATCCTTGCCGATCTGGCCGTAGAACTGGCGGAAGAGGTTGTTCTGTCCGTTGACGCCGGTGTCGGGGACGTAGATGTACCCGACCTTGCCGTCGGTGGCGTCCTCGACGTACTGGCGGTTGTGCTCGATCCACGCGCGGTAGCGCAGGTTCGATTCGGAACCCATCGGCTCGAGGGTGTAGTCGCGGACGTTGCGGGTTTCGTCGTCGCCCACGAGCGCGTCGGCGAAGGTGATGGTGGTTTGCTTGCCGGCGGTCCCGATGAATGCGGCCCAGGGGTCCTCGTCGGTGTTGAGCTTGCGTCCGTTGACCGCGATGATGTAGGTGCCCTCGTCGACGTCGATGCCGAGCTGGTTGAGCGGGTTGCGCGCGTCGGAGTCCCAGTCGGCGCCCTCGTAGATCTTGGCGATGCGGTAGGCGGTGTGGTCCACGCCCTCGTCATCGGATTCGGTGGCGATTTCGTAGTCCACGCCGAGCATGCCGACGGGGCGGGTGGGCGAGGATTCACCGTCGCCGCCCCAGTAGTAGGCGTGCCCGACGTTGAGTTCGGCGATCATCTCACCGATGATGAAGCTCACGTCCTCGCGGCTGGCCGCGTCCTTGAGCATCGCGTGGTACTGCTTGTAGATGGCGTCCCAGTCCACGCCGTGAAGGTTATTGACGTAGAAGAAGTCGCGGTGACGACGCCATGCGTCGGTGAAGATCTGTTCCCACTCTTCGCGCGGGTTGACGATCTTGGTCAGACCCGAGGCGTCGAGTGCGTCACTGAATGACTGACCCGCGGCGGCAGAGACGATCGCGAATCGGTTGGAACCCTGCGCGACGAGCAGCTTCTTGCCGTCGCCCGAGATATCAACAAGCCCGGCACCACCCAGCACCGTCTTCTCGCTGGGTTCCTCGTCGGTTGGGTCGAAGAGTTTGATCGACGGGCCGGCGTCGCTCATGCTCATGTAGATGAGCTGGCCTTTGTCGTTGGACACAAGGGAGCCGTAATTGCCAGCGCCAATGGGAAGCTCGAAGCCACGGGCCTCGAAGCCCTCGAAGTCGATCTCGACGGGCTCGGCTTCTTCGCTGCTCTCCTCGACGTCGGAGAGGTCGGGCTTCTCGTCGGACTTGGTCGCTTCCCAAGTGCCGGAGATGCTCATCTCGACAATACTCCACGTGCCCGACATCGATTCGCCGCTGAGCGTGCCCTCGACCTTGGAGGTCACTGGTCCCTGTGCTCGCGTGGCGACGAACTTGCCTGTGGCCTCGTCGAACTCGACACTGTCATAGGCGGACGACTCGCCCATCGTTTCGCTGGTGCCGGAGAATGAGCCGTCGGCGTGAGCGAGGATGGTCATCTTGAAGTCGATGGAGTCCTCGGACATGCCGGGGATCTGGCCGACGCCGTTGACCTTGCCGACCCAGATGCCATGGAGTGGATGATCGACGAGGAAGTTGTCTTCGGGGTTGTCGCCTTCTTCGGCCTCGTCCGCTTCGTCGACCTGCTCATCTTCGGCTGAGTCAGCTTCGTCCGCGGCCTCGTCGCCTTCGTCCTCGGCGTTGTCCGCGTTCTCGTCGTCTTCGGCTTTCTCGTCTTCCCAGGTTTCGTCATCGGGCTCGACGAGCCAGGCGTTCTCAACCTCGCTGTTCAGAGGCACAGCGATCAGCTTGCCCGTGCGGTCATAGATGAACGTTGATCCGACGTCTTCGTACTTGGGCGTCGTGAACTCGCGGTTCGAGACGTAGTAGAGGAAGTTGCCCTTCTGGCTGAACACCGGGTTGGTGTCGTTGAAGAAGCCGCTGGTGACTTTGCGCGTCTCGCCCGACTCGACTTCGTAGATCCAGATCGCTGATGAGAGCGATTCGGGCTCGGACTTGTTGTAGGTGACGTACCGCGAATCGTGACTCCACGAGACGGCGGGCTGGTTCGCCCACTCGTCGCGGTCGATCTGCTTCGCTTCGCCCGAATCGACATCGATGAGCGTGATGGCGCCGGCCTTGTCGGTGACCAGGATCATCTTCGAGTCGGGCGACCACGCGGTGCCGAAGAAGTAGTTGTGCCCGGTGTCGGTGAGCTTGCGCGTCTCGCCCTTGCCGTCGGACTGGGTGATGTAGAGCTCGTACTCACCCGATTCGTCGGAGAAGTAGCTGATCCAGCGGCCGTCGGGGCTCCACGCGGGGTTGCGCTCGGCGGAGCCGGAGGTGTCGGTGATCTGTCGTGGGGCGCCGTTCTTGGCAGGGACCGTCCAGATGTCGCCCCGGGCTTCGACGACGGCGCGCTTGCCGGTTGACGAGATCGCACCGGCGGCGATGTAGTCGGCGGCGTTGACCGTGCGATGACGCAGCTTCGGACGATCGCCGGGCACGCTGACCTCGATGGCCTTGGAACGCTTGGAGCGCAGGTTCAGAAGCTGGAGCGTTGAGCCGTTCTGGAAGACGATCTCGCCCTCGCCGCGTGAGCCCGGCCCGATGGAGGGGAATTTGCAGTCGTAGTCGGCGAAGTCGGTGATCTGCTCGCGTTCGTCGGTCTTGGTGTCGTAGCTCCAGATATTGAGGCGGTGCTCCGGGCCGTTGTCGGAGAGGTAGTAGACCTTCGATCCGTGCCACATCGGGATGGTGTCGGTGCCTTCCCAATCGGTGATCTTGCGGCTTTCGTAGGTTTCGACGTTGAAGATCCAGATATCAGTCGCCATGCCGCCGCGGTAGCGTTTCCATGTGCGTGTGTCGCGCGTGTGTGGCGTGTAGGCGATCCATTTCCCATCGGGGCTCATCGATCCGTTCGCGCCGTATGGCACGGGCACGCGATCGGGCAGACCGCCTTCTGGTGAGACGGTGAAGATGCCAGTCTGCCTGCCGAGCCCTTCGAGCCCGTTCATGAAGTAGAGCAGCTCGCCCTGGGGAGTCCAATCGGTGAGCCATTCGGCCGACGGATGGTGCGTGACACGTTTGGGGACGCCGCCGGTGACGGACATTGTGTAGAGGTCGTTCCCGCCGTCGTAGTTGGCGATGAAAGCGAGCGAGTTGCCATCGGGGCTGAATTTGGCGAGCCCTTCCAATCCGGCCGGGCTTGAGAGCTTGGTCGCGGTGCCGCCGTCTTTGGGGACGATCCAGAGATCGTTGGCGTAACTGAAGACAATGTGCGACTTGCTGACATCGGGGTACCTGAGCACCCCGGCGTGCGGAGTGGTCTCCTGCGCGGCGGCCAATTGGCCCGCGGCGAGCAGAAGGACAGCGGCCGAGCGAGTCGCGAGACGATTGAACGTGTGCATGAGTGATTCCCTTTGGTGCCGTGATGCCGGGATTGGACGCATCGGCAGCGATATCGTTACGCGGATGCGCGCCGAGAGCATACCTTATTGGTGACTCACTCAATCGGAATCCGGGCAGGGCCCTTGCATCGGCACTAACCCGGGCGACAATCGGTCTGCTGATTTCAGTGTTGTTCGGTGATGGGGCAGTGTTGCAAGTATGGCTCTGTTCGCACCTTGCTTGGCCTGCCGCAATTCAATTCTTTTGCAACTGCTCACCGGGTGGGGACGAGTGTCCTGAGTCTCGCGTTGCGGAATCTGACCGTCAGCGGTTCGGACCGATCGCCCACATCGTGCACCTGAAATCCGATATGGCCCTCCGCATCGGCGGCATCAAAGACCTCGGAGGCGGGGACGCCGTTGATCCAGGTTCGGATCACCGGCCCCTGTGCCACGATGCGGATTTCGTTCCACTCTCCCGGTCTGAACGCTCTTCGCGCGTACGGCGCGGTGTGCAGAGGATGCAGCCAGCCTCGGCGGGCCTCGTCGTACACGCCCGCGGAGTACGCACGCTCGCTCGGGTCGATCTCGATCTGATAGCCACGCAAGCCGCCCGAGCGGTTGTCGGCTCCTCCGATGACGTGGCTGCGGATCTGGACACCGCTGTTGAGACGCGGATCGTCGAGCACTTCGTAGATCAGTTCGAAGTCGTCGAAGGTCTGCGTGGTTGTGTAGAAAGAGTTGGGTGAGTGGGGGACGGAGGTTCCGGTCAGCACGCCGTTGGTCAGTTCATACTTCGCGTTCCCGCCTCGTATCTTCCAGTCGCTTTCCTGGTCACCATCGAACAAGTCTGTCCAGCGGCCCGGCTCGTACTGAATTTCTTCGATCGGTGCAATCCAGACGTTGCGGTAATGCACGGGGCCTTCTGCCGCCGAGACGTGGTCCTGCAGGCGCAGAACACCGATCTGGAAATCCAGTCCCTCGGCTGGCGACTCGCCCTTGTCTTTGGCGCTGCCTGTGCCGTGGGGGAGTGCGACGTCGTTGTGGATTAGTTCGCCGTTCCAGTAAACGGTGACGCGAGCGTCTTCGATCTTCTTGCCGTTGTCGAAGCGTGGGGCGCGGAACCAGATGTCGTAAGCCTGCCAGGAGCCCGGGCCGGTCGATGCGTTCGCATCAGCGGCCTTGATGTTGTAAATCGCACCGGCTTCGTTCTGGGCAGGGGGCATTTCGCCCGCGTGTGTGCCAAGTACCTGGATCTCGTAGCGGTCCTGGAGATACACGCCCGAGTTGCCGGCGAATTGACCCATCCCACCGGGCGGGCTGAACCACTCGATGTGCAGCCGAGCATCGCCGAACTCGGTCTGCGAGACCAGATCACCAGAGCCATCGCCCACTGCCATCGAATCGGCGTTTGCAATCAGTTCGTCCTGTGTCCAGACACGGGCAGGGTAGTTCTTTCCTTCGTACCGCATGCTCGGCGCGACGCCGTTGCGAACGAGTGTCACCGCGCCGGCGGGCGGGAGAGTGCCCACACCGAGTGCGTCCGGCGTGATGGGACTGCGCGCGATGCTTGCGTTGGCGATCGGTTCAGCGCGGGGAATGCGGTTGAGCGTGTACCACGCCTCGGTCGACCAGATCTTGTCGCCGGTCGTGCTCGTGGGGTCTGTGTAGATGTGGTAACAGCGTCCTTCTTCGAGATCGTCGATATCCAGTTCGACGCTCAGACCGTCCGGGCTGGCGGAGCAGCTCAAAGTGTTGTGCGCGTGTTCATCGACTTTGGGGCCGCCGTACTCCTCGGTCGGGGTGTATGTCCATGACATCACCTCGTAGTTTGCGGTGTCTTCCAGCCATGAAGTGTCGACGGGCATGGTGAAGTGGATCCGAAATCCTCTGGGCGTGGCTTCGACGCGCTGCATTTCGAATACGGGCGTGCCATTGGGAGTCAGGCGCTGCAAGCCGAACTGCGTGCCGCGCCAGTTCCAGTTGCCTCCCGCGCCCATGCCTCCGATGTACAGCGATCCGTCCGGCCCCCACGCCATGCGGTTGACACCCGATTCGAGCCCCTGCGTGAATCGGAAGAGAGAGCCCTGGAGCTGCCCGTCCACACGCTCGAGGTACACCCGTCGCACGCCGCCGGCGGTCAATTCACCGACGAGCAGTTGCCCGTCATAGGGGCCGCCTTTGAGAGCCAGCGGCTGGGTGGGCGAGTTGTTCACCTCGTTCTGTGCCATGAGTACCGTCGCGGGTGTGCGGGGGTAATCGCACAGCGCACTGGGCATGCCGCCATCCGGGAAACGCTCGGCGAGCTTGGGTACGAAGTTCGTCCAGTTGTAATGCCCGTAGAACCGCTGAGGTAGCAGTTCGACGAGCTGGTTCGTCGGCATCCATGTGCCCTGGTTGTCCAGGTAGATCATCGCCCCGTCGGCCGTCCAGCCGAGGCCGTTGGGGGTGCGCAAGCCGCCGGCCAGAACGCGTGTGTCGCCGGTCTCGATGTCGATCTCGATGAGGCACCCGCGCATCGGGCCGTTGGGGCCCGCGTTGTGCAGCATGCCTTCCCAGTCGGGCGGCGCCATCGCCGTGGAGAGCGCGGTGTAGAGCTTCCCGTCACGGTGGATCAGGCCCATCGCGAACTGGTGATAGTTCCAGCCCTCCCAGCCCTCGCCCACGACCTCGTGGGTTTCGTAGAAGCCGTCGCCGTCGTTGTCGCGCAGTCGTTCGACGGCTCGTCGGTGCGCGACGTACAGCTCGTCATCGACGACGCAGAGCCCCATCGGCTCGTAAAGATCGCTCGCGATGCGCGAGATGGTGACGTCGTGCGGGTCGTCTGCATCCAGATTCCCGATCGCGTAGAGCGCGTCCGGTTCCTTGCTCTCGATATCGGGCAGCGAGACATCGTCCCTCTGGAGCGGGTCGAACGTGCCGATCACGAGCCGTCCGTCGGGGAGAAAGGTCATCGCGCCCACCTTGGGCTCGTACCCTTCGGGGCGGATCGTCGAGAGTGTCCAGCCCGGGTGCACGTCGATCAGCGGCGCTTTGTCGCCCGGTCGGCGGCCGCCCTCGATGCGCTTGATTCCCGGCGAGGTGACGCGCGTGATGTCCTGCTCGGTGCGGAGGTGCGCTTTGTCGAGGATCGTGTACTCGTCGTTGCCGGATTGGCGCCACTCGAGCCTGAGTGAACGCCCGCCCCCGCCGTCGAAGTGTTCGATGAACAGTTTGTGCGCACCTTCGGCAAGTTCGACGCCCAGGGCCTCGACAGAGGTAGTCGCGTGGCGACCGTCGTGATCGAGCACGACCTCGCCGGCGATGGAAAGACGCGAGCCGTCGTCGCTGGTGAGGCGGAAGTCGTACGCCCCGGCTTCGTCGATGATGATCTGACCGATGACGTGCGTGACAAAGGGTGAGACCGCATCGCCGAAGTCGTCATTGCCGATGTCGATGCTGGAGCGGAGCGAATCGTGGTTCGGTGTCTGCCCTTCGGCGACGACGGGGATGCGTTCAGGAGCCTGCGCGATCTCGTAGACCCGGACTGTTACTCCCGGATCGAGAGGGCCCTGCTGAGCCGAGGCGTGATGTGTCGTGACAGCCAGAACCACTGCGAGCAGCGGCAACGCTCGGGTGCATAATTCGCGAATCGCACCCCATACAGAGTGCAACCGTCTGTTCTCGGCAGTCTGGAACACACCTGTCGACATGTCTTGGCTCCATCGGAGTGGTTGGTCGGCTTTCCGGACGCGGGTGTATCGCACCGGGCGGAAGCGGGGCTCCACAGTACACCATTTGGGGACTGTAGTTTGCGCAGCTTCACAGCCCCGAACAAATCGCAATGATATCGATTCCACACGCCTTTGGAGTGCTGTATACTCGCTTTGGAAGAGACTCGACTTCCCGGTGTGGTCCGGGGGTTGGAACACCATGGGAAATGGAGAGATAGACATGAAATCAGTGTGCGCACTGGCCCTCATGGGGCTGGCGGGCTCGGCGATGGGACAAACCATCGACGGGCAGATCGTCGAAACAGATTACCAGCTGATCTGGTCCAACAACGAGGGCACGACCTTCGGCAACAACCGCAGCGAGATCAACGGCATCTGGGCGTACTGCGACGCCACGACGCTGTACCTCGGCGTGTCCGGCAATGTCCAGGACTTCAACAAGCTGGAGCTCTTCTTCGACTCCGGCATCGGCGGGCAGAACTCCCTCCGCACCGATAACGCGGACGTCGACTTTAACCAGCTCAACGACAAGCTTGGAGGCCTGACCTTCGACGCCGGCTTCGAGGCCAACTACTACCTCACCTACACGGTCAACGGCGACCGGAACGAGCATTACACCAGCGCTGCTCAGCTCGACGCTGCCGGCGGCGGCCCCGGCGGCTTCCAGGGTGGCGGCGCCTACGTCGATGGCGATCAGATCGCTGTCGCCGGTGCCAACGGCTTCGGTTACACCCTCGGCACCAACCAGTCGAACGTCGGCGGCGTCGCCGATTTCGGGAACCCCAACGACAGCGACCCCGCACTCGTCTCGACGGGTGTCGAGATCGCCATCTCGCTCGATGAGATCGGCTACGACGGCAGCGGCATGCTGCGTCTGGCCGGGTTCATCAATGGCGGCTCGCACGATTACGTGTCGAACCAGATTATCGGCGGCGCTCCCGCCGGGACCGGCAGCCTGGGCAACGACATGATGGGCAACTTCATCGACGGCAGCCTTGCCGGCATCGACTTCAACAACCTCGCTGGCGATCAGTTC
>MDTD01073207.1_pt1 | contig 12549 bp, 14 predicted proteins | sample 811221 | NCBI WGS metagenome assembly MDTD01 (sample SAMN05326646, study PRJNA326480) | marine metagenome | isolation source: seawater | place: Pacific Ocean: South West | collected 2011 | reverse complement strand
TCGATGGAGGTGGAACAATCAAAGGAAATTTGATTAATATTGATCCAGATCCTGATAAAATAGAATTTAATATGCCAGTTAAAATAACTTATGGCGATGCTTTAGGTAGAAAGGATAAAGATGGAAATTCTTATCTGAGCTATTTCTTTGAGCCAGCTTAATTAAGGAGAAATTATGAGTGATGTTTATGTAATGGGTGTTGATATGATTAAATTTGGGAGATTTCCTGACAGAAGTGTTCCAAATATTGGAGCAGAAGCAGCTTTAATGGCTTTAGACGATGCAGGTTTAGGTATCCAAGATATGCAAGCTCTATATTGCGGAAACCTTGGTCAGGCAAATGCAATGGTAGGTCAAAGAATTCTTCAAGAAATAGGTCAAACTGGAATGCCAGTCGTGAATGTTGCAAATGCATGTGCAACTGGTGCAACTGCTTTTAGAGAAGCATGGATGTCTATTAAAGCTGGTATGTACGATGTAGTTCTAGCTGTGGGAGTGGAACAAATGGGAAAAGGTCTTCTTGGTGGAGCTGGTGGCGGCGATGGAATCCCAAAAGAAGGTTTACTAGGATCAGGAACAATGCCTTGTGTTTTTGCAGAAGCTGGAATGGAGCATACTAAGGAATACGGTACCACTTTTGAACAATTTGCAAAAATCTCTGTCAAAAATCATCATCATTCAACAATGAATCCTAAAGCGATGTATCAAATTGAAACTCCATTGGATGAAGTAATGAACGCTGAAATGATTTCCTATCCAAATACTAAGCTAATGTGCTCAGTTAACGTGGACGGCTCTGCAGCCGCTGTGCTGGTTTCAGAAAAAAAAGCAAAAGAATTAGGCATGTCTAGAGCAGTTAAGGTTAGAGCCTCTGCAATGGCAAGTGATCCTTATACTGATAGAGATCTTGTAATGCCTGATGTGAATGCCTGTACCAGACTTGCAGCTAAAGATGCTTACGAACAGGCTGGCATTGGCCCAGAAGATGTTAATCTTGTAGAGCTTCATGATTGTTTTGCTACTGCCGAAATGCTTCACTATGAAAACCTTGGTCTATGTGAAGATGGAGAGGCTGGAAGAATGATTGATGAAGGCCATGTTGAACTTGGAGGAAAAGTTCCGGTGAATGTTTCTGGAGGACTTTTATCAAAAGGTCATCCTCTAGGGGCTACAGGAATAGCAAATATCTATGAGGTATGTACTCATTTAAGAGGAGAAGCAGGAGCTAGACAGGTTGAAGGAGCAAAAATCGGAATGACACATGTTATTGGTTTAGGAACTGCATGCGGCATTCATATCCTTGAAAAAACTAATTAAGTCTTGAGAATAGGCCTTACAGGCGATACCCATAACAATTTAAAAAATGTCGCAAAGATTTGCGACATTTTTAATTCTCTTAGTCTGGATTTTGTAATTCATACTGGAGACATAAGTCTTCCTAAAACTCTATACGCTTTTGATGAACTTGATATTCCTTTGAAAGGAGTTTTTGGAAATAATGACCAAAGTGAAAAGCTAGATCTCTTAGAAGTATGTAAAGAGAAAGATTTTGAATTTGAAGATAAATTACAAATAAAAATATCTGAAAGTAATTTCTTATTTGCTATCCATGATCCCAATGATATTGAGGATAAATTTTATAAATCTGGGAATATTATTGTTCATGGTCATACACATAGATTCAGAGACGAAATTCAAAATGGCACTTATATATTCAACCCTGGTGAATGTGCTGGAATCATCGCGGGCATGAATAAAGTTGGTGTAGTAGATACTGTAGATCCTAATATGGAAATTATTTCTTTTTAGTCTTAAAACCTAAGATAAGAAAATCAGTAAGAAGTATTAAAATAAATACTAGGGTCATTGGTCTTATTAGTCTCATTTGAAGAAAATTTTCAGATTCAAAGAAATCAAGGAGATATATTATGAGAACTGGCGCTATGTGTTGGCTTCCTGGATATAGATACCAAAAAGAGATAAAAAAGCTTAAAAAGGCTGCAAAAAATATCCTTTTTAAAAATGCATTAGAAAATAATTTTCTTATTAATAGACCAATAAACAATGCCAAGAGGATGTTTGAAATCCAAATTAAGTAAATCATCTAAAAATCATTTTGGAAGCTATTTCTTGATGTTTCTTTTTTTATGATCCATCTATACTCATTAAAGTTTTTCATTTCTAGGATTTTTTTTAATTTTTTTAAATCTCTATCCTCGAATATGTGACTCGGAGGAACATCCAAATTTTGAGCCTCTTTTTCTCTCCAATTAAAAATTTTAATTTCTATCTCCGAAATGTTTTTATTTTTCTTTTTTAATCTCCTCAATCTAGATTCTGAAAAATTTTCTTCTCCAAAATTCTTTTCTTTATCACAACAGGATTGAAAAAATTCAAATTTTTTTGACCGTAGAAGATTTTTAGTTTGAATTTTTGTTATTGAATGAAGATATCTTACATCCTCTGCTGCATACTTTAATTGAGCACTTTCAAGGGGACGTTTTTCCCAGTTTGAATTAGTTTCGGACTTTGATAGTTCCTTTAAAAAATATCTCCGAACAAGATTTTTATAGCTAATTTGTTTCTCAAAATTATTATTTAATACATCTTCTGCGATTTGCGTATCATGCACGTTAACTATTTTAAATCCCAAACAATTATATATTACAGAAGCATCCCCCCTAACAGAGTGAAATATCTTTTTTATATTTTTATTTTCAAAAATATCTCTTAATTTCAAAACATCCAGCGAAATACAATCAAAAATATAGATTATATTTTCTGTTGATATTTGGATTAAGCTTAATTTTGGAAAATATGTGTTTCTCCATATAAACTCTGTATCTACAGCCAAAATATTATTCGACTTTAATTTCTCTAAACTTTCTTCAAAATCTTGTTGATTCTGAACATAAAAAATTTTTTTTTGAACAAAGAAATCTTTAAATAAATAAAATAAATTCACTCTAAAGATGTTTAACTATTTTGGTTATCTCTTTTCTAAATTCGGGTATTTGTAAACCAGTTTTTAAAATTGATTTAAAGTAACCTTGTTTATTTCCACAATCAAAACATTCTCCTTTTAGAGGGGAAGCATAAACTTTCTCCCCACTATTTATATATGCTCTTATTGCATCAGTTAATTCAATTTCTTTATTTGTTCTTTTATTTTGCTCTATAAATTTAAATACATCAGGTTCTAAGATATATCTACCCACAACAGCCATATTGGAAGGAGCTTTTTTTATCTTTGGCTTTTCAACTATGTCTATTATTTCTTTAAGGTTTTTTAAAGATACTTTCTTCCCGAAACTTGCAATTCCATAATTTTCAACTTCTCTTTTTAAAACCTTCTCAACCAAAATTATTGATCTTTTTAGCTCAAAGTAGTTTTTTCTCATTTCAGCTAAATTATCTTTTTTTGGATCGCTTGTACTTAGGTTCATAACTCTATCAGGCAAAACTACAGCAAATGGATTATTTCCTATTATGTTTCTAGCTTGTAAAATTGCATGACCCAAACCAAGAGCTTCAGATTGTCTGATACTAACAATGCTTATATTTAACTTTGAAATTAACCTAATTTCCTTTAATAAAGATTTCTTAATTCTCTTTTCCAAAGTCGACTCTAACTCAAAACTTGTATCGAAATGATTTTCAATTGAATTTTTGCTTGAATGAGTGATAAGAATTATTTCTTTGAATCCAGCCAAAATACATTCCTCGACCACATATTGAATTATAGGTTTATCTAAAATAGGTAACATCTCTTTAGGAATTGCTTTTGTAGCTGGCAGCATTCTGGTTCCTAGTCCAGCAACTGGTATGACTGCCTTATCAAGAATTTTTTTCATTTTCTCCGAAATAAAATAATCTCTCTATGTCATCTTCTAGAGTTTTTTCACCGTATTGGATCTCTATTATCTTACATACTTTATTGGATTTATTGATTATTTGGTGCCACTGATTTTTTTTAACATGAAAGATATCATGTGATTTCAATCTAATTTCCCTACTTTGATGAGGATCCGATTCGCTAAAATTAACATAACATTCTCCTTGAGAAATAAACCAAAGTTCATTTCTAAAATGGTGTCTTTGAAAACTCATTCCCTTACTTGGATTTATAATTAATTCTTTTACCTTTAATTTTTTATCTATGAATAAATTGTAAAAAACTCCCCAAACTCTTTCTTCTGAATCAAAATTCCAGTTTTTCAGAAGAGATGAACTAGAATTTATTTTTTCATCGCCTCCGACACTGAATACGAATTCAATTCCATCAACTGTCATCTCAGGAATATTGTCGTCGTTTCTATCTCCTCCGTTACAAAAAAAAATCTTACTTTTTGTATATTTTTTTTTAATGTACTCAAGTGCATTTATACAGGAACCGTCAATATCATCTTCGAAAGATAAGACTTCATCTACAAAAGAGAGATTTTCAAGTATTAATTTCCTCTCATCAAAGTTTAAAAAATATTTTCCTTTTTTATTCTTCAACCATTTATCGCTATTTAAAGCAACTATTAAATAATCTCCAACATTTGCTGCATTTTTGAGGTAAGAAATGTGACCTGCGTGAATAGGATCGAAACCGCCACTTACGACAGAAATTCTCTTAGGATGTGACATAATTTGCAATACTATAAACTATTTTAATTTTTGATGAACGTAAAACTTCTTATTACAGGTTCTAGCGGTTATCTAGGCAAAAATTTCATACAAGAACTCTTAGATAATGATGATTACAGCATTATAGGCATTGATAAAACTGATTCAAAATATACAAATTTAAAAATTAATTTATGTGCCCCCTACTTAAGAAGTAAATTGTATGAGTTAATTAGTCCCTCGGATCAACTAATTATTCTTAATTTTGCAGCCGCCAGGACTGACAGAGGTCTTAAAAGTTCTTACAAAAGTGATAATGTTTTAGCTACTCAAAATTTTTTGGAATCAATTAGAGACCTTAAGGTTCTTAGGTTTATTCACATGAGCAGTGTTGCTTCATTTGAAGGGGAAAAACTTTTCATCAAGAAATTAAAATTAGATTATTTAAATCATGATGATTGCTATAGATTGACTAAATTTGAACAAGAAAAAATAATAAAGGAATGGTGCCTTGAGAACAAAATTCCCTTAAATATTTGCTATCCTTCAGCAATCTTCTCCAAAGATCAACCCAGAAATACAAATACTTTTAAACTTTTTAGAAATGTAAGATTATTTCCATTTTTAATAAATTCTAATGCTTATAAAACACTAACTTTCATGCCTAATTTGGTTAAAAATTTGAAATATATTATCGATAATGATGTAGAAGGAAATTTATTGGCTGTAGAAAAACCCATCTTAACTGTTTCTGAAATTCAATCCTTAATTGCTACCAAAATGAAACTGAAAAGAATAAAAATATCTGTAAAGCCTTTTATATTTATTTTCCTTGGCAGAGTTTGGGAGGCAATTTTTGGATTAATTGTAAAAGATCCAATTATAACGGAGCAACGTGTGAAAAAGTTTTTTTCTTCTACTTCTGAATATCCTGAAGGAAGTCTTGTGTATAAGCAATACATTAACTTTGAGGATGCTTTAGAAAATTCTATAAAGAAATAGTATTAAATAATTCTAAATGCTTCTCTGCACATTTTATTCCTGTAAAATTATTTTTTGCAAAATTACTCGATTTGGAACTCATAGAATTAAAGTCCAACTGTCCATTCAAAAATTTACCTAAATTAAGAACAAATTCCTCTAAATTGTGGCAGATTAAACCACCTCCTTCTAACAGAAGTTCTTTTACATCTCCAACATCAGTTGAAAGAATTGGTAAACCCGTTGCCATTGCCTCCCGAACAGAAATTGGTGAGGATTCAAAATATGATGAACATATATAAACATCGTAATCCATCAAAGCTGAATTGATATCATGTTTTTTTCCAAGAAAATTAAAGTTAACTAAATTCAAATCCTTAATTTTTTTTTCGAGTTTTGCAAAGTATTTTTTTTGAGAGTCATATACTGGACCAATAATATCGAACTTAATTTCACTAAAATTTGAGGCTATATCAATTAACATTTCTAAGTTTTTAACTGGATTGATATTTGCTACTGAAACAATTTTAAGATTTTCTTGAGAAAAACTTCTATTCTCACTTAAAAAAAATTTATCCTCGATTGGTGAAGAAATAATTGTTGATTTATTACATGAAGAAAAGTTCTCATAATATTTTTTAGTTTTTTTTGAAGCATACACAATAGCATCAACAAAATTAGATAGAAAAAAAAATATTATTTTTATGATTAGCGAAGTATTTGAATCATTGAGATGCCAAATTATTTTTTTTCTTGTTAAGATGCCTGCAAGTATTCCTTTAATCTGCCAAGCTCCCCCAGCAGCATAAACGCAATCATATTTGTTACTTTTAATTATTTTTCTAATTTTCAAAACATCTACTAAAAAATACAATATATAAGTTACTAAATAATTCCTTTTTATTGATGGTCTTTTAATATCAATTTGCAATAAATCAATTTCAGATTTCTTATATTTTTCTGCAGACTCTTCGCTATTCTGAATTGGTATAAGAACTGATGTACTTGATTTGTTTAGGTGTTTACACAAACTAACAAGATATGAATGTTGGCCTGAAAAACGACCGTCTTCTAGAATAAATAAGACTGATTTATCTTTCAATAGATTCCCTAATTATTGAGTCTCTTATCAAATCTCCAATTTTCCATATTGAAGATTCATCAAAATTAAGAATTCCTTTTTTATTAGTAAAAACATATCCCTTTTGGTCATGTTCACCATTTTTGAGAGACACAAAAACTAGATCATTAGTTAAATCAATTTTTTTTCCTTTCACTACAAAGATTTTATCCTTGATATCTTCATCATATGTTAGTGTCACAAATAAGCTTTTTTCTGACAAACGTGTATCAATTTCATCAAACATCTTTTTATTATCTTCATCAGCTATCTTAGATAAGGTATCTTTTGCATAAATAAGGTCATTTTCAGAATCAAAAGTCATTAAGAAGTCTCTAGTCATTCTAGGTTCTATTTTTGTATATGTTATGTCCAGACTATCAATAAAATTGTGGTGATTTTTTAACCTCCAATAAAAAACAGGTTTATTATGAGGTCTTTGACTCAAACCAGTTACGATATATATCTGATGATCTGCAAGGTTTAAGTACTTACTTAAAATTTTGTCATAGATGACATATACATTTTCTAGTGGATCATGTTTGGGAGAAATAAACCAATTTGGATTTTTATAAGTTTTATTTTCTATAATTTTTGAATTCAAACAGTAATGGTGTTGAATATGGGCAGAACAATTTAAAAAAACGCTACTAAATGTGGTCTTATATTTTGAGTGAAGATTTAAATGAAAGTTAGCTAAAAAGAAATCTAAAAAAATTGCTCGATACCAGCTTAACCTTACTGATCTAAGTAATAAATACATATAAGTAGGGAAGTTTGAAAAAAAAGAACCTTTTAAAACAATGCCAATTCCAAACCAAAATAAATTAGAAAAACTTAAACCAGAAGAATTTTCATTAACTAATTTTGATATAGATTGAGATACTTTTACTTCAAGACTGCTTCCTTTTTGATTAGAATTTGACCAAGGATCAGATATATAGAATTCAGTATTTTCGTTTAAATTTCCTGCATTCATGGGTGAAACACAGCCTGTTTTTATTCCGCTTTGGATAATTTTCTCAAAAAACTGACTTTCTGAGTGTAAATTATTATCTCCTAATCTAAAAACTCCATGATCGTCGGCATTTTTACCAGAGTAAAAAGAAACCCATTGTATCCAGGGCTCTAAATTTTTATATTTTTGCTCGGAAGTAGTCAAAGATGATTCCCAAGACGAAAGGATTTTTTTAAAAGATTTTAAATCTAATAAATTTGAGTAACTCTTAATTAAGTCAAAGTTACTCTCATTAAGCTGTATTAAAATAGATTTCTTCATTTCAACTAATTTTAAGAAATTTTCTCATTCCTTTAATTAAGAACGAAAATAAAAAAAGAATATTATATCTTAGTGCAACATTAATATACTCTTTAGCCCTCTTAACAGAATTTTTTATTGTAAGGGTGCTCTCGCCACCAATACTCATTAAATAAATATATTTTTTTAATTTGTAAGTTTTGAAGCCTTTTTTTGCAACTCTAATACACCAATCCAAATCAGCAATTATTGTTAAGTTATCATCGAAATTTCCTATATCTCTTATAACATCTTTCTTAAAAAAAATAGCGGGGTGTGGAGGTAGCTTTCCCAATAAAATATTTTTCATATTAATTTCTATGCTAGGAATTTGCCTAGAAATTTTTTCATCTCTAAGATATTTTATGCCACCACATACTAAATCAGCGTCATTATTCAAAAAGGCTTCTGAAATATCTGTTAAAACATTTTCATCAGAATAATAATCATCGGAGTGCATGAATCCAATAATGTCTCCTGTGGCAAGCTCTAAAGCTTTATTGAGGGCATCATAAAGGTTTTTATCTTTTTGTGACTTGAAAACGTCTATTTTATCTTGATTAGACTTCACTAATTCAAATGTGCCATCAGTTGAACCTCCGTCTAAAACAATATATTCCTTGTTTTCATATTTTTGATTAATCACAGAATTCATGGCTCTTAAAATAGAGTCTTTTCGATTAAGAACAACTGTAATTATTGATATTTTCAAGGTCTACTCTAAATAATATATGTCTAAAGGCACAGAACTTTGAATTATTAAATAACTTAAAGGGATATTTTTTAATGGTGAATTGAGCTTCAAGACATCTAATAAAATATTTTCTTTTTCTTTTCCGATGAAAAAAATATTTAATTTTTTAGATTGCAAAATTTTTTTTACGTTCATTGAAAGCCTAGAGTTTCTGAAGTCAGAATATTCCTGTGTGAAAAAATATTCATCATTTTCTAATTGAAATGCCTTTTCATGGGAATCAGCAAATATGGAAGCAACATGCCCATCATCTCCAAAACTCAAGATAGAGCTATCAAAAATAACTTCATTTAATTCATCGTGGAGAGTCTTATAAGAACTTGAATATTTGTTGAAATCCAAAAAATTTGCTTTTTTTGCTTTTAAAACTCTTAAGTAGTTATTTACCAAAGTTGCATTTCTCCTATCTTTATCAGAATCAGATATTCTTTCATCACATAAAAATATATTTACTTTTTCCCAATCTAAATTAAGCTTTGAAAGTTTTGAAAAAACCTTGCTTGGTGATTTTCCACCTGAAACTAATAGGTTTGCTCTCCCTTTTTTTTGTATAGCCGTTCTGATTTCATTTGAAATTTTCTTTGAAATCTCATCTAGAAATTCCTTTTCAGAGGAAAACTTATGATAAAGAAAATTCATCGGAACTCCATAAATTTTTTAATCATATCTCGATTAACTTATTTAAAAATTGCTTATATATGAAACTAATAATTTTTTAGGTCTATATTTCTATTTCTTTTATCTGTAATTCCTAGACAGGCCCATAACGGAGGAAATAAAATTGAAAAAGTTCCAAGCATGAACAAAAATATATTTGATCTGACAAAATAATTTAATTTACTTCCATTTGTATGTAAGAAAGCGTAAAGAATAAAAAATAAAAAAATCAAACCAAATTCTGTTGTGTATTGTCCAAGTGAAGACCAGATTCCCCCTGAAACGGAGATTACAAATTCTCCAAACGTATCGCCTAATCCAGCTTTTTCAATTATATCTGGCGCAACAAAAGGTAGTGATCCTGCCCCATGACCAAATATCTCTCCTTGCGCGATAGATTGAAATCCAACCAATAAAGATATAACTCTCATTCCAACTGATTCATCTACGAAAAAGAAATATTCTGGATTCTGAAATAAAATCCTTAGCAGAGTGAATCCTCTTGAATCTAACTCTATTACGAATGTGAATAAATATAATAATGAAAAGCCAGAACTTACGACAATGACTTTCCTAAGAAGAGAAATATTAGATAGAAAAAATAAAACGGTAATCATAAATAAAAACATAAATACCGATAGTCCTGATTTTGATAGATACAACATTATTAAATTAGAAATCGATGAAAGATAAAACACATTTAATGAAATTCTTTTTTCTTGAAGAAGAACATAGGTAATTATTATGAGATAAATACAAATTCCTCCAAGAAAAGAGGGTTCAGCAGATAACCCGGAAACGCCTCTATTGCCCATGATTTCCGACAGAACAATCGACCTCACAAAAAATTGTCCATAAGAAATCCAAAATTCAGGTATCGTAAAGTGAATTAAGGCAGCTATGAGATTCAGGAAAATTCCAAACAAAATATATCTTGGATTGATATCTTTCCAATATCTAGAAAAAAAATAAAAAATAAAAAAACCGAAAAGAATTCCTACCCTCTTAAACAAGGAATACTCAAACTCAGCAAACGGACTTATGTAGAAAAATGAGAGGAAAGCAAAGAATATAAAAAAAATCTCGAAGAGATTTAAGTTTATTTTCTTTGTTACTGCATCCCAAATAAAAATCATTCCTGCAAGAAGAAATACTGGATATTGAACATCTGATGGAATTGGAATAGGCGCAGCAAAAGGGATTGTTGAAAAGAAGGCAGTGATATTTATCAAAAATGATTTTTTTATAGTCATTTTTAATTATTTTTTTAAGTAGGCCAGAGTCTCTTTTATAAACCAAAAAAGTGTCTTTAGTTTTTCCATGCCATAAAAGTGCTGAAATCTGATTATTAGACTATTTTTAATTGATAATAGGTTATTTGTTTTTAATCTTACTCGATAACTTATTAAAGGTTCTTGAATATTTGCATACTCATAATTGCTCCTTCCCCTTAGCCATAGATCATAATCTTGAGCTTTTTTTAGATTTTCATCGTAACCGTTTAGACTTTCTAAAAAACTTTTTCTCATCATCGTGGAAGGGTGAATAAATGCAGGACCTTTTATTAAGTGTTTTTTAATTAGATCATCTGTTTCTGGCATTAAAACAGTTTTAATGAAGCTTCCATGCGAATCAATAAAGTTTGCTCCTGAGCCAACAACGCTTATATCGTCATTCTTTGCTAAAAATTGGAACTGTTTTTGAAGTCTTTCTTTATGCATTAAATCATCACAATCAAATCTCACTATTATTTGAGAATTTGCTTCTTTAATCATCATATTTAAATTTTTTGCTAGGCCTTTATTTATTTTATTCGAGAAAAGTCTAATTCTTTTATCAAGATTTCTATATCTTTGAAGAATTTTCCAAGAAGAATCCGATGAACAATCATCTGTAATTAAAAGTTCCCATTTATCAAAAGTTTGATGCAAAACACTTTGGAGAGACTTATCTAAAAAGTTCTCTTCATTGTAAGCAGACATGATTATAGAAACTTCAGGAACCATCAAAATTTAATATTTTTGTATATTCTTCTAATGTTTTTTCAAGAGCAAAATTATCTAAAATTCTTCGTCGAGATTTTAATGAAAACTCATTCAGATTTTCATAGATACGAACAGTATCAAAAACCATTTGATCAATCAAAGCATCATCACATACCCATTCCTTAGATTGACAAATGGCTCCAGCATCACCGACTAATTCTTTTGTTCCGCCCCAAGATGGACAAATGACTGGTAATCCACAACTCATTGCTTCTAAAACTGAGTTGGGACACCAGTCGCCAATTTTTGTATGTATGTAGACATTATGTCGATTGAGTATATCTGGAAGCTGTTTTAAAGAAACTGAATGATGAATTGTAATGTCTTTAATTTTTTTCTTATCTTTTAAGAGGTCTTGTATATGTTTAAAAGAAATTTCCTTTCCATTTCTATATGATCCGATGATGGTAAGGGAAATATTTTGATCTATGTTATTTTCTCTAATTTTTTCAAAGACTTCTATTAACAGCCTTAAATTTTTAATGTAAAAGTGTCCAACTGTTACTATTTTTAATCCATTTTTCTCAAAGCTATGTGGTTTAAACAGATTTGTATTTACACCATTGTAGATAATTGCTGAATTTTTAGGACTTATTTTAAAATATTGTTCAATTCTTTCCCTGGAGAAATGCGATTGATAAATAATATAGTCCGATAGTTCAAGGTTCAGCTTTATGTTTTTGTTAATGTTTGATCTTTCAGAATAAGACAATTGATATGATTCATTGTTTTGATCTTCGGGTACATAAAATCCATCAACTCTTAATATATTTTTAATTCCCATCAATCTTGAAACAGTAAAATAGGATCTACCCCAGCTTTTATAAAGAATTAGACTTTTTTTAACTCTCGATAAATTCCAATTAGTAAATTTTAGATTTGATGATTCTGAGAGATTATCTACAAATCTTTTAGGACCTCCTCTGAATTTTGTTAAAGGAACATTTATATAAATGTCTTTTTTTGGAAAAAACCAACCAATCAAAATCGACAAAAGAAATAAAGAAAAATAGAAAAATTCAGATAAATAGGATTTTAAATGAGTCATCAAGTATCATTTTCTCCTCAAAACAAACCACCT
>MDTD01132594.1_pt1 | contig 12550 bp, 11 predicted proteins | sample 811221 | NCBI WGS metagenome assembly MDTD01 (sample SAMN05326646, study PRJNA326480) | marine metagenome | isolation source: seawater | place: Pacific Ocean: South West | collected 2011 | reverse complement strand
TGCCCATGAATTAGCTGGTGGAGGATCGGGTTTTTTACACGCCATAACAGCTCCAGAACACCTCATTAGCTTCGTTGCTGTTGCACTGATGGGTGCCCTGATAGCTTCACTTTTTGGCTCTCAAGCCTACATATATATTGTGTCTGCCGTAATAGGCGTTGTTATCGGGTTCGCGCACGTCGTTGTTGCCCCGGGTTCTGGTATGTTTTTTGTGGGAGGGTTTATATTTGCTGGTGTAACAATAACGTTTGGTGCTCTCCGGGTCACAACTATTATTGCAAAACACTATCGTCTATCGCACGAGCAACACAAATAGATATGCCATTAGACGGTCAATAGTTTTTTTTGAAGATTAATTCGAAAGGTGCACAAAATGCTTTTTCGCTTAGCGCAGTCTCTTGAGTCCTTGGGTACAATATCTTCGGTAAATGCTCACTGTGATATTCCCTGTAAAATTTATGATCCCTCAACTTCCTTAATCGCTACACTGTCAGTTATCCGACTGATGGATATTATCGCTGAAACTGCCGGGAAGAATGATACTCCATCCATAGAGGATCAGAACACGATCGCGCGGAGTATCTTTCGGAAGGAAGAGGAAGCTGAAAAGGTTAAGCATGAGGTGCGTATTATCTGGGGTGACTATTTTAAAAGTCCGCAAATAGAAGCATTTCCAGAGATACACGAACTAGCTCACAAGATAATGATGAAGGCTAGCGCTTGTAAACAAGGCACAAAACGCAGCGATGGTGAAGAATTGCTAGATTTAGTTAATAGGTTTGCTGAAATTTTTTGGGCCACCAAAAACGTAGAGACAGCGAAAAAATCTTGTCCTTATCCGCCCGAATTACCCACGGTATATCCTGTTCTTTAAATTCTGCCCATGGCGAGTGTTTCGTATTGCTGGTATGAGCATGTCGCCGGTTCTTGATGATGGCGATTATGTGATATCGAAAGCTCTTTTACCAGACGATCAATTGTCAGTTGATGATATTGTTGTTTTCAATCATCCGGACGTTGGCCCGGTTATTAAATCCATAAAGCAGATCAAAGACAAAACTGTCCAGTTTTCCGGACATTCGCCACTATCAATGGGCTCAGACGAGATGGGTTGGATAAACCGCGATCGCATAACGAGCAAGGTGATTTTATCCATAACTTCGACTGGTATATCTAAACTAAATAAAAAGTCGAACAGAAAGTTCTAACGTACGGAATTTCTGGACTGCTTAGGTACATCCTCATTTCATTATTTATCTTTAACTTTGGAATGTTTTGGAGCAGGACATTCACACCATAACCGGATGAATTCTGAAAAATGAATGTAGGGCACAAAACAGTTCCAACGATTGCCTCCTATTTCCATGTAACGCCTAGCGCTTATGTGCAGCACACAGCCCCCTACGGTTATTATTATGCTTATTAGCAATTCTCGATATATATATTCATCTTCGCCTTGAAGTAAAAATACAGATGATATAAGTATAATTATGGAAATAATAGAATATTTAAAGTATTTTTGAAATTTAAATTTGCCCAAAGGTTTTTTTGCAAATATAACCGCAATAAAATATGAAAAAATTACAAATAGACTCATGATTCCATGAAAATATTGGCTGCTCATTAAATAAGTCCGTTAACTTAATTTATGTACCCAATTGTCTGCTTTTCATTTGGCTTTGGATATCAGCCATGTTTTCAAGTGTTCGGCGAGCTTTGGCAACAATCGGATAATCTATAAAATAACCATCAAGCTGAATTGATGATGAACCTAATTTCTCGGCCGCTTCGAAAGCAGCTACAACTTTTTTTGCAAAAATAACATCGGCATTTGATGGGGTAAAAACCCTATTTACGACATCAACCTGCGGTGGATAAATACACATCTTACCCTGAAATCCAAGTTGTTGCGCATTTAGCGACGATTTTTCAAAGTTATTGGCATCTTTGATGTGAATCCACACAGTATCGATGGGAGGCTCCAAGTCGTGCGCACGAGATTGCAATACCATTCTGGCGCGAGCATCTCTTAATTCATCCTCGCCCAGACTCCACTGAATATTCAGGTCGTTAGTGTAGTCTCCAGCACCAAAAGCCATTCGCCTTACGCGCCCGTCAACTTTTGCTGAAGCAATGGCATCTAACATTGCAATACCTTTACCAGTCTCTATTATAGGTATCAGGTCTAAAGTGCTTTTCTTCATTCCGGCGCCAGCCTCTAAGTTAGATAGCAACCAACTTATAGTTTCCAATTGACCGGGCCGCTCCACCATAGGCAGCACGATGCCATCAAGCCATGGACCCACAATTTCCGTAATATCATCATAGCAAAATTGAGTATCGAACCCATTAACCCTGACATAACCTTTGCCTGATCGCGTGTTTTTAAGTGCATCCACAATAAGAGAACGAGTTGCTTTTTTTTCGGCAATTGCGACGGCATCCTCAAGATCAAGAATCACAGCGTCGGCTCCACAATTAAAAACTTTTTCCACTTTGCGTGCGTGATTACCAGGGGCGAACAAAAAACTGCGATAAGGCATCGTTGAAGTCTCTTTCTAGATGTTGAACTTAGGAATAGATTTTGCCAGAGCAATAATAATTGAACAATAGCTGGACAAAACTTCGGTTGCCTCGTATGCCTTGCGTTTATTATCGATTGGTCGATTAGGGCCTATGAATATTCCCCGCAAAAGAGATGTTGCTCTGCCGGTAAGTGTAATGCTTTGCATGCATACCTTGATAGCATTAGCTGTATTCATCGTTCCGGTGATGGCACCCGAAATGGGCCTTAATGCCAACGACATTGGCACTTTCGTGTTTCTTCTTTATCTAACTTCTATGATCACGGTTCCATTTTCCGGACCGTGCACCGCGAAATTTGGTCCTATGAGGATGATGCAAATTTGTGTTTTTTGTTGCTCTGTCGGTGTAGCGCTGTGCTGCGCTTTCAATAATGAGATTAGGTCTTTAGGTGCGATCTGTATAGGGACCGGGCTCGGTCTAGCAACGCCAGCTGCATCAGACATACTTTTACGATATTCACCAGAAAAAATTAGAAGTTTTGTTTTTTCACTCAAACAAGCCGCTGTTCCAGCAGGCAACCTGATTGCAGGTTTATTAGTGCTACTCGCAATAGCTATCGGATGGCAGAATGCTTTCCTTATCATTTCAATTTTGACAGGGACAGTTGCGCTGATTTTCCAGCCTTTACAAAAGACTTGGGACACTGGCCGCGACACCGCTGCTCATGTCACCTTTAACTTAAAAAGCTTTGTTTCTGGAGTCCGCATTATTTTTGCTGACCAAAGTCTTCGCTGGCTATCAATATCCTCGTTTGCTTTTGTGTTGCTGCAAATAGCAACCACATCTTATCTAGTTACATTTCTTGTTACAAAAGTCGGCTGTGACCATAAAACAGCGGGGGTAATATATGCACTATCCTTCGCCGGCGGTTTCTTCTCTCGCATAATTTTTGGCATAATTGCCGATAATCTTATATCGCCTTTAAAAACCCTGGGTTTGCTTGGTATTATTATGGGAGGCGCTAGTCTTGTTACTGCGCAATTCACGCCGGACTGGCCGGTTTACGGCATCACTATAATTTCTTTTGTTCTTGCATCGACAGCGGCTGGTTGGAACGGTGTTTATATTGCGGAAACTGCTGCACGAGCGCCCGCAGGTTTAGCTTCACATGTCTTAGGAATATCGCTCATGATGACCTATGCCGGATGTATTGCTACCACGCCTGTCTTCCTTATCCTTCTTTCTATATCAGGAGACAGTTATTATTTCGCATTTAGCCTATTTGCAGTGCCAGCAATTTTAACAGGCCTTAGATTATTGTCGATCGAGCGGAAACAGGTTTAGACTACTAACATCTTTGTATACAGTGTGTTGAAGGCAGCATGACAAAACTTATAATTCAAATACCGTGCTTCAATGAGGAGGATACTCTTCCCGTTACCTTAGCTGCGTTACCCACACACATAGAGGGGATCGATGTAATTGAACGGCTTGTTATAGACGACGGGTCACATGACAAAACTTCTGAGATCGCAGCCCAGCATAACGTTGAACACATTATAAAGTTTTCCAAGAACCGTGGCCTTGCCCGAGCATTCATGGCCGGAATCGAGGGAGCACTCGAAGCGGGCGCGGATTTCATAGTTAATACTGATGCTGATAACCAGTACTGCGCGGATGACATAAAGACCCTTCTGATACCAATCATCTCCGGCAATGCCGAAATAGTTGTCGGCGCGCGCCCAATTAATAACATTAGCCATTTCTCGCCCATTAAAAAATATCTACAGCGAATAGGCTCCTGGGTGGTTCGGCTTGTAAGCGGCACTAAGATTGATGATGCGCCAAGTGGATTTCGCGCCTTCTCTGCTGCAGCTGCGATGAAGATTAACGTATTTTCAGAGTATACCTACACTCTAGAAACTATTATCGCAGCTGGGCAGCAAGGCATCACCATTACTTCTGTACCTATTCGCACTAATGGGCAATTACGCCAATCTCGATTAATCAAAAGCATTCCTAGCTATGTGTGGCGGTCGATAGTAACCATTTTTCGAATATTCCTTTATTATCGTCCGCTTAGGAGCTTTGGTATTCTTGGATCTATCCCATTTGCCCTCGGCTTTCTTCTCGGCATGCGGTATCTTATATATTGGCTGGAGGGGACGACACGTGCACACACCCCTAGCCTAATACTCTCGGCAATCCTCTTACTTACAGGAATGTTATTGTGGATGGCTGGACTGATTGGTGACTTGCAGGCGGTAAATCGCAAATTGCTTGAAGATATACAGTTTGCGCAACGTCGACATCGCCATAACGGCAATAAGAATTCCCCCTCTTAACGAAAGAATCATGATTTACATTCGTAAAATAATTGCCACATCTATCAGCCTCACTATTCTTGCGATCATATATTACCAAATCGACTTGAAGCTTTTAGGGCAAGCAATGAGGGGCTTGAATTGGCAATGGTTTGGACTTGCAATAGCTATGATTGGACCATTAACTGCTGCGAGCGCTTGGAGAATATATTTTCTCGCCCCCAAAGATGCGAGGCTAAGTTTTTTTCAAAGCCTAAACCTCACTCTCATGGCAAGTGTTCTTAACGCTGTGCTTCCATCCAAGCTTGGTGACATTGCACGCTCGTATGCACTGGTAGAACAGGGCCATATGCTTACTGCAGATGCCCTTTCTTTAGTAATTTTTGAGAAAACTTGGGATGTGCTAGCTTTATCTTTTTGGTGTTCTATTGGCCTATTATGGGTGCTTTTAACCTCAGATGGCATCAGTCCATTATTTTACATCATGGCTTGTGCAATCATTCTAGTTTTATTCTTAGGCGGAATGATGGTTGCATCACTCCACTTCGCAAATGGCATTTTTTCAATAGCACTTAATTTCATTCCAAATAAAAAAAACAAAAAAATTGAGATGTTACAGAGTGCATGGTGTCGGACATTAATAAGTTTTTGGTCTAACAAACCTAAAGCCGTAATTTTCATTAATGGCTCACTTTTTCTTTGGTTGATGCATCTTTTTCAAATATGGCTTTTCGTGTTAGCGCTGAATTCAAACGTTCCATTCCTTGATAATGCAGCAATGGCTTCACTGGCTATCTTTATAGGCTTACTTCCCTTCACCCTAGCAGGGATCGGAACAAGAGATGCAGCCATTATCTTTTTTTATCAGCCTTACATAGGAGTTCCAACTGCTGCAGCACTGGGTTTGTTGTGCACACTCCGATATTTTTTACCCGCATTAATAGGCCTGCCGTTTGTTCGTCAATACCTTGTGAATGCTCGCCGTATCAAAGAAGATGTAAAACTGGGTACTTAGCTCATGACAGCGTTCCTTATTTTCGCCGAGAAATGCCTTCTCCACGAGGACAAAAAAAATACTTCTTCTTATATTATTGGTCTTTGTTTAGCCCTGGCGTTTGCTTTGGTCCCTGCACTCGAAACACTTATTATTTCTTTTGAGCGCCCATATACGATACAGGATGACGCACGACAGTTTTTATTCTGGATGCAACAATGGCGGGATCCAGAATTATTCAATAAAGATCCTATAGCCGAATATTTTAAATCCGTCACACCTCCGGGCTACGCAGCACTTCATTACGTGCTTGATAAGCTTGGAATTGAGCCGTTCCTTGCTAATAAATTATTAGTCCCGCCATTATTCATTCTAACGGCCGCGCTCGCCTACAACCTCGCATACTCCGTGAGGCCGATCACCGCAGTTGCAATAGCAGCCAGTTGGCTCACTTGTTTTTTCCTCAGTCTTATTGACCAGTCGCTTTTAAGTGCCACTCCACGCGCATTTGCAGTTCCTCTTCTACTATGGTTCCTGCTATCCGTTTCTCAAAATTCAAGCTTCCAAACCGCTGTAAGCTGCCTACTGCAAGCTCTATTTTACCCAACTATAGCCCTCGTAAGTGCCGGCGTACTTGTATTGTTAATATTTAGATGGAAACTCTGCGAGAGAAGTGTTGAAATTAATGAAAAACAGATATGGCCGATGTTAATTGGAAATGTCGCAATTGGCTTTGGGCTATTACCTTTCATACTCACGAGCGACAGTTATGGTTCTATAATTACTGCTGCCGATGCAGCAGCTCTTCCGGCTTTTCAGGTCGGAGGCAGGTCGGCATTTTTCCTCGACGGCTTTATAGAAACTTATATTTGCGGTGCCAGGGCTGGCCTTTTGCCCGTCGAGTGGGGCTGCGGTGAAGCTTTTCGACAAGACTTAGGCTTTGCGCCATTCCTAGCTTTTAGCCTTTTGGTTTTTACCTTCAGCGTACCAAACATGCTTTGGTATTTTACAAACAGGACAGTTGGCAGAAAGCCAGGTGCATTTGAAAATCGAGTGCAGCTTTTTTCGTTGGTACTAATATCCAGCAGCTGCTGGTTTATTGCTGCACACGTTTTGCTATTTGATCTGCACTTGCCCTCTCGCTACACCCAACACGCGCTTCGAGCGACAATGTGGATTGCAGCAGCATTGTTAATGGGCCCGCCCCTCATTGCTGCGGGACGAAAGTATGCTCCGAAACTATTTGGAAGTCTTGCCGTATTATCCGCTTTAATTTTTTTTATATTGCCATTATTTTTGACGGTAAGCCCATATGCAAATTACATATCAGGGCAACATCCTAAGCTTTATGAGCATGTCAAACAGTTACCAAAAGATGCTCTTATTGCGTCACTCTCAATCGAAGCAGACAATATACCAAGTTTTTCCAGTCGGCGTGTGTTAAGTGCTCGGGAATATGCAATACCCTACTCCCTGCCCTACATAAATAATCTACGAACTGCAACAAAGAGCCTAATTTACGCCCAATACGGAAATTCTCCCAACGCTTTGATTGGTTTCTTAGACCTATACCAACCTACTCATTTACTTATTGACATGCGCTCAAAAAATGCCGGTTTTTTGAAGCAACAATGGTGGCACAATGATTACCCTGCTGCTGCGGAATGGGCGATCAAAAATATTTCTTCTCGGCTACCATTTCTTTTCAATCTCATGCAAGAATGCAAGACAGTATCCTCTGGACCTCTTATTCTTGCTTCAACAAACTGCTTACGTTCACTCAGCATTAAAAAAGTCAATCATAAGTGAGTTAACAGCCTCAGGGTTTTCAAATGCTGCCCAATGCCCCGCATCAGGCACCCGATGCAAATCCAATGGCCCAGGATATGCCAAACGGATATCGTCGATTAATTCATTTGCATTTCTATATTCAGAGTCATCGCCCTCACCCCACAATACTCTGAGCTTACAGTCTAGCATCCCAAGATCCCTGGCTAAGGTATCTCCGCCACTAACTTTACGACTATTAAATTTGGTATGATTAACACAATACACTTGAATATCGAGGCATTCCTCTGTGACAGTTTTAGGAAATGAAAGCATGTTTATCAGTAAATTATGCCGGCAAATCTCTCTCAATAAAGCCTCATCATCTTCTGCTTCCTTGTAACTACGCGTTGGCCTACTGGGGTAGTCCCTCTTCGGCCCTCCGGCCGGCGAAATCAACAATAGATGGCTTATTCTGCTTCCCATTCGAGCAGCCATATTGGTAGCAATTGCTCCACCAAAAGAAAAACCCGCAAATTTTAAAGACTCATCGGACGGAAACATGTCTTGTAAAGCGATATAAAAATAATCCAAATATTCTGGCCCAGACATTTCGGAAGAGACGCCAAGGCTTTCTCCATATCCGGGATGATCAATTGCATAAACAGTGAATTGCTCAGCTAAGGCCTCGATATTTCTTACCCAATGATGCCGGCAACCGAACCCTCCATGGAAAAGCACAAGATTCGGTCCGCTTCCGTGGGTTGCAAATGCAATAGGTTGTCTCTTCGTCATGTTTATCCGTTTCCGCAGTAAGCGTAATTTAACCATTAAATATAAAGAACAACAAAATCATGCCCAACTATTCTATTATAAACGCATCATTAATAAGATCTATAATCTCCAGCCACCATGCCTAAACCTTCAAGCGAAATCACCCATTCTATTCCCCGCCGTGGAATAATAACCATAGCTGCAGTTATGGGTGCTGGCTTACAAGGCATGGATACAATGCTTGCCGCAGTTGCTCTGCCACATATACGGGGCTCACTATCGCTTACCTTTGAGGAAGCATCATGGATATTAACATCTTATCTTATAGCAGTTGCCATTGCCACACCGCCAGTGAGCTGGCTCGGTCGTAAATTTGGTCGTAAGCGACTTTTCCTAATTGTGATAGGTGGTTTTATTGTCTGTTCAATGCTTGCTGGTGGAGCTGACGGAATTAATGAAATGGTAGCCTATCGTTTTACACAGGGCGTCTTTGGAGCTGCACTAGTTCCTCTTTCCATGCATATCCTTCTCGACATTTATCCGCGCGAAGAACACGGAACCGCAATCAGCTGGTGGTCATTTGGTGTGATGTTTAGCGCAATTTGCGGCCCAACACTTGGTGGGGTACTTACTGAATTTTTATCTTGGCGCTGGAATTTTTACGTAAATATCCCGATAGCTTCTGTCGCCATGTTGTTGATTTACTTTTTTGTTCCTGAGAGCAATGATGACGAAAAACGACCTTTCGATTGGTTCGGGTTTATCCTTCTCACAATTTGTCTTGGTGCTACACAACTTATGCTGGATAGGGGGAACAAGCTTGACTGGTTCCAGTCCCCTGAGATCTTGCTCGAACTCTCTGCGGCATGTCTCGCACTATATCTTTTTATTGTTCATATAATGACCTCAAGAGAGCCGTTTGTCGAACCCGCCATTTTTAAAAACCGTAATTTAGTTCTTGGATTATGTTTAACTACCATGCACGGAGTTACACTTGTCGGACTTACGGGCCTAATTCCATCCTTCCTAAACAGATTAATGGATATTCCGGTTCTGACAATTGGACTTATCCTTGCCCCTCGCGGAATTGCAACCGCATTAGCTTCTACTGCCGCTGGAAGACTTATGATCCGGTTCAACCCAAAATGGATCTGCGCATTTGGAATGTCATTGATGTCCTTATCACTCTGGATGATGGCTGGCTTTACACCCGAGACAGCAACCTGGCACTTCATTTTCGCAATAATTATTCAAGGCTTTGGTTTTGGGCTATTCTTCGTATCAGGAAATTCCATGACATTTGCTACGCTTCCTGCAGAACACCGTGCCGAAGCAACAGCATTTATGAGCTTAATGCGAAAGATTGGCTCCAGTGTTGGGGTCTCAGTACTTGTTGGAATGCTAGCTAGAAATACTCAGCGTAACCATGAGATACTTGGTGCCAATATAAGTCAAATGAATGAAATTTTTCGCCACAAACAGTTGCCTGACAGCTGGAGTTTAACCAATATTCAAGGCATGGCGGCACTTGATAAAGAGGTGACGAGGCAAGCTGAGTTCATCGCTTACCTTTTCGATTTTCGCGTCCTTGGCATAGTCATATTACTCATGATGCCGCTTATACTCTTATTCCGAAGTTCGGAACGATCTCTAAAGAAAAAGTCTGAAAATAAATGATAGCAAAATCAGAGCCCAAACAGGAGTCAGAAGAAAAAGAGGTTCTACTAACACCTCGTCAACGTATTGCCGTAGTCATTGGTATTTTACCGGCCGGCATGATCACGGGTATGGATACTTTTGCTGTGGGTGTTGCATTACCACGCATGCAAGGAGTTTTATCAGCAACCTTGCTTGAAATTTCCTGGATCCTCACAGCCTTCTTAGTAGCCGCGACCGTTTTCACGCCCATGTATGGATGGCTCGCACGGCGTGTCGGGCGTCGAAAATTATTTCTGGTAATTATTATCGGATTTTGTTCATGTGCCGGCTTGATTGCTCAATCGGACAGCCTTGAAGAGATAATTTTTTTCCGATTCTGCCAAGGTTTTTTTGGGGCTGGCTTTAACCCGCTGCTCATGCAAATTGTCCTGGCTACATTCCCAGTCAGTCAACAAGGTATAGCGTTCGGTTGGTTAACAACAGGGCGGATGAGCGGTATCATTGTTGGTCCATTATTGGGCGGCATTATGACGGAATATTTTTCTTGGCGTTTTGTATTCCTTACAAACATCCCCCTTGGAATGTTAGCAGCGTATTTGGTTTATCTTTACGTACCACGCGGACATCCCGAGAATACCAAAAAATTCGATCTTTTTGGTTTTTTAATACTCGGAATCGCTATCCTTGCGCTCCAATATGCCCTTGATCAAGGTCAAACGCTTGGTTGGTTCGACTCAATAGAAATCATTGGGGCAACATTAATATCTACTGGCGCACTATATTTATTTGTGGGTCATATTTTTTTGAGCCGCAATCCTTTCCTTAACCCGAGGGTTTTTGCCAATCGTGAATTTCTGATAGGACTGCTCTTTGGATTTCTACTCAACTTTATGGTTTTCGGTTACGCTGGGTTAATTCCTCCAATATTGCAGAACCACATGGGCTACCCAGTTATTTCCACTGGTCTCCTGATGGTACCACGAGGCATAGGCACGATGGTTTCCTCACTTGTAGCGGGCGCAATGTTAATGAGATACTCTGCTCGGCCCATCTCGGCGCTCGGTATATGCTGTATAGGTGGATCAACATGCTGGTTGTCTTTTTTCACTCCTGATATCAATGCGGTATACATCTCTCTAGCATTATTTATACAAGGAGCAGGGTTTGGATTTCTTTCAGTATCGCTCACGACGGTAGCGTTCCAATCAATGTCACCATCTCAGCGCGCAGACGGCACGTCAGTCCTAAGTTTGTTTAGACGCCTTGGATCTGCGATTGGCGTATCAGTTTTGGTAACCCAGCTCGCTCGGTCAACACAAAGCGCACGACAAGTCCTCAGCGAGAACTACACCGCCCACAATGAGCTTTTTAAACACTTACCATTGCCAGAAAAATGGAGTCTAGACAGCCTGCCGGGCCTTTTATCTATGGAAAAGGTCATAGATAAACAAGCGGAATTTATTGCGTATCTGCATGATTTTCGGCTTATGACACTTTTAATGTTTTTGTTACTACCGCTAGTACTGATTTTGCGAATTAAGCCGCCGGGCGAAATGGAAGAGGATCCCAAATACTCGAAATCGGCAAACAAGAATAGTTAAGAGCATGCCCGATGTCGACAGCAAACGATCTACTCATCTGCCAGCAAAAGAACGCTTTTGGGTTGCAGTCGCAATAGTTCCGTGCGGTTCCATGCAAGGCATGGATACTTTTGCGGTCTCTGTTGCCATTCCTATTATGCAAGGTAGTTTTTCTGCAACGATTACAGAAATTTCTTGGGTACTGACTTCATATCTAGTCGCAGCCGCGATCTTCATGCCATTATTTGGATGGGCAAGCAAAAAACTTGGTAGAAAAAAACTCCTTCTTATTACCATAACAGGCTTTATAGGCAGCACCTTACTTGTAGCTACGTCAAATACCTTGCTCGAATTAATTATATACAGGTTTATTCAAGGAGCGTTTTCAGCCGGCTTAAATCCCCTGGCGCAGCAAGTACTATTAGCCGCCTACCCTAGGACGCTGCACCCACAGGCTTTTAGCTGGATGTCAAACGGCAGAATGGCCGGCGTAATGCTAGGCCCTATCGTAGGTGGTTTTCTCACTGAGTGGTTGGACTGGCGTTGGGTTTTTTGGGCCAACATTCCAGTCACATTGGCGGCTTTTTACCTCGTAGCTCGCTATATTCCTGAGGGAGGTGTTATCAAGGCATCTAAGTTCGACATGTTTGGTTTTATCACCCTAAGCATAGCTATACTATTTCTGCAGTTAATGCTCGATCAGGGTGAGCGTATGGAGTGGTTTGAAAGTAATACAATAATTATATTCGCCGCTCTTTCTGCAATTGGCATTTATTTGTTTTCTGTTCACGTATCAACTGCAACAAATACCTATATCGATCCGCATGTCTTTATGAATAGGGACTTCTTTATTGGACTGGTTCTGGTGTTCGCGCTCGGATTCATGATTTATGGCATGGCAGGGCTGCTACCAAAAGTGATTCAAG